>Ga0310691_10007543_pt1 | contig 11301 bp, 11 predicted proteins | sample 176DNAGHGlowgp2_FD_203887 | JGI IMG/M metagenome (GOLD analysis project Ga0310691, IMG submission 203887) | Sheep rumen microbial communities from Palmerston North, Manawatu-Wanganui, New Zealand - 1766 DNA GHGlow gp2 (v2) (version 2) | ecosystem: Host-associated > Mammals > Digestive system >... | reverse complement strand
TTGTGGAAAAAAATCGAAAAAAAGATGCTTTTTCTTGTGTAATCGCGGAAAAATGCCTAAATTTGCATCCGATAAAAGAGTTTACACGTATGATTAATAGAGAAATCATTAGAATTAAGATTGTTCAGTTAACCTACGCATACTATCAAAATGGTAACAAGAACATTGATACCGCAGAGAAAGAGCTGTTCTTCAGTCTCTCTAAAGCCTATGACTTGTACAACCAACTACTGTCATTGATAGTTGCTATCACTAGGGAAGCACAGCGCCGTCAGGAGGTGCTGCAAGCGAAGGCCCTGCGCGAAGGGTCGAAAATGCCATCAGCCAAATTCACAAGCAACCGTTTCGCCCTGCAGCTGGAAAGTAATATCCAGTTGGGAGAGTTTATGGAGACACAGAAACGCACTTGGGCTGACTATCCTGAATTCATCGGAAAAATGTTTGAACAGATAGAGCAGAGTCAGATTTATCAGGACTACATGAATGATAAGGAAGACGACTATGCTGCTGACCGCGAGTTGTGGCGCAAGCTCTACCGCACCTTCATTCAGGAAAATGAAGACCTAGACTCACTCCTGGAAGAGCAGAGCCTCTACTGGAACGACGATAAGGATGTGGTAGATACCTTCGTACTGAAGACCATCAAGCGCTTCGACGAGAAAAACGGCGACAAGCAGGAGCTGCTACCCGAATATGACTCAGAGGAGGAAAAGGACTACGCACGTAAACTCTTCCGAGCAACCATTCTCAATGCGAACGACTACCAGCGCATGATGACAGAGGCTTCACAAAACTGGGATTTTTCTCGTCTGGCCTACATGGATGTTATCGTCATGCAGATTGCTATTGCCGAGATGCTTACCTTCCCCAGCATCCCCCTCAACGTCACCATCAACGAGTTTGTTGAGCTGGCTAAGTTCTACTCTACTCCACGCAGCGCCGGCTATATCAACGGTATGCTTGATGCTATTGCACGTCACCTGATAAAAACAGGTCGACTGCTGAAGCAGATGGAGAAGAAAGATAATAATAATAACTAAATAACAATTTACACGAAAATGATTAATTTCCTTTTACAAGCAGCCCCTAACGGAGGCGGAAACCTGATGATGACTGTCATCATGTTTGGTGCTATCTTTGCAATTATGTATTTCTTCATGATTCGTCCTCAGCAGAAGCAGCGCAAGGAGATTCAGAAGTTCCAGAACGAACTGACAGAAGGCACCTCTGTTGTAACAGGCGGTGGCATCTATGGCACAGTTCAGAAGATTGACCTCGCAAAGGGCACTGTTGACGTGAAGATTGCTCGCGACGTTGTCATTACGGTCGACAAGAGCTATGTATTCAAGGATATGTCAAGCATGGGCTTGCAGAAATAAACCAGGTCTTGAGAAATGACCTTCAGGCCCACAGACACACTGCATACTATCAGAGATTTCCTGTTTAGCAAAGCAAACAGGGAATTTCTGATTTTTTTACTATTCCTTCTGCTCTCGGGTATCTTCTGGCTGATGATGACTTTCAACGAGACTTACGAGAAGGAAATAGTACTGCCTGTGCGTTATGTCAATGTGCCCCAGAATGCAATGCTCACCTCAGGCGAGTCTGACAGCATCCACGTGAACATCAGCGACAAGGGATTCAACATCTTTGCATTTATCTATTCACAGGATAGCCATACCATCGATGTTGACTTCACAAAATATGCCCTGTCCGACGGCATCGGAACTGTATCGGCCATCGACCTGCAGCACATGATAGAACAGGAATTGCCCACATCGGCAAAGATCACAAGTCTGAAGACGGAGAAGCTGGTATTCTATTATAATAATGGTGAGAAGAAAAAGGTGCCTGTGAGATGGAGAGGTCATTTGAGGACAGACCCACATTTTTTCATTGCCAAGACACTCATAGAGCCTGATAGCGTCACCATCTTTGCCTCACGCGAAAAGTTGGATAGCATACATTATATATATACGCGCGAGCTCAACTATGCAGACATCCATGATACACTCATCGTGACAAGCGAACTGCAACGTATGCAGGGTGTGAAGATGGTGCCCAGCAGCGTAAAGATCAACATCCAAACTGACGTGCTCACAGAGGAGACCATCGATAGCATCCCCGTAGTAGGCATCAATATGCCGAAAGGAAAAGTATTACGCACCTTCCCCTCAAGGGTATCTGTCAAGATAGTCACAGGCATGAAGAATTACAAAGCCATCATGCCGTCTGACATTCTGGTGGTAGCCGACTATGAGCAGTTTAAGGATGAGACATCCGACAAATGTCCTCTGCAGATAAAGCGTGTGCCGGAAGGGATATCACGAGCAACGTTGGAAACCAAAGAGGTGGACTACCTGATTGAGGGAAAATAAGCACATGCCATGAAGATAGCTATCACAGGAGGTATAGGAAGTGGCAAGAGCTATGTTTGCCGATTGCTCACACAACGTGGTATCAGCATCTACGACTGCGACTCAGCAGCTAAGCGACTGATGCGCACATCGCCGGTGCTGCGTCAGCAACTTACAGAGCTGATTGGTCCTGAGACGTATAATAAAGAGGGACTGCTCAACAAGGCAGAAGTAGCCAGATTCCTGTTGCTCTCAGAACAGAATGCACAGGCTATCAATAGCATCGTGCATCCTGCCGTAGCACAGGACTTTCAGGAGAGTGGTTATCAGTGGATGGAGTGTGCTATTCTCTTTGAGTCAGGTTTTGAGCAACTGGTTGACAAGGTCATCGCAGTCACAGCACCTGAGAATATCCGCATAGAGCGCATCGTGCAGCGCGACGGCATCACACAGGAAAAGGCCCTTGAATGGATTCATCACCAATGGTCACAGGAAAAGGTGGTCGCTATGTCTGATTTTGAAATCATTAACGACGGGCGTCCCCTGGAGCCGCAGATAGAAAGCATCATTAAAATCATCATGTCGTAATGTCGTGATAACGACACATCGTGATAACGAAATAACGAAATAACGTCATAACAAAAAAATAAAGAAAACAAAATGAAAGAAACAATTTTAGCAATCGCCGGCAAACCCGGACTTTACAAACTTGTATCACACGGAAAGAACAACCTCATCGTTGAAGCACTCGACGCCACACACCGTCGTCAGCCCGCTTTCGGTTCAGATCGCATCACTTCTCTGAATGATATCGCTATGTTCACAGACGAAGACGACGTGCCCCTGACTGACGTGTTGGAGAGCATGAAGAATATAGAGGGTGGCAAGAAGTCAAGCGTTGACTACAAAAAGGCCAGTGGCGACGAGCTCCGCGAATACTTCGCAAAGATTCTGCCCAACTTCGACCGCGACCGCGTACAGAACAGCCACATCAAGAAATTGATCCAGTGGTACAACATCCTCATCGAGAATGGCATCAGCGAATTCAAAGATGCTGAAGCAGAAACTGCTGAAGAGGCAAAAGAAGCTTAAACTGATCTACAAAGTCAAGCGATATGGACTCTCGAACTTTTTCGAGGGTCTTTTTTATATAATAATGTGTATAATGAATGTAAGATGTACAACCTCTTGACATAAGTCAACTAATTGCACTATAATGTGTCAAAAAGATAGTTTTTCAATAAAAAAGTTGATAAAATGTTTGGTATTTCAAATTTTTGCTTTACCTTTGCAACCGCAATTTGAAACAAACCATTAGTTCAACAATTAATTTAAAGGTAAAAGATTATGAATGCAGCACAAGTTGTAGAGCAGCTGAAACAGCGCTTTCCTAACGAGCCCGAGTACATTCAGGCCGTAAGTCAGGTACTTCCCACCATCGAGGAAGAGTACAACAAGCACCCCGAGTTTGAAAAGAGCAACCTCATTGAGCGTCTTTGCATCCCCGATCGCGTGATTGAGTTCCGTGTAACATGGACCGACGACAAGGGTAATGTTCAGACAAACATGGGTTATCGCATTCAGCACAACAACGCCATTGGTCCGTACAAAGGCGGTATCCGTTATCACAAGTCAGTAAACCTCGGTATCCTGAAGTTCTTGGCTTTCGAGCAGACTTTCAAGAACTCACTGACAACTCTGCCAATGGGTGGTGCTAAGGGTGGTTCTGACTTCTCTCCCCGCGGTAAGAGCGACGCTGAGGTTATGCGTTTCTGCCAGGCCTTCATGAACGAGCTCTATCGTCACATTGGTCCCGATGAGGACGTACCCGCTGGTGACATCGGCGTAGGTGGTCGTGAGGTTGGCTACCTGTTCGGTCAGTACAAGAAGTTGACACACCAGTTCCAGGGTGTACTCACAGGTAAGGGAATCCAGTTCGGTGGTTCACTCATCCGTCCTGAGGCAACCGGTTACGGTACAGTATATTTCCTCGTTTCAATGTTGCAGACTCGTGGCATTGAGCTCGCAGGTAAGAAGGTTCTGATTTCTGGTGCTGGTAACGTAGCACAGTATGCTGCTGAGAAGTGCTTGCAGCTCGGTGCTATCCCCATGACAATGTCAGACTCAGATGGTTACATCTACGATCCAGATGGTATCACACGCGAGAAGCTCGACTACATCATGCAGTTGAAGAACGTAGAGCGCGGACGTATCAAGGAGTATGTTGAGGAGTATCCTACAGCTGTATATCACGAGGGCATGCGTCCTTGGTTCGAGAAGGCTGACATCGCTCTGCCTTGCGCTACTCAGAACGAGATCAACGGTGAGCAGGCTCAGGCTCTCGTAGACAACGGTGTTATTGCTGTTGCTGAGGGTGCTAACATGCCTTCACTCCCCGAGGCTATCAAGATCTTCCAGGATGCTAAGATCCTGTACGCTCCTGGTAAGGCTTCTAACGCTGGTGGTGTATCAGTATCAGGTCTTGAGATGAGTCAGAACTCTGAGCGTCTGTCTTGGACTGCTAAGGAGGTTGACGATTATCTGAAGCGCATCATGAACGACATTCACGAGAACTGCGTGAAGTACGGTACACAGGCTGATGGCTACATCAACTACGTGAAGGGTGCTAACGTTGCAGGCTTCATGAAGGTTGCTAAGGCTATGATGGCTCAGGGCATCGTGTAAGCTCGACGAAGTCAAGGGTTTTTACGATGATGGTAAAAACATCGTATAAGCTCGACGAAGACACAAAAACAGTTATTATATTAAAAGACTCGCCTTCGAAATGGAAGCGAGTCTTTTAATTTTATTTAGTCTATCGTCTTAACTCCTTTAACTCCTTAACTCCTTTAACTCCTTAACTCCTTTAACTCCTTTAACTCCTTTAACTACTTCCTAATAATCACCACCTGTCCGTCGGCAGACAGTTTGATGATACTTGAAGGTTGATGGGGCTGATGCTCCTGTCGGCGCGTCCAACAAACATAGTCCACTTTCTCAAGGATACGAGGGTCAATATCACGATAATTCTGCGCAGCAGGTTCGCCGCTGATATTAGCCGAAGTTGATACAATAGCCTTCTGAAAGCGGTAGCAGAGTTCATGAGAGAAAGCCTCCTTCGTGATACGAATACCGATAGAACCATCCTCAGCGATAAGATTCGGAGCCAGGTTCACGGCACCATCAAGAATCAATGTCGTAGGTTTCTCTACACAGTCTATCAGTTGCCAAGCCACATCTGGCACATTTCTCACATAGCGCTGCAAACGGTCATCGCTGTCTACCAGACAGATAAGAGCCTTAGAATCATCGCGTTGTTTGATGTCATACACACGTTTTACGGCCTCCGCATTGGTGGCATCACAACCGATTCCCCATACGGTATCCGTAGGATAGAGGATTACCCCACCCTTTTTCATCGCCTCTATGGCGTTCTTAATATCCTGTTCCTGTGTCATAATATTCTGATTTTGCGGGTGCAAAGTTACACATTATTATAATAAAAAAACGACATTTTACTGAAAAAATCCTTAAACACGTTATAAACTATTGGAGGAAAGAAAAAAACTTAGTAACTTTGCATCATCGATTAATAAACAAAAAGATGAAAAAATTACTCGTAGCTATGTTGCTGGCGATGCCTTTAGTCATCTCAGCTCAGGACAACACATGGGAACAGGTACCACAGAACAATCTTGACCAGAAATACATGGTAGGAGCCGTACCTGAGGTTGATGGTCACGTTGTTTTCTCTACCACAATCAACGCCCCTGGTAAAAGCGCACAGCAGATTTATGACGTGCTTCAGGCCGAACTGTTGAAAATGACAAAAGAGCCCAATCAGATAGAACAGAGCCGCCTCACCCTTGAAGACAAGGACGCCCATAAACTGGTGGCCAGCTATCAGGAGTGGCTTGTTTTCAAGAATAAACCTCTGAATCTGGACCGTACACGTTTCCTCTATCAGATTATTGCCGACTGCAAAGACGGACAGGCCGAGCTCAAGCTCAACCGTATCGTTTATATCTACGATGAGGAGCGTGATATGACAACCTATAAGGCCGAAGAATGGATTACCGATCAATATGGTCTGAACAAGAAAAAGACCAAGTTGGCTCGCGTCAGCGGAAAATTCCGTCGTAAGACTATTGATCGCGTGGATTATCTCTTCAACCGTTTCACACAGTTGCTTCAGAAATAAATGATGTCAGAACAAGAATCGTTGCTGCCACCAGAAGAGCGCGACAAGGTGGAGCATCCAAAACGCCACAACCTGGAACCCTTCAGAGATTCCAGTAGGACACGAGAACTGAGGTTCTGGCTGAATATCCTCTTCATGATAGGAGCCATTGCCGGATTAGTGGTCTATTTCTACGCCAGTCAGTCGGTGGCAATGTGGATTCTGGCTGTGTCGTGTGGTTTTAAATTCATAGAATTAGCATTGCGCATACTGAAAATATGAGAAAAAAGCAGTATCTGCTTCTTACAATGATGGCCGTCAGTTTGCTGAACGGCCACTATTTGTTGGCACAGACACAAAGGTCAGTCAACGAATTTGACAGTTTTGATAGTGAAAATCAAAACAGTCGTACATTCAATCCCTATAATAACGACTCCACGAAGCAACACAAAGAGATTCCGAAAGGTATCTACACATGGACTGTTGACCAGAAATTCGGTGATATCAAGAGAGTAGATGTAGACACCATGCCACATCTCTATCCCCAGACCACCCTGGCTATGGGTAAACAGATGCAATACAACACCATTGGTAGTAATTACTCTGCTCGCCAGAATCGTATCTTCATAGACCGTAAGGAGAAACAGCAGTTTGCCTTCACAGAGGTTTATGATATGGTGCTCAAACAGCCTGGCGATTTTCATTTTACCAACACGCTCTCGCCTATCACCAACCTGAGCTACGACAACTGTGGTAACAAGACCGATGGTGAAGATCATCTGCAGGCAAAATTTGCTACGAACGCAGGTAAGCGCGTTGGACTGGGCATGGATCTGAACTATTCCTATGCTCGCGGATACTTCCAAAACCAGAGCATCAGTCATTTCGGTGCCACCTTCTATACAAGTTATCTTGGCGACCAGTATCAGTTGCACGCCCTTTACTCTACTAATCACCAGAAGACTTCAGAGAATGGCGGTATCACCAAAGACGACTATATCAGACACCCGGAACTCACAGAGCAGTCGTACTCTGCCAACGAGATTCCCGTGATCCTGCAACATAACTGGAACCGTAATGACCACCAGCACCTGTTCCTGACGCATCGCTACAGTCTGGGCTTCTATCAGGATGTTCCTATGACCGAGGAAGAGAGAAAGGCCAAGCAGTTTGCCTTGGCTTCGGCTTTGGACAACAAGCAAGATAGTATCGGCGCGCCAGCCGACACAGCAGCTGTTGACTCAGCCATGCTGTTTATGAAACATGAGTTCAAACCAGTAACTAGTTTCATTCACACCGCAGAACTGGGCAGTTACGAGCGCCGATATCAGGCATACCTATCTCCCAAAAATTATTATGGCAATACCTATTACGATTGCTATAATGGTACCTATGCCAATGACTCTGTGTTTGACCTAACCAAATATTTCAGTCTGAAGAACACCCTCGCTATTGCCTTGATGGAAGGCTTTAACAAGTATGCGATGGCTGGTCTGAAGGTGTTTGCTTCTCATGAGTTGCGTCGCGCCAAGATGCCTATGACTATTTCTGACGATAATGCAAGGCTTGGTACGATTAGTGAACACAGCATCAGCATTGGCGGACAACTGCAACGTACACAGGGTCACACCCTCCACTACAACGTGCTGGCAGAGACATGGGTGGCTGGTGAAGATATCGGACAGTTGACGTTAGACGGACAGGCCGACCTGAATTTTGCCTTCTTGGGAGATACCGTACGATTAGTGGCCAAAGGCTATTTCCATAGACTAAATCCCACGATGTTCGAACGTAAATTCCACGCAAAGCATTTCTGGTGGGACAATAGTCTGGACAAGGAGACACGTACACGCATTGAGGGTAACTTCACCTACGAGAAAACCAAGACAACGCTACGTGTAGCCGTGGAGGAAATACAAAACTATACCTACTATGGTATGTCGTACACACGTGCCGACGAAGCCAATACGCTGCTCACGGCTGGCGTCCGTCAGCATAGCGGCAACCTGAACGTACTCACAGCGCAACTGGATCAGAAGCTGCAACTAGGTCCCCTTCATTGGGATAATGTGCTGACCTATCAGTCATCTTCTAATAAGGACGTACTGCCCCTGCCTACACTCAACGCATTCTCAAATCTCTATCTTGAGTTTATGGTAGCTGGCGTACTTCGTGTAGAATTAGGAGGTGCCGCCACCTGGTTCACAAAATACTACGCCCCCGATTTCTGTCCAGGCATCAACCAGTTTGCTGTACAGGAAAATGCGCAGACACGCATAGAACTGGGTAATTTCCCCTTCGTTGATGTCTATGCCAACCTGCACCTGAAGCACGCACGCTTTTTCCTGATGATGCAGAATGCCACAGCATCATCATTCAACAAGAATTATTTCCTGACACCCCACTACGCACAGAATGAAGCAACCGTTCATTTCGGCGTATCGTGGAACTTCTTCAACTAAGACTTTATTAAGAGTAAATAAGTACTTCACACCATAGGATGGCTAAACCTAAAAGCCATCCTATGAGTACTTTTAGCGTGATATTCTTTACATACCAGCTCAGGTGGATATGCTCTATCTTCATCAGGGCCAGTCCACAGACACTACCCACGCTGAGCAGACAACCGCCTACAGCAGTACAGTAAGCAATGACTTTCCAATAGGTACCGTTCTGAGCATAGTCACCAGCATTCCACACATCATACATAAAGATATCGCTGGCTGCAATAGTGAACGTATCAACCAAACTGCTGAGGAGCCCCGAAAGGATACCTACAATCCACAGATTACCTATTGTCGCATCAATCCAGTCGGCCACATCCGTAAAGACACCCGTCTCACTTACCACACCCAGTCCCAACATGATACCCATCACGAAGAGCATCTGCTGGATAGCCTCATACTGGATAACACGAGGCATACGGCGCTGCGACATCTGATCGGCATTCATCAGCTTACGATTGAAAGCCTCGTTGACCACCCAAAGCAGCGACAACACCACCAATGCACCAAGGAAAGCAGGCAGACGAGTGATACTCAGGAAGGTAGGCACAAACCATAAACCACCAATGCCTACAAAGAACATCAGCATGCGCTGCCAACGATTCAGCCGGGTATCATCACCACGGAAAGGTGCTACGCCCCATTCTATATCCAGACGAGCCGGCAGTTGACGTCCTATCAACATCGTAGGCACTACCCATGAGGCAAGCGCAGGCAAAGCCAGATAGCTTGAGAAGTCAGAAGCCGTCACAGCCTCGTTGGCCCAAAGCAACAATCCCGTAGGATCACCAATCACCGTAAAGCAGCCACCACAGACAGCAGCCAGCACAATGGCCGACCCAATCAACATACGCTGTGCACGACTCTTCACAATATTATGCATGATAACCAGCATCACAATCGTGGTGGTCAGGTTATCCAGATTGGCAGAAAGGATAAAAGTTGCCAGCGTGATGGTCCACAACAGACGCTTTGAATTTCGCGTACGGATCCACTCGCTGATAAAATCGAAACAGCCATTCGTATTAAGTATCTCAATGATAGACATCGTTGCCAGCAAATACATGATAATGGCTGCAGCCTTACCTACATACTTCAGGAAAATACTGTCGTAGATAAAGTTCTTCACCTGCTCGCTGGAAGCAGCATTGCCATCGAGGAATGCCTCGTAGGCCCCCGGATGCATATCCATTACAAAGTCATTACCCCAGATGATATAGACTACCCAACCGATAGCTGCAAGAAAGATGCTGATTGCGGCCTTGTTCACACCCGTAAGGTGAGTCGTAGCAATCAGAAGATAACTAAGCAGCAGCAGTAAAATAATAATCAATGTCATTGGTAAAGACTTTTATAATGGATATACCTGGGTAATATATGTGACTTACTTCGTCTTCGTAGAGTCAGAAGCAGACACCTTCTTGTAGCGACGGTTCATGCCGTTCACCACATCAGTAGTGATATCGAAACGCTTGTCAGCATAGAGCACAGCAGCCTTGTTGACAATCATATCATACTTCTTGTCCTTGTTATAGTCGGCCAAGAAATTGTCGAGGCTGTCCTGGAAAGCCTGCAGGAACTTCTGCTGTTCGCTGGCCAGTTCGTTCTCCAGACGCTGCTGCAGCGCCATGATGTTCTGCTGTTCACGCTGCAGGTTAGCCTGAGCTGCCTCAGCCTGCTCACGAGAAGTGTAGCCGTTACTCTGAAGTTTCTGTTGGAAAGCCTGTGCGTTCTTCTCCAACTGGGCTGTCTTTGTCTGGATAGTATTACGAGCATTGGTACCCTTCTTCTCCAGTTCCAGAGATTTCTCCTTGGCAAACTCATACTGAGCAGTCAGAGTATCAATTTCAATGTAGGCAATACGCATACCCTCACCAGTTGTTGCTACTGCTTTCTCGGGCTCTTCGTCCATCTTAGGAGCAGAATTGTTACAAGCTGATGTGAGACCAACGAGGGTCAGAAGTGCAAAAGCACGGAAAAAGTTCTTTTTCATTTGTTGTTATTGATATTTTTATTAATTATTTCTTTCACTGACTGATAAGCGGCCCTTTGTTCGCTGCTCACGATCCTGATCCATCACACAGTGGATACCACGCTGACGCATCGCCTTTGAATCGTGGATATGCTGCGACGAGAAGCGCCCATTCTTACGAAAAACCAGTTTTATGCACAAAAATGCCATCGAGATAGCAATTATTAACGTGCTGATTGCGATTATTTCAACCATTTTTACTAACTTTGCGGTTGCAAAGGTAATAAT
>Ga0310691_10007542_pt1 | contig 11304 bp, 9 predicted proteins | sample 176DNAGHGlowgp2_FD_203887 | JGI IMG/M metagenome (GOLD analysis project Ga0310691, IMG submission 203887) | Sheep rumen microbial communities from Palmerston North, Manawatu-Wanganui, New Zealand - 1766 DNA GHGlow gp2 (v2) (version 2) | ecosystem: Host-associated > Mammals > Digestive system >... | reverse complement strand
TTTTTAGTTTTTGCTTTACGTCTTCAACATCTGCCTTAATTGTATTTATTCTTAGGGAAACAATTCTTTTTGATTTATATCCATCTAATATTCTATCAATATCTTGTTTTTCATATTGTTTCTCTAACGTTTCCATTAAGTAATCTCTATTTAGATTTTTTTGATTTTCATCCATATAAATTGTCTCCCATTTTTAATTAATTCTCAAAAAATTGTTTATACCAAATTAAGAACACATAAATTGTCCAGATTTTTCTACTGTTATCTTTTTTCAATTGAATATGTTCATCTAATAATTTAACTATTTCTTCTGTAACAAAATACTTCTTAGCTGTTTCAGATTCAAATTCCTTTTTAACAATATTATAGTATTTCTCTTGTTTTAACCATTCTCTTGTAGGAACTGGGAATCCTAGTTTCTTTCTAGAAGCAACTTTTTCAGGCATATTCTTTAAAGCTGCTTTTCTCATTGCAACCTTTGTTTGACCATCTTTTGTAACTTTATATTTTGCTGGAATAGTTCTTGCTAAATTCCAAACTTCTTTGTCTAAGAATGGTACACGAAGCTCTAATGAATTTGCCATACTCATTCTATCTGCTTTTAATAAAATATCACCAATCATCCAGAAGTTGATATCAATGTATTGCATTCTTGTAACATCATCCATTCCTTTTGTATCTTCATAAAAAGGCTTTGTTATTTCTTCTGGCTTTTTCATACCTTCAGTATTTTTTAATATTTTACGTTTTTCTTTGTCAGAGAATAAATTAGCATTACCAATAAATCTCTCTTCCAATGTTTTACTTGCTCTATTTGCATAGCTTTTTCCTGGAAATTCTACTGGAATTGCATTTAAAATACCAGCTATTCCTTTCCAAGCAAAACGTGGTAATAATTTACTATAACGTAAGCTAAATGGTTCATGATAAATTCTATATCCACCAAATAACTCATCTGCTCCTTCTCCTGAAAGAACAACTTTTACATGCTCACTTGCAATTTTGCACACATAATATAATGCAACACAAGATGGGTCAGCATGTGGTTGATCCATGTAATATTGAACTTTTGGAACAATCTCCCAAAATTCATCATCTTCAATTCTTTTGAAATAATGATCTTGTCCAATTTCCTCTGCTAATTCTTTTGCATAATCAATTTCATTATATTTATTATAATTAAATCCAACTGTAAAGCTTTTTTGCCCTTTAAATTGAGTTGCTACATAGCTTGAATCAACACCACTTGATAAGAAACATCCAACTTCAACATCACTTATTTTATGAGCTTCTACTGAATCTTTAAAAACCTTATCAATTTCTTCAACTAATTTATCTTCTTCCCAAGAATCATTAACCATAAATTCTGGCTTCCAATATCTTGTAATTTCTAGTTTTCCATCTTTAAATTTCAAATAATGACCTGGTTGTAAACAATAAATGTCTTTGAAAAATGTATCATTTGGAACACCATATTGGAAAGATAAGTAGTTTTGTAAAGCTGATTCATTTAATTCTTTCTTAACATTTGGATGAGTCAAAATACACTTGATTTCAGAACCGAAAATCAAATCTTTTCCAACCTGTGTATAGTACATAGGCTTAATTCCGAAGAAATCTCTTGCAATAAATAATTCCTTAGAAACTAAGTCCCAAATTGCTATTCCAAACATACCTCTAAATTTATTTAACACTTCTGGTCCATATTCTTCATAACCATGTAATATAACCTCAGTATCTGTCTTTGTTTTGAATATATGTCCTTTACTGATTAAATCTTCACGAATACCTTGATAATTATAGATTTCTCCATTAAAAACTATTACTTTAGTACCATCTTCATTATATATAGGTTGAGTTCCATCAGCTAAGTCAATAATTGATAATCTTCTAAAACCTAAAGCTATGTCATCATCAACATGACTTCCCTTACTATCTGGACCTCTATATATTATTTTTTCCATCATGTTTTCTATTACTTGTTCTTTGTTTTCTACCTTACCAGTAAACCCACAGAAACCACACATTATTTACATCTCTCCTTTGAGTTTTTTCAAACTTATTTTTCTTCTATTTTTACATGTCCTATTTAATCATTAAAATGGATTTTTTTCAAGGCTTTAAACAAATTTTCTTTCACCGTTAATAGTTAAATATAAGAAAAACCACGGTTAAAATATAACCGTGGTTTCAAATTTAATTTTGCTCTATGACTCCATAATTAGGATTTCTATTTCTTTCTCCCTTCTTGAGTGTTTTGAGCAGATTAAAATCAATTTTTGAAATTTTTTTGAAAATTCCTCGTATACATCAAGCTGTTCTATTCTTGTGTTATGCCACTTCTTCATTAAGTCAGCTTTTTCGTAAATAAGTTCACCTGCACAACGTAAAACGTATCTCAAGCTCAATGTGTCATATACTGGCATTTTAAATTCAGCTGTTCCTATTGGAATATTAAGCTGTTCTTGTTCATCAATTATTCCCTTTGATTTTAATTCCGTTAGAAATTCCGTACTTGACATTTCTTTGTCAAAATACATTTCGAATCTATCAAAGAATCTTATGAATTCTTCAATTAGTTTCGTTAATTCCCTGTTGTCACTCTCAATTAGACTTCTGTAATTCCTCCGAATTGAATTAGCTGTTTTCTTATAAAAAGCAACAGCACCTGCAATTAGTAACAGTTCACAAAAAATTACAATGATATAATTTAACATATAGAGCATCCTTTCTTTAATTAAAGCATATAGATAGATAAACGAATTAGCTCTATTATACCATCATTTTTAAAAGCTTGCAAATCCAACTATGTTTGAACCATTTTTAAACCAAACTATTGTAATAAGAATTATAAAGCTTACTGTAATATCCTCCTGATTCCACTAACTCATCATGATTTCCTTCTTCAACAATCTTACCATTGCTTAAAACTATAATCTTATCAACATTAACAATAGTTGCCAATCTATGTGCTATAAAGATTGATGTTTTCTCTTTAGACAATTTGTCCACAGATTCTTGAATTAATTGTTCAGTAGTTGTATCAATATTAGCCGTTGCCTCATCTAAAATAAATACAGATGGATTTAAAGCAAAAATTCTAGCAAATGCTAATAATTGCTTTTCTCCTGCCGAAAATGAATTTCCACGTTCTCTTGCAATTTCTTCTAATCCATTTTCTTGATTTTCTATAAACTCATTTGCAGATGCCAGCTTAATAGCTTCTTCAATTTTTTCATCAGAAATATCATTAAACAATTTAATATTATCTTTAATTGATTTTGCATAAATAAATGGATCTTGTAAAATTGTACCAATATTTCTTCTTAAATCTGCAAGATTTATATCATTTATATTAATACCATCAATTAAAATCTCTCCTTTTTGAATAGTATAAAATTTATTAATCAAATTAGTAATTGTAGTCTTTCCAGAGCCAGTTTTTCCAACCAATGCAACACTTTGGCCTGGTTCAATTGTGAAGCTCACATCCTTCAAAATCCAGTTTTCATCTTCATATGCAAACCACACATTTTTAAACTCAATTTTACCTTTAATCTTATCAACTCTCTTGCCAGAATCAAAATCTTCTTGCAATTCTTCTTTATCTAAAATCTCATATACTTTATCAATAGATGTAACCGCTTCTTCAACAATCTCAACATTTTCAATAATTCTATTAATTGGATCAAATAAATTTCTCAAATATGTAATAAACATATAAATTACACCAACTTCTAAATTTTCACCAATAAGTTTATTAATCACAGCCCAAATAACAATTGCAATTCCTAAGTTTTCTATTAAAACCATTATTGCAGGTAATAAACCTTGCAAAAGTCCCATAGGCTTAATTGTATTTCGAAATTCGTTTGTAATATCTTCGCACTCTTTTTGTTTTTCTTTCTGTCTATTAAATATTTTTATTACCTTTAACCCATATATAGACTCAGAGAAAAATATATTCATTTTTGTTCGAACAATCTTTACTGCTGCATACGTCTTATTTAATAATTTTGTAATTATCAAAGATGATATAATAATAAGTGGAATAATTATCAAACTAACTGCTGCTAACTTGTAACTAATATAAACCATTACTCCTAATAGTCCCACTATTATAAAAACATCTTTAACAATAGTAGTAACTACATCACTAAATAATGCATATACATCTTCAATATCACTAATAATTCTTACAAAAAGCGTACCTGAAGGCGTTTTATCATGAAACTTGATATTTGCCTTTTCCATATATGTATACATTCTATTTCGTAAATCATAAACAACACTCTCACCAATTATACCTGTTCTTGTACCATTAAAATACTCGAGAAAATTTTCTAATAATACTAATCCAATATATATGTATGCAATAATAGAAACTGTTAACCACTCTTGTGCTTCAACTCCATTTTTCAGAAAGTCATCAATTAAAACTCTAATTAAATAAGGTTTTACAAGAGCAAGAATATCTATTAATAATGCAAGAATAGTAACAAATACAACTGTTTTTCTATATGGTTTAATCATGCCTGTAATTCTTTTTAATGTCTTATTTTTCACTATTTCAACCTCCTAACTATTTTTATTTTCAATGTACATTTACTTTAAAAATTCTGGGCTACTTCTTTCAGCTTGATTTTTATAAAACTCATAATATTTCTCTTTATTAGCAAGTAAATCTCTGTGAATTCCTCTTTCAACTATTTCTCCATGTTCTAAAACCACAATTTCATCACAATGTTTTATATCTGAAATTCTATTTGAAATAATAATACAAGTTTTGTTATCTGTAAGATTCTTAATATTATGTAGTAAGCTTTCTTCTGTTTTATTATCAAGTGCTGAAAAAGTATCATCAAAAATAACAATATTACTTTGATTTAAGAAAGCTCTTGATATTGTAACTCTCTGCTTTTGACCACCAGATAAATCTATTCCCTTTTCGCCTATTATAGTATTTATTCCATCTGGCATTTTTTCAATTTCACTGTAAATCATTGATGATTTCGTACTTTCAATAATATCATCTTCATCATATATATCTCTAAACAAATTTATATTATCTTTCAAAGTAGATGAAAACAAGAAATTATCCTGAGTTATATAACAAATATTATGTCTTATAGTATCTGTTTTAATTTGATTTATGTCTTTTCCATCAATAAATATTTTTCCATCTGGTATTTTGTATAACTTAAGCAATAAATTCATTAAAGTTGTTTTACCACTTCCAATTACACCAATAATACCAAGTGATTTTCCTTGCTTAATTTCAATATTAATATCTTTTAAAACATTTTCATTTCCGTCTGGATATTTATATGATAAATTTTTAATTACAATATCACCTTTCAAATCTTCCGGTTTATAATTATAAATTTCAATTTTCTCTTCTTTCAAATTTAAGAAATCATCTAATCTCTTATATGCAACCTGAAATCTTTTTAGATGTTTTACCATCCATGGAATCCATCTAATTGGATCCTGTAAAACCAGCATATATCCATTAAATGCGACAAAATCTCCAACTGAAATGTCGCCATTTAAAACCATTTTACTACCAAATAAAATTGATAGCCCCATCCCTATGCCTATTCCTAAGTTCATAAAAATACTGATCAATGTTTCAATTTTTATTACCTCAACATTAGTATTTTTTAAACTAGTATTTTTCTTTATAAATTCTTCAATTTGTCTTTTTTCTCCAACATATGCTTTTGTAGTTCTAATACTATCTGTACTTTCTTGGACATATTCAGATAAATTTGTGAATTTTTTTCTTGACTCATTGTAGTGTTTTTCAATTTTCTTTACCATCATTAGTATTAAAACAATGCTAATTGTTATTGGCAAAAGTACTATTAATGTTAGTTTTGTATTGGTTGCTTGAACCATTGTAAACGCTACAATCAAGAAGTTTAAAACAAATCTTACAATTAAAGTAATAACATTTGATATAAATTTTCTTACCTGATTTATATCCTTAACAAAGTAAGACATTATATCTCCGTTTTTCATTTTTTCTAATGTAGATACATCCGTTTTTAGCATTTTTTCATATATTGTATCTCTTATTGTTTTAGTATTATTTCTTCCAATTTTAGCATCAATCATTTTCCAAGTGACCCTTACAGTTATTAATACTAAACACATCAATAGTAATAAAAGTACTGTATGAATAATTTGTTCTTTATTCGTATCTAAATTATAAAGTAAATCAACTATTTGTCCCAGTAATTTTGATGGAACTGTTAGTAGATATACATTTATTGCTATAAAAATTATTTCTATTAGCAATAAAAGAGTATTTTTTTTGTATAAATTTAAAAGTGTCTTTTTCAATATTTTCCCTCCTTTAATTATGTATATTTTATTTACTGTTTACTTTAACTTTTTTAATAATCTACCTCCTTATTATTTTTTTATAATTTCGTTATTAAACATTTCTTTTATTATCATTTATAAAATTGGGTTAGATTTTATAGATGTAAAACATAAAGACGCAAAAACACCAAATATGTTAATCCATATTTGGTTGCTATCTGATTAAAGATGTTTCTTAATACATTGCATAACTCTTGAAAAATAGCATTTACATTAATGTTTAATATACAAAATCATATAAATTCTACTAATAGAGTTTGGCTTCTGTGTTCGGAATGAGAACAGGTATCTCTCTACAATGATTCGAATTATATCAAATTTTGTAAATAAATGTCAATAAAAATTACATAAAAAATTAACTTTTATTGCTGAGTGCTTGACTTTATTAAAAAAAAGTAGTATAATATAGTTCTACTAAAAATTAATAAACACTCATGAAAGGAGGCATTTTCTATGTTAAACAAGAAAATGTCATACGCCCACAACCCCAAGACCCTCGTAAAGTTTAAAAAAGAAAACGAAAAACTTATACGTTCAAAGGTTGAACTTTCAGACAGATATGAGCAAGGTGGTCTTGTTTATGCAACTATTGCTTGTGCTAAATCAAAAGTAGATTTAGCTAAGATTGAGCATTTGCTTGTTGGCAATGTTGCCGGGGTATAATTCCTTAATCCCTTCTGTTTTTCAGAAGGGATTTTTCTATATTATTCCGTAAAAAGTCAAACAAAAAAGATGCTTAAGAAATTAAGCATCTTCATTTATTATTCAGCTACTTCGTCAGTATCAACAGCTGCTGCTGTTTCTTCTGGTTCTGGAGCATTTTCATAAGCTTCAAATATAGCTTTTTCTATTTTTTCTCTTGTCTCTGGATTGATTGGGTGAGCTATATCTTTATGTTCACCATTTAATCTCTTTTTGCTAGGCATAGCAATAAATAATCCTTTTTGACTTTCGATAACTTTGATTTCATGAACTACGAATTCATTATCAAATGTAACTGAAGCAACTGCTTTCATTCTGCTTCCTGAATTTACTTTCTTTAAACGCACATCTGTAATTTGCATTCTAGAGCACCGCCTTCCAATGTTTTTTATGTTTTTTTCATATGTATAGTATATTATATTACACATACTACTATATTATTCATCAAAAATAAATTTTTTCCTTCTTTTTTTTACAAAATTTTAAAAAAATGTGAGGTTTTACTTTTTTGAATAAAACTATTGAAAAATGTGCATTATTTATATATAATGTAACAAGGTATATTTTTTTAGAATATATTTACAATAAAAGGAGAGTGTTTAACTTGGCTAATTTAGAGGAATTAGAGAAATATAAAAAAATACATATGATTGGTATTGGTGGAGTAAGCATGAGTGGAATAGCTGAAATACTTAAAAACTGGGGATTTAGTGTTACTGGTTCAGATGCATCACAATCAGAATATACAGACGATTTAATCTCTCATGGAATACCTGTAAAAATAGGACATGACATGGAAAATGTTGCACATGCTGATTTAGTTGTTTATACGGCAGCCATAAGTCAAGAAGATCCAGAGCTTGTAAAAGCAAGACAACTATATATTCCAACCATTGAAAGAGGAGATTTTCTTGGATTACTTACAAAAGTATTCAATGATACAATATGTGTTTCAGGTACACACGGAAAAACTACAACTACATCAATGATAGCAAGTTGTTTCTTAGAAGGAAAGCTTGATCCAACTATTCAAGTAGGAGCTTTTTTTAATCAAATTAATGCAAATTACAGAGTTGGAAATAGTGAATATTTCATAATTGAAGCTTGTGAATATGTAGAAAGTTTCTTAAAATTCTATCCTAAAACAGAAATAATTTTGAATATAGATAATGATCATTTAGACTATTTTAAAGATATGGAACATGTAGTCTTAGCATTCAAAAAATACGTTAAATTATTACCTGCAAATGGTCTATTAGTTATAAATAGTGATGACCCAAATTGTTCAACTCTAGCAAAATGTACTGAAGCTAAAACAATTACATTTGCATTAAATAATCAAAACGCTAATTTCATTGCTCGCAACATTACTTTTAATAAAAATGGATTCCCTACTTTTGATGTATACTACAACAATACATTTTACAAAACAATCTCACTTTCAGTTACAGGAATGCATAATGTTTTAAATGCGCTTGCATGTATTGGTGTATGTCATATGTATGGTTTAAATAAAGAACAAATAAAAAATGGATTAGCAAAATTTACAGGGGCACACAGACGATTTGAATATGTTGGTGAATTTGGAAATCACGTAAGTGTTTTTGATGATTACGGACATCACCCAACAGAAATCAAAGCAACTGCTATGGCAATGAAAAATAAATCTTATAATAAGTCATGGGTAATTTTCCAACCTCACACATATAGCAGAACTAAAAATTTATTATCAGATTTTGCAAAAGCATTAACACTATTTGATAATATCATTGTAACAGATATATATGCTGCACGTGAGAAAAACACTTTTGATATAAGTTCAAAAGATTTAGTTGATGAAATACAAAAACTTGGAAGAAAAGCTTACTATATGCCCGACTTTAATGACATAGCTTCATTTGTTAAATCACATGCCTTAAATAACGATATTGTAATTACATTAGGTGCTGGAACTGTAACAAATATAAAAGATTTATTAGTTGAACCTAAAGAAGATTAAATATATTTTTATAAAAATAAAAAGGAAATCATTTAATTATTTGATTTCCTTTTTTAGTTTGTAAATTATTTTACTAGTTAAAATTTTTATTTTATATCTTCTTTAGATAATGCTGGATATTTAAAATCAAAACCATTTTTAGTAATCTGCCCTACCGTTGTATGGTCTTTATTCATTGTATCACTACCACGTAAAAAATACTTATATCTTATGGTATCATCTATTCTACCGTTTCCAATTATAATTGGATCATCCCATGTAGTATCAATTGCGTACCAATTATTCTTTATATACACATAATTCCAAGCATGTCGTTCACTTTTTCCATCATCATCCACTGCTATTCCTGAAACCAAAACACATGGAATATCTAGTTCATCCATTAAATATTTAAATGTTCTAGCATATCCCTCGCAAATTACTGATTTATTAACCAAACATCCATATATATTGGATGTATTTTTACTACCTACAGTGTCATACTTTACATTGTCAATTATCCAATTATGAACATATTTCATTTTTTCATAATTATTTCCAGACGCATTTTTTAAAATATCAGCCTTTACGCTTTTTATTTCAGCTATAGCTTTTTCAATTTGCTCCTTATCTTTAAATGAATCTATATAATAATTTGAATTATCGCCTTTTCCAATATAGAACTCATAACTTGTGTTTGAACCTTTTGTTGTCATTTTTGTAACTAGGCAAACTTTACTACTATCTATATAAAAATATTCTGATTTATCTGTAATAAATGCATCCCAAGCATTCTGAAACTCTTTTGCAATAAACTCTTTTCCATCAGGATTTGCTTTTGCATCATCATTCAAGCTTGGTGGCAATGGAATGTTGTCTTCACCATTTTTTAATCTTTCAATATTATTTTCAATTGATACATATATTTTCTTTGCTGTATCGCCTAATTGTTGATAATAATAGTAATTTTGAGCTTCTGTTAAAGTTTCTTCATCTGGAAATTCTAAATTGTCTTGAACAACTTGCTTTCCAGCAAAAGTTTCATACACCTCTTCTGCAGCTAACTGAATCTTATCTGTTGCATACACAAGTGATTCTTTTAATTTTGTTGGATTCATACTATATAATACTATAAAAGTAATTATTATTGCTATTAATAATATTACAGTTACTTCTAAAAAATGTAAAAAACCATTTTTTCCTTTTTTATTCATTTCACTCATCTCCATAATAATATTTTATCATTTTAGAGTGAATGTGTCTATAATTTTTAATCAACTTCTCTCATTTGCTTTATCATCATGTCCGCAAAAACTCCATACCCTTGAGTTGGATCATTTACTAGAACATGAGTTACAGCTCCGTACAAATCGTCCATCTTGAATTATTGGAGAACCACTCATGCCCTGAATTATTCCTCCGAGTTTTTTCAAGCAATCGTTTATCTGTGACCTTTATTAACATACTCTTGTTATCATAATTATTGCTGATGTATACTCTTTCAATCTCAATTTCATACTGTTCCTTTTTTCCATTTTCTAATTCACAAATTATATACGCTTTTCCCTCTTTTATTTCACTTCTTAAGGCCACTTCCATTTCCTCACCAGTGGTCATATTTAAATTTTCCTTATTTGTTATATTTCCACAAATTCCAAAAATACCATTTTTAGAAATTTCTCCTAATTTTAATCCGAGATTCTATTGTTCCTCTAATTTCACCAGGGCTACCTTTTTCTCCTTTTTTTATTGCAACAATTGTACTTGTAGTAAGCTCACCGTTAGAAATTTCTACTATATCACCTGTGTCTATATCTGTAATTCCATGTCCTAATGCTGCAAACATCCCTGTTGAAGGCTCATAAAAAGTTGCAGTTCCAACACCTGCAGCTGCATCTCTAACCCATAAACCTAGTTTATATTCATTTTCTGAAGTTTTTGTAGGTTTTATATTGGTCTTGAGTTCATTATCATTTCTAACATAAGTAATTTCGATTTCTTTTCCATTACATTTATTAATACTGTTTATCAAATCGTTTGTATTTTTTATTGCTATATTATTAACTTGAATTATCCTGTCTCCTTCTTCAATTCCAGTATTTTCATACGGTCTATAATTTATATTATCTACTCCTTTTATTTCAGACATTCCAACAACTAAAACACCTTCTGTATACAATTTCATGCCTATTGTATTTCCTAACGGAATAACCTTTGTTCTCGGAATAACACTT
>Ga0310691_10007540_pt1 | contig 11308 bp, 13 predicted proteins | sample 176DNAGHGlowgp2_FD_203887 | JGI IMG/M metagenome (GOLD analysis project Ga0310691, IMG submission 203887) | Sheep rumen microbial communities from Palmerston North, Manawatu-Wanganui, New Zealand - 1766 DNA GHGlow gp2 (v2) (version 2) | ecosystem: Host-associated > Mammals > Digestive system >... | reverse complement strand
TTTGTGTCTTAAAATAGTATTTCTGCCCGTCAAACATAGAGTGCAGAACAATGGTTGCCATGCCTTCGATGCAGACCTTGCTATCGAGCAACTTGCCAAGAGTGCGGATAATGGTTATTCCGCTGTCGTTCATGTCCTCATGGAATATGAAATAAACGATTTTCTCTTCCGGCAGGCGTTTAACCGTTCTGATCAATCCGTAAATGTCATCCGCGATGTCGTTATACATTTCAAATTGCTTATTGCCGGTTTTCTCGCGGTGTTCCCGCATAAAGCGGTGTGTCATGATGTAACCGCAATCATCAATCACAGCCGTGTCTGTCGGCATGGTCTGAAGTGCGCTTTCGATGGTTTCCACATCATCAGAAACGAGCGTATATTTAAACTTGCCCTTGAATGGTAGTTCCTTCCCTTCGACATTAATCAGTGTCAATTCATCCTTGCCGAAGTTTTTCAATGACCGGCTTTTCCCTGTTCCGGATCTGCCGTAGATGATTACAAACTTTCCCATTTGTGTTCCTTTCTGCATTGTGTTACAATGCCCTTGTGATAATATCCATTGAATGACTGCCCATTTTCCCATTTTCTCTCTGCGGGCGGTCATTCTTTTTGTGTGTCGAGGATCCACCGCCAAAAGCAAGCCTGACAGATGGTGGTTCCCATATGCATCATTGGTCGTTCGGATACTTCCAGCCCGCAGATATCGCAAGTATCTGACGGATGTGAATTGATGGTGTATTCCTTCTTTAACTCCTGATGCAGTTGTACTTGTTTCGATGTGTCCATTCAGCCTCCTTCCTTAATCCATCGGTTCGATTGGTCTTAGTGCGTCCTTGCGTTTCTTCTCTTCCTGGAGCGCGATCAATGTGTCTGAGTAGCTTTCGTAGTCCAATGCCTTAATGATTGGCACGAGCTGCATTGAGTCAAAATACAATTCCTTTAAGTCATAATCCAGGGACGCGGCATTCAGGATCGCATTCATGAGGATCTCGTATTTCGCGCTTATCCGGACTAAATTGTCATAAATATCATGGTCTGTCATTATTGGTTCTCCTTTCTTGTGTTCTCATCGTGACCGCGTGGGTAGGTGCGTCTGTGTTTATGTATAAGGACAGAATATATGAGGGTATAAGTGCTTTAAAAAAAGGTCGTCTTTTAGTTTGTTTGTCAGTTGCAATGTTTATAAAATGAAACGCAAATCTTAATTAGATGACGCACCCACCCATACAGTCACGATGGATTATTAAATTACAGTTCGCCCTTTTGGGCTTTGTTCAGCTTGTCGGCAATCTCCTGTGCGTCCTCCAGTGTTGGAAACAGCCCGCCGTAACATTTCGTATCGCCGTCCACGCCGACCACTTCGTACATTGTTTCATTCGCGATCAGGCGTTCTTTTACCTTCCATTCAATCATCCTGTTCAGCCTTCCTTCCTACCAAACGTATATCATGTTGTTGCCATCGAATTCCGCATAAACATATTCCGCAGGGCATTCCATGCCGTTGCAAGATGTCACGTATGTTGGATTCATGTAACACTCCCACAGCGCATCATATGCCCAATCCGCAATCTGCAAATCATCCATCCATGCCCCATAGCTTGTATCAGCACCTCCGAAGGAAGAATACAAATCACTAAAACCGAAATAGCCTTCCTGACAGCGTACCCAACAGCAACAAGCGACATAGTATGACAGCGGGCTATAGCCGTAACCCTCATAAGAAATCAGCTTCAGGGTTCGTGTGGTGTCTAACTCGCTGATGCCGTAGAGCGTGGATCCGAGCATCCAAACGTCCATCGCGGAATAGTCAATCGCTTCTGTTGTCAGTTCGACTGCCTCTGTTGTGGCTTCTGTGGCTTCAGATTCGGCTTCCCGCGCCTTTTTTGCCTTCCATTCAGAGTAAGACAGGCTGACCGTTTCGAGTTCCGCAATGTCATTGTGGCGCGTTTCGTGCTGTTCAATAAATGCGTCTATCTGCTCCAGCTGCGTATCTGTTTCCGCGTTCGCGTTCACCGCCATGACCACCACAAGCCCCGCGATGATTGCGGTCGTTACAATTGCCGTGTATCGTAATGATTTGATTGCTTTGCGTTTCATTTAAATGTATCCTCCCTCCCATAGCTCCAACGCTCTCTGTACGTTGATAATCCACGGACTGTTGACCTTGTTCGGGTCTGCCTTCCTTGCGATCTGGTGACTGTACTGACCGTGGACCGCTCTCGTCATCACGCTGACAGGAACTCCATACATCGTGCAGAAGGCTTTCAGCTTCATCCATGTCACTGCCATTTAGTCACTTCCTTTCCAAAACGTTACAAATAATCACGTTTCATGGTAAAAAAAATCAAGACAAGAAAATCTCGACAATGTCGGCATCATTAAGAAACAATAACTGCTTAATGGTCTTAATCTCGACTTGATTAAATTTAGCCTCGTTATTCAGTTTTTTTCTGAACTGAACCATCGACAGATTCAGCTTGTTCGCTGCCTGCTGGTTGCTTACTTCGTGTTCCGCCATCTTGGCTTTGAGTAAATTTGTCTTTGTCATGTTATCCTCCTTTCGTGATTATTTATCACATAATGTAAAGGAAATGTGCGTATTTGTCAACAATAATATCACGATTTAATAAAAATGTTGATTTTTCGTAACTTTTTTTATACAATAACCGCACGGAGGAATGGTGTTATGAATGGGGCATATTTAAAGCAATTACGCAAAAGTAAAGGAATTACGCAGGACGATTTGGCAAAAGCTTTAGGTTATTCCGATCGTTCGGCTATCTCACGCATTGAGAACGACAGTTTTGATTTGACGCAGGACAAAATCAAACAATATGCCGATTTCTTCAATGTGTCTGTGTTGGATATTCTCGGAGTCCGGGACGAGCAACCATCCGATTCCGAAAGTGATTTATTGTCAATGTTCCAACAACTCAATGACGAGGGTAAGAGTATGGCTCTGGAGTACATCCGTTGGTTGCAAAGCAAATATACAACATGACATGTGAAAATATCCGTACATATGTTCGGGTACTATGGGAGGGTAAAAATGAAAAAAATAATAGTGATGGTAATTTTCGTAATGTTAACGCTCACGGCCTGCTCCGGATCCAACGTTCCTGATGGAGCAGATACAAAAGCATGGAATGCAGGAAACAAAGCATTACAAATCCTTGATGACTGGGAAGACAATGGAGACAATCCAAACGAAGACGGAATAGCCGTCAAAATAATGAAGCAGGTGGATTCTTGCGGGTTTTCCCCTGAATTATCTATGAAAAACAATAAATCGGAAAAAGAACAATATATTTGCGATATGTATTTCCTTCTTTATGATTTAGGTGGATTTGTAAAAGGAAAATATTACACAGGAGCCGTATTCAATATTGATCCAGACGGCAAAACTGGCACTGAAGAAGATTACGAAAGATATTACAATGATAAGGAAAAACTGGTAGAGATGTTAGAAATCGAGTACCAGGAGGACTACACTATATTGCAAAGGAGGTGAAAAATGAATGACAAAATACCGATACAAGAAACAAGTCTGCTTCGGCACAGATCCGATCAGTGGCAAGCGCATCCGTAAATGGGTCTATGCCAACTCGCAGGCGGAGCTGAATAAGAAGACGTTGGAACTGCAGAAGCAATTCGAGTATGCGCCAAACATGTCAGACATTACATTTGAAACGTATTCAAAGAGATGGCTCGAAGTGTACAAGGCAAACAAGGCGATCAACACGTATGCCGGATACAAATATGCTTTATCCAAATGTGCTGCCATCAACACCATTCCAATGAAAGATATCACCAAGACGGACCTGCAGATGGTGATTAACTCCAATGCTGACCATCCAAGCTGTTGCGTAAAAATCCGTTTAGCGTTGCGCCAGGTCTTTGATGCAGCTATTGATGATGGAATCATTTTGGCAAGTCCGGCGAACAAACTTGACGTTCCAACACACAAGGCAGCGGAAAAACGATCGCTTACGACCGCGGAGCGCAAGGCCATAAAATCGGTGAAGTTGTCCGTTAAGGATAGATTTTATTTGGATTTGCTCTACTATTGCGGATTGCGCCGTGGAGAGGCACTTGCGGTCACACGCTCTGATTTCGATTTTAAGACGCTTTTGCTCAGGGTTAATAAAAGTATAGCCTATAATGGAGAAGTTCCTACAGTGAAGGACACAAAGACTCACGTAGTGCGTTACGTGCCAATTCCAAGAGCAAAGTCCAGAACATGGAAGAAATATCTGAACGAATTACCATTTTCGCCCTACTCCGGCGACAGTAGGACCGTAAGCCGTCAGATGTGGAAGCGGATTGAAAAAGCAATCAATGCGAATCTTGGCGGAAAAGACAATCTCAAGGTCATCCATCTGACTCCACACATGATTCGTCACGATTATGCAACACGATTATATTACGTTGATGGAATCAGCAGTAAAAAGAAATCGGAATTCCTGGGGCATTCTGAAGAATTGTTCTTAAAACTTTACAGCCACATCGATTCCGAGAAGGAAGATTTGAAGAAATTTCAGGCGGCAATGGACTTCTGATTTTTGTGACACTTTTGTGACAACACCATCAAAAAGTGCCGTTTTGTGACACATTTGTGACACTACTTTCACGAACTTTTGTTCACTTTTGCCCACTTCACAAACAATAAAAAAAACGGCGCAAACCCGCATAAATTCAACGTTTTTCGCCATTTTTCAATGCAAGCCTCCAGTCGGACTCGAACCGATGACCCCTTCATTACGAGTGAAGGGAAAAACCGCATAAAATCAGCGTTTGTTGGCATTTTTTGTGACAGTTTTGTGACAGTGCAAAAATTTTCTTGTTCCATTTTAACACATCTTTTCAAAAAAAATGACCAAAAGTGCGAATTGCACATAACGCAAAAAAGCCCCGGAAGGCACTGAGCCAACCGGGGTATTTTCTTGCGAACAAAATTATATAAAGGAGATCGAAAATGATCAGAATACCAAGTATTTAGTCATCACGAAACCGTCTTTCAGCTGTGACCATTCCGCGCCCTTTTCTTTGATGTCGATGACTGAGCCATCATCCAGGACGCGAACGACATCAGCTGCAAGAGATGCTTCTTTGCGAACGTTCAGCCTTCCACCTGTTACGGTCGCGGTGATTTTCTTTGCCGGTGTCTTTTTGGGTTCGGCTGTGGTTTTCTTTGTAGCCATAAGTTATAAAACCTCCTATTTGATTTTCTTCAATAATCTATTGAACATGATGCAGGCATCCCCGCGCGTGATAGGCGCGTCAGGTCTGAATGTGCCGTCGTCGTAGCCGTTAATAAGCCCGGCGGTATAGCATGCCTTAATGTGGGAATATTTCGGATGACTTGCCGGGACGTCCTTGAAGTTCATCTTTTTGTCTTCTGTGTACTTAAGCCATTTAACCATCTTCCCCCAGTGGGTCCAGCTTCCATTCTGGACTCCGCCCATATGGTTAAATCTGCGCCCGGACTTGTCGACGTAGCTGTAAAGCACTCCCCCGCCCCACGCTCCGGTGGCTTCGATGCAGTTATATACGTGCCCATTTTTCACGACTTCCTTCGCGATATAACTGCCAATGTGGCCCGGCATATACAAAACTGCGACGCAGTTCATTTTCGAGAAGTTGGTCGAGTAATCGCACTGAGCGAGCAGTCCCCACTCTGTGACGTCCCCGGTCCGGCTGAAGTCATTGCAGAACGATCCGGGGGTCTTGCTGTATTCCCATCCGTTAATGATGGTCTTCACGAGGTTGTTGCAGTCCCATGTTGTGCGGGTGCCGTCGAAGTATCCGCAGTTATACGGATATGGCTGGTCGTAGCCGTTCGGGATCGTGGCGGCTAATTCTAATTTTGCCACATATTCTTTATCAGTTTTTGGGTAAGCCATTATTCTCTTCCTCCTGTTGTTTGTTGTAGGTTGCTGTGCTAATGCCGATCAGCGCGCCTATCAGAGTTGTGACGGCTGCGATCGTGCCGACAATAGCATCTGCATACGGCAGATTCCAAATGCCCGCAATAGCAAAATAAAAAGTGCCACACGCTGGCAGCACTATCATGCAGATCCATTTAAGTACATCATAAACTTTGTCGGGAAATTTCATTCTTTCTTACCTCCTTTAAACCATTCAGGTTTTGCAATTTTATTAGTTTCTAACCATTTATTGAAAAGCGACGTACAGTACCAGTTGCCTTCCAGATCCGCAAAATAGTGTTCCGCAATCTTTAGGATCTCCGCAGTTTCATGCGGATAATCAGATAACAATAAAAGAAGCTGTGTGCGCAGCTCGTCCTTTTCACTCTGTTGAAGCTTTTTGTCTATCTGATCCAAGCGATCCTCTATCTTCTTCAGCCTGCCTTTCCGGTTAACTATTAAATTAAAAACGCCTGCGATTATCGCGGATAACGCGCCGCTTCCGATTATTGATAAAATGATGTTTTCCATGTTGTAGTCTTTCCTTACGCAGTGCGCGTTATTGTGATATTTATCTGAAAAGCAACAGGCGAGTTGTTAGTGACCGCTGTTGTTGCTGTGTTGGCTCTTGCGATGGCATAGCCTGTGTTGATTGTGACTTTGAATCCACTGTATGGTACAGATTCAACAGAGAATGTGGTAAGTTCATCACGCCGAACGCCTGAACCGCCATGAATAATATTAAGAAAACTTGACCCCATCGCAGTATAATTCGCGCCATCCGTTCCGCTCCGCAGGTAGCCATATACGCCGTTGATGAACCTTGAAATGATGTCCAGTTCGTTAATAATGTATGTTCCAGTGCCTGCCCAAGCATACGGAATAAAGAACTGTAACCGCTTCTGACCATTTGTGATAAATCCCGAAGCGTAGACATCAGACAGCGTGATAGAGTCATTAACATCAATTTCGCCCAGCTTCGTGCCACCGCTTGAATCTGCAGAACAGCCAACATAAACATCACCCGCGATCCGCGTGTTTCCGTTCCAATCTACTGCGAGTGCGTTTGACCTGTCAGATGTAGTATCATCTGTTCCGTTTCCTATTATAAAGGCATGGTCTGAATTGCTGATTGAATCGCCTGTTCCCTGTGGTACGTTATACTTGCCAATTGCCGTTTGAGCCATTCCCACGGCATAAGTAAAATAATTTTGAGAATGGGAGCTGTTGCCGTAAGCGATAGTCCTGTAGCCTTCCGCATGACCACAATCAAGTCCAGCTGAACTTCCGCCTGACATCGGATTGCCTGCTACACATTGTTGGCCCTCTGCATGTGAAAAGTCACTTATTGCGCTTGTGTTCATTCCTTCTGCGTGGCTCGCTTCGCCTATCGCCTGCGGTCCGAAGCCTTCCGAATGGCTCGCGTATCCGCTCGCAGTTGTACTTGCTCCCTCTGCTACAGAATAATTGCCAATATCAGACGCACTTGAACCGCTTCTGATACCCAACGAATAATATGGAGCTGTTGACTGTCCGCCTTGGTCGTTATTTCCGCTGTCGTACCCAAAGTGAGCAATTTTATTGGATGTGCCATTGATAATGTCGTACCCTGTCGATTTAATAACCGTATGAGTATCACTCGCATCACCCAGCGTGATATCTGCCCCAAATTCGGCGATCTTCGTGCCGTTCTTGTAAACGTGCATACCGTCTGAGTTTATCTGTGTATAGTCCAACTCCTTACGTGCTGAATCGTGTATCTTTACGCCATCGTTTGCGCTGATTCGCGTAATGTATGAAGTCGCGGTCTTGGCTGATTCTGTTATATCTTCAATCAGAGCATCTGCACCTTTACGCGGCGAAACGAAATTATGTACCGTGTCGCCAATTTCAAACATCGGGTAAAAGGTAATGCCCGAACCGCAATTGACACCGCTTAAGATTGTGGCGTAAATCTGTGCGTATTTATACCCAGCTGGCATTGTGACGCCCTCGCCAACCTCGACAGGTGACAGTGTACCCGAAGAGCTGCTTGGCGTAGTGCCGTCTGCTGTGAATCGTCCACGCAGGTAATATGTACTTGCCGAACCGCCTGAAGGTGTACCGCTGAAGGTGTATTTTTTGTCCGGATCCAACGTGATAACAGGCACGCTCTGAGTTAAAGAGTTGCCCGAAAAAGCGTACTGGGAATTTGCGGTCGCTGTTCCTGTTGCGGTCACAGAGCCATCAGGGTTAACAGTCCATGTGATATCGCCTGATTCGTAAGTGGTACCGCTCACGCTCTCCCTCTGATACATCATCGGCAGAAGGTTTTCAATTGTTTTGCCTGCTTCGATGGCTGTGTTCATTTGGGTAGTGGTTGAATAATCCGCGCCATCACTCAATGCTCCGACTGTGATTGTGCTTGTGTCGATTTGGCTTGCCGTAACAGAATTTGCGTATATTGAACCGCCGTCAATGTATGATGCGTTCGATGCGGAACACCATTTTGAAGTGTAAGTTGCATTCGACAGTGCCCGAACAGTTGAAAATGTAACGGTATTATCCGCATGAACATACCTTTCGCAAGTGTAAAAATATCTATCCCTCTTCGGATACGGCATTACATATTCCCAAGCATCGTCCGTGTCTTTAGCCGTGCCGATAGTGGTTTGGTCGTTAATTGTTGGTGTGCTGTTTGTGGTTGAGCGGTAATAACATGACACCGTTGATTTTACCGCCACGCTTTTGTCAGCCTTGCCCGATACGGAAGAATCTGTGTAGCTCTTCGCGTTCGATTCTGCCGAACTTGCTGACCCTTTTGAATCGTAAGCGTTATCCAAGGAATTTTCGGACAGCCTGCCATTCGTGAAGATTGTCGCACCTTCGATGTTAACCCTTGTCGCACTGATAGTCGCACCCTCGGTTGATAAGTTAATCTGATTAATGACATCATTCTTTTGCACTCTGAATGAAATGTCAGATGCATTCTGCCTAATGGAAGAGGACAACGCGCCTTCCGTGCTGTGGGAAGAAACATAGTTGTGTTTTGCTGTTCCAACCTCAAGCATAGGATAGAAAGTAACCCCTGTTCCGCAGTTGTAACCGCTCAGAATCTGACAGCCGACAGCGCAATACTTTCTTGCTGTTGTCTCGGTGTAGCCTTCGCCGTATTCATAATGCAGGTTTCCTGTGTTGCTTCCTGGAGTCGTGCCTTCCGCCGTGAACCTTGCAAACATTCTGTAAGTGGTTGTGCTTCCGCCTGCGGGGCATCCGCTGACTGTATACCGTTTGTTCGGATCTATCGTGATGACAGGCGGGTTGGAATCAAGCACCCATGCCGTACAGTGGTAAGTGCTGTTTGCTGTTGCCGTTCCTGTCGCAGTGATGGAACCATCCGCGTTTACTGTCCATGTAATGCCGTTATCTTCGTAAGTGGTGCCCGACATATATTCACGGCGATAGATTCCCGGCAAGAGATTCTGCGATGAAAATTTATTACTCACATTAGAGACGAAGCTGGCTGAATTGATGGTCAGATTCGTACCATCCCATGCGATCCCGTCACCGCTTTGCGCGTTCACATACTGAAACGTGCCATTCCTTAAATTAATCCATCCGCCCGAACCTACAATATTCTCCGTGGTAATCTTTTCGGCTGTGACAGCTCCCGCAACTATCTTGTCCGCTGTAATGGTTAAATCTTCGATAACATCGCCGTCAAGCTTTTCATAAGATGGCGTTCCCGTTGAAGGGTCAATGTGAACCATGTATTTTTCACCATCAACCGTGACGATTAATCTTTCAACGTCAATCGTGCCTGCTGTGATATTTGTTGCGTTTACCTTGATGGCATCAAGCGTGTAAACTGTACCCTCATGAGCAATCAGACCACTTTGAACCATCATGGCATCAACCCAGGCGTTCCGGATCGCTGCCGTATTGATGTTAGTGGCGTCAATCTTGGCATAATTCGCGGCGAGGTTATTTACTTTCGCTTGATCAATCTTGGCGTTGTCAATCGTGCCGTTCGTTAAGTGCGCATAATTAACATTTAATCCGTTAACATCCGCATGGCCAATCTTCGCATTGTCAATCACGCCGTTGGTAATATGCGCATAATTTGAATTCAGATTACCAATGGTTCCGTGGTCTGCGATGATGTTCTGCGCAGTAACATTGTTTGTGGTTAAATCCCCAATGTAACCGGTTGCGGATGAAATGTCCTGCGCAGTGATGCTCTCTGCGGTCAGTTCTCCAATATATCCTGTTGCGGATGCGATGTCTTCAGCTGTGATGCTGTCTGCTGTTAAGTCGCTAATGTAACCAACCGATGCGGTCAGTTCTTCCGCTGTCAGATTATGAATCTTTGCGGTGTCAGCTTCCACTTCGCCAAATCTCGCGTTTGTAGCAGCAATATTTTCAGCCACGACCGTATTCAGGATCGTGACTTCTTCTTTCGCCTCGTCTGCTGTGGTCATGGCTACATTTGCCGTGTAATCATCTGTAGGCGGTGCGGATGCGTTTCCGACAAGGAACGCCGTACCATTCGCAACACGAACCTGCACTGTTTCCCCGACAGACGCATTTATCGTTAATTTGACAGGCGTTTCATCAACGCCCCCGGGAATATGTACCCAAGCCGTACCGCCTTCTATTCGCTTAATTATGGCTGTTGTATCGTATGGGGATGTGCCTTTCTTTTCTTTCAGTGCATCCACGAAATCTTTAGCAATACTCAACTTGTTCCTCCATTCTGCAACCACTGCCAAGTTCTATTCTTTGTTCCGTTACTTTGTAATTGCCGTTCAAGCCCTGTTTCGGGTAATGCAATGCTACAAGGTCAGATACCGTGACATCAGGATGGAACCGCCTTCTATAGGAACAGTCATACGCTTTCGCCTGTTCTTCTTTGAGTCTGCGCAACGCATATTCTGCGATGCCTTCGCCGAGGTTCAGTGTGCATCCTGTCTCTTCCATCCATACTTCGCGCCCTCTGCTGACAGTTGAAAGAGCAGACTCCGGCCGGTCATCTCTTGCGATCGCCATCATGTCATCAGCTATGGCGCGGAATACGTTCGGACACGCGAACCAATCATGATTCATTGTGATTTGTGGTTCGACTGCGTCATTATCAAGCGCGTCATATGTAACAGATGCCTTATTTGCTTTCGGGCAGATTATTATTCTTCCGTCACCTGTCAAGCGTATGCGCCACCCGATCGCCTTTAAGACTTTGTAAACCATGCTCAAATGCGTTTCGCCTTCTTCCGCAATGATGGTTGTCTTTAAGCGCGGTGTGAACTCCCTTGCCACCTCAACCGGCGCAGGCGTGACTTTCAGCAGCTGCATTAAAACATCACCACTGTTGGCAGATTCCGCGACATAAAACCCACGGTCAA
>Ga0310691_10007538_pt1 | contig 11310 bp, 10 predicted proteins | sample 176DNAGHGlowgp2_FD_203887 | JGI IMG/M metagenome (GOLD analysis project Ga0310691, IMG submission 203887) | Sheep rumen microbial communities from Palmerston North, Manawatu-Wanganui, New Zealand - 1766 DNA GHGlow gp2 (v2) (version 2) | ecosystem: Host-associated > Mammals > Digestive system >... | reverse complement strand
AATATGAAGATAAAACTTAGTAATATATTATTTATACTAATGTTTGGTTTATTAATCTTTCCAGTAAGAGTAAATGCTCTATACGCAAGTTTTAGTGCAAGTGGACAAACGGTAACGGTCGGTGAGAACGTTACCGTTACTCTTAGACTTAATAGTATAGATGCAGGTCATGCTAATGGTAGATTAATTGGAGTTAGTGGTAGAATTAACTATGAGTCTAATTATTTAGATTTAATTAGCTGTAGTGGTTCATTAAGTTACCAAAGTGGTAATCATAAGTTTGCCTACATGGATATGTCTGGCGTAGGTATGACATCTGGTGAAATTGGATCATGTACATTTAAGACAAAAGCTGTTGGTAATACTTCAGTATTATTTGAATTTGACCAAGCACTAGATGAGACTAATGCTGAGATTCCTAAATCTAATGTAAGTGCAGGTATTACTATTAAAACTCCACCAAGTTCTAATAATAACTTATCTAGTTTAAATGTTAATCCTGGTGGTATTAATTTTAATGGAGGAACTAGTTATTCTACATCTGTTGGTGCTAATGTAACTAGTGTTAATGTTACTGCTAGTGTAGAAGATTCTAAGTCTTCATTGTCTGGTACTGGTACGCATAGTTTGAATTATGGTTCTAATACAATTAATGTTACAGTAACAGCAGAAAATGGTAATAGAAAAGTATATACTATTATAGTTAATAGGAAAGATGATCGTAGTACAAATAATAACTTATCTAGTTTAAATGTTAGTAATGGAAAACTTTCACCTGGATTTAGTAAAAATACTACTAGTTATAATATGGAAGTTCCATATGAAGTATCTAAACTAAAGATTAGTGCTAATGCTGAAGATGCTAAAGCTAAAGTAAATATATCTAATCCAGAGCTAGTTGCTGAAGAAACTACTCAAGTAAGAGTTATAGTAACAGCAGAAAATGGTTCTAGTAAAACTTACGTTATTAATGTTAAACGTGGTAAAGATCCAAATAAAAAGTTAAGTAATAATAATTATTTAAGTAATTTATCAGCTAGTGTAGGTATGTTATCACCTGCATTTAATAAAGAAAAAACTAATTATGCAATATATTTACCATATGAAGTATCTAATATCTCGTTTGATTTAGGCGTTGAAGATACTAAATATGCAACTATTAAGAAAGAAGAGAATAATTCATTAGGTATAGGTAGTAACGTATTTAAATATACAGTAACAGCTGAAGATGGTAGTACTCGTGAATATACTATTACTGTTATACGTAATGATACTTTAGATAAAGAAGGTATAGTAGTTGATGCTAATGTATTCTTAAAGAAATTAAGTTTAGATGGTGGTAAACTTGCTTCTAAATTTGATAAGAAAAAGAATGTTATTTATTATAAGAAAACAGGTAAAACTGTAGATATAAAAGAAGCAATACCTGAAATAAAAGATAATAATGTTTCAATTATTAAACTTGATAAAGCATTTATTATTAGTGTAGAAGCACCTACTGGTGCTAGAGGTTATTACTTACTAGTAGAACATAATGGTTTTAATTGGTTAAGAATAATAATATTTGCATTAATAGCTTTATTTATTGGACTTGGTCTTGCTTATTTATATTTAAGAAAGAAAAATTCTAATAATGATAAGTCTTTAAAAAAAGAAAAACCTAAAAAAAATAAAGAAAAATTACCAAATAAATTGACAAAATCCTAAATACATAGGTAAAATGGTATTAAGGTGGTGAGAATATGTCTAAGGATAAGAAAGTAGACAAGAAATTTAATCTTGATAAGAAAACATTAATTATTGGTGGTTGTGTTCTTGCAGCTATCATTATTATCGCTGTTGTAGTATTATGCTGCAAGGGTGGAAAGAAAGGTAATGAAAAAGAACTTACTAGTAATCTTGAAAAACTAGGTGGTCAATTCTATGAAAAATTCTATTATCCATCACAAGAAAAATCTCAAAGTGATGTTAAAGAATTCATAGCTAGATTTAAAGATACTGGTATTAAAGTAAACTTAGAAAATATTTCTAAAGTATCTAGTGTAGATAAGAAATTAGTTGAAGGTATGGTTAATAGCAAAACTGATAAGAAATGTGATGCTAAAGAATCATATGTAGTTATTAAACCTGTTGATCCATATGGAAAGAAAGATTATAAAATTGAAGCTACTTTAAAATGTGGATTTGATAGTGAAAAAGAAGCTAAAGAAGTTGAAACTAAAAAAGAAGCTAAATAGTTAGAAATTATAATTGTTTTTAAAAAAGATATATAGAAATATATATCTTTTTATGTTATTATAAATAGCGAGGGGATTTTGATGAATAAAGTATCAATGGTAGGCTTTGGAGAAATTAAATCTAAAAAATATGGCACTGTTAAGATAATTAAGAGAAAAGATGTATGTGGTGCTTATTTTGTGATTGGTAAAACCGAAAAGAAGAAACTTGCTGGTTTGGTTTCTAAAGATGGAAAGGAAATAATACCTTTATGTGAATCAGTTTTAGAAGATTATAATATTAATGCTGATAATAAAAATGCTTATTTAGGATTTAAATATGAAGATTCTCCTAATTTAGAGTACTATATTATAAAGAACTTTAATGGTAATACAGGTGTTGTTAATATATTTGGGCGTAAAAATGATGTATCTATTACATTTAGAAAGACTAATATTAAGTGTAATGTGTGGCCTATTGAAATGCATACTGAACTATCATCATATGTATTATATAATTTTATAGAAGATAGAGTTATTACATTTCCGTTTGATTGTTTGCTAGATGTAGAAGAAAAGAATTTACCACACAAGTTCTATTATGAAATAAATGTTGCTAGTAATTATCAAGAAGATGGTACAGATTTGTATGTTGTTCATTCTACGTTATGTGGTTATTTAGATGAGAATGGATATATGTCATCGAAAGTCCTTGATTCAGATTCTTTAAACACATATAAATTTAATAAAAAACTAGATACAGCTTCAAATGAGTTTAAGAACTTTTTAAATCAATTAACTCTAATGTATGCTGAAAAGTATAAAGAAAAAGAAGAAAAAATTCTTGACTCTATGGAAAGATTGCTTGCAGCTGATGATCCATATATAGAAAAACAAAAAGTAATTAAATTCAAACCAGATAGAAAGAAAGTGTAATAATGAAAAGAAGTGAAGTAGATATTAGTAAATTATCACCTATGATGAAACAATATCTTGATATTAAAAATAAATATGAAGATACTATCATCTTTTTTAGACTTGGTGATTTTTATGAAATGTTCTTTGAAGATGCAATACTTGCAAGTCATGTATTAGAACTTACTTTAACTGGTAAAAATTGTGGTTTAGAAGAAAGAGTACCTATGTGTGGTATACCTTTTCATTCTTATAAAACTTATTTAGATAAATTAATAGAAAAAGGATATAAAGTAGCTATAGTAGAACAGTTAACTGATCCTAAAGAATCAAAGGGTATGGTAGAACGCGATGTAGTACAGGTAGTTACTAAAGGTACTAGAATAGATGATAGCTTAGATAGTAATAATTATAACTATATTGGTAATATTTATGATTTTGAATATAGTTATGGAGTTAGTTTAATTGATATATCTACTGGTTATACATATGGTATTATATTAGATCATAGTAATAAAGATGTAATTGATTTAGTACTTAATTATAATTTAGGAGAAGTAATAGTTAATTCTAAGATAGATAGAACTCTTGTAGATGAGTTAAGAACTAATTATAATATACTTGTTTCAATACGTGATGATATTTATGATTTACATGATTATGATTATTTAACTAGAGATATAGAAGATATTAGAATTAAAACTTCTGTTTATCATTTACTTTCATATTTACTTGAAACTAAGAAAGGTGATTTAACTCACTTACAGAAAACAGAAATAATAAATCCTAAAGGTATATTATGGTTTGATGTACATACTAAAAAGAATTTGGAATTAACTGAGACAATTAGAAATCATGATAGAATGTATTCTTTATTATGGTTACTTGATAAGACTAAGACAGCACCAGGTTCTAGATTATTAAAAAGTAATATAGAAAATCCATTAACAGATAAAAATGAACTTAATAGACGTTATGATATTATAGAAAAGTTCTTAACTGAATTTATTTTAAAAGAAGAATTAAGAGAAGAACTAGATAAAGTATATGATTTTGAAAGATTAGCATCTCGTATTAGTTATGGAAATAGTAATGCTAAGGATATGATTCAACTTAAGAATTCATTAGGAGCACTTCCTAATATTAAAAGAATACTTGAAGAGTTAAATTATGATAAGAAAATAGAGACTATAGATGAATTATATGAATTACTAGATAAATCTATTAATCCAGATGCTCCTATAACACTACATGATGGTGGATTAATTAAAGATGGATATAATAGTGAATTAGATGAATTAAAAGATATTAGAAAGAATAGTAAAGATTATATTTTAAAGATAGAAAATGATGAAAAAGAAAGAACTGGTATTAAGAATTTAAAAGTTGGTTTTAATAAAGTATTTGGTTACTATATAGAAGTATCTAAAGGTAGTTTATCTGAAGTTAAAGATGAATATGGATGGATTAGAAAACAAACTCTTACTACTGGTGAAAGATTTATAACTCCTTCTTTAAAAGAAAAAGAAGATATTATACTTGGAGCAGAAGAAAAAATAATTAATTTAGAATATAGTTTATTTAGTGAGATAAGAGAAACTGCTAAAACATATGTATCTAAGATACAGGCTATATCTAAGATTATTGCTGAAGTAGATATGCTTTTATCATTTAGTGTTGTATCAGAAGAAAATGGTTTTATTAGACCTATACTTGTTTCTGATAATACTATTACTATTAAAGATGGTAGACATCCTGTAGTAGAGAAGGTATTAAAGAGTGAATATGTATCTAATGATATAGTTATGGGCAAAGATACCAATATTTTACTAATTACAGGCCCAAATATGGCTGGTAAGTCTACTTATATGCGTCAACTAGCTATTACTATAATAATGGCTCAGATTGGCTGTTTTGTGCCTTGTCGTGAGTGTAAGATTCCAGTGTTTGATAAAATATTTACTAGAATTGGTGCTTCTGATGATTTAGTATCTGGTGAATCTACATTTATGGTTGAAATGAAAGAAGCTAATATGGCTATAGAAAATGCTACAGAAAATAGTTTAATACTATTTGATGAACTTGGTAGAGGTACTGCTACATTTGATGGTATGGCTCTTGCTCAAGCAATACTTGAATATATTCATAATAAGATTAGAGCTAAAACATTATTTTCAACTCATTATCATGAATTAACTAGTTTAGCAGGTGATCTTAAAAATTTAAAGAATGTTCATGTTAGTGCGATAGAAGAAGAAGGTAAAATTACTTTCTTACACAAAGTTAAAAATGGAGCTGTAGATAAGAGTTATGGTATACATGTAGCATCATTAGCTAAGTTACCTGATGATTTAATAAAAAGAGCTAAAGAAATACTTAATATTTATGAAAATGATAGTAAAAAAGAAAAGTTTATACAAACAAGTTTATTTAATGAATTTGATAATATAGATAATCAAGATGAAAAAGATGTTATTAAAGAAAGACTTGAAAGTATTAATCCACTTGAAATGAGTCCTATTCAAGCATTAAACTTCTTGTATGAATTAAAAAGTGAAATAGATAAGAAATAGGTGATAATATGAAAGATGGAAAAATGACATTTAGAGATGTATGTAATATTATGATGCCAATGCTTGGATATTATGATTTGTATAGTGATAAAGATATTAAAGAATTACGTATGGATTTAGGATTATATAAGTTAAATATGGATTTAAGCAATAAGTTTACTGGAAATTATATTAAAGCTAAGGAATGGTATATAAATCATTTTTTAGAAGAAGCAATAACAGATTATATAAAAGCTGGTAATATAGTTGTATATTATGATGAAGAGAATGATAAAGGTGCTAGTAAATTTGTTTTAAGCAAGAAGAAGTGTGGTAAAGAAATAGCTAAGTATTCTGAAATATATGGTCAAGATGAAGTTAAGACTATTAGAAAACATATTAGAGCTAAAGCATTACATAAAGTAAAAGAACCGGAAAATCCTAAATATTTAGCTGAATTTTTATAAAAAGAGAAACTTTATAGTTTTTCTTTTTACTTTTTATATTTAATGTGATAAACTATTTTGTAGGTGATGTATATGAAAAACAGAACTCTATTAAGAGAAATAATAATGAAAGTATTATATCAAGTTTTTATATTAGAAGAATCTGATGTATCATTTGATATTGATTCTCTAATTAAGGAACAACAAGAAGTAGAAAATGAATTTGTTACTACTTCTATTAATGGTATTTTAGAAAATAGAAAAGATATATTTGATCTTGCTAATAAATATTTAAAGAGTTGGCCAATGGATAGATTAAATAAAGTAGATCAAGCTATTGTATGTTTAGGTATATATGAACTTAAATATACAGAAACTCCACCTATAGTAGCTATTAATGAAGCAGTAGAATTATCTAAGAAATATAGTGATGAAAAAGTTACTAAGATGATTAATGCTGTTTTAGATGAAATATATCATGAAGGTGAATAATGGAAGATAAATATATAACTGTTACACAACTTAGTCGTTATTTAAAATTTAAGTTTGATAACGATCCTAATCTGGGTAACGTTTTTTTAAAGGGCGAGATTTCTAATTTTAAGGCTCATTCTAGAGGACATTTATATTTTACTATTAAAGATGAAGGATCTAGAATAAATGCTGTTATGTTTGCGTCAAATGCCTCTAAACTTAAATTTAATTTAGAAGATGGTATGAAAGTATTAGTAACTGGTAGAGTATCAGTATATGAAGCTACTGGTGGTTATCAAATATATGTTGATGATTTAGTTATTGATGGATTAGGTAATTTATATTTAGAATATGAAAAATTAAAGAAGAAGTTAGCTAGTGAAGGACTCTTTGATAAAGATAAAAAGAAACCTATTCCTAAATTTCCAAGTAAAATTGGAATAGTAACTGCTCCTACAGGTGCAGCAATTAGAGATATCTTATCAACTATTAAAAGAAGATGGCCAATTGCTGAAGCAATACTATTTCCAAGTTTAGTACAAGGAAAAGAAGCAGCTCCAGATATTATTAAGAATATTAAAGAAGCTGAAAAGTATGATTTAGATGTTTTAATTGTTGGTAGAGGTGGAGGAAGTATTGAAGATATGTGGTGCTTTAATGATGAAGAAGTAGCACGTACTATCTATAACTGTCCTATACCAGTAATATCAGCTGTAGGTCATGAAATAGATTTTACTATTGCGGATTTTGTTGCTGATTTAAGAGCACCAACACCAACAGGTGCTGCTGAAATGGCTGTTCCAAATCAAGCTGATTTTTATAAATACTTAGATCAAGTTAATATTAGATTAAATCAAGTTATAATAAAAATGATTAATGAAAGAAGAAAGAAACTTGATTCATTAAAAGATAGTTATATACTTAAAAATCCAATATCTATTTATGAAATAAAAGAACAGAAATTTGATAATCTATATGAAAAGATAAATATGATAATGCAGAATATTTTAAGTACAGAAAGAAGTAATTTAGAATATTATTATGATAAATTAAAAATATCTATAGATAAAACTTTAGATAGAAATAAGAATAATTATCTTGGATATTTAAATAAACTTGAAGTACTTAATCCACTTCTTACTATAAAAAGAGGTTATAGTATAAGTAAAATAGATAATAAAGTTATTAGTAGTGTTAAGAGTATTAAGAAAAATGATACTTTAAATGTAGAATTTACTGATGGTTATGTTACTACTAATGTAATTGATATTAAGAAAAATTAGGAGGATATTATGGCTGAAAAGAAAGAAATAAGTTTTGAAGAAAATTTAAAGAAATTAGAAGAAATAGTTAAAAAACTAGAAAGTGGAGAAACACCACTAGATGATGCTATTAAAGAATTTACTGAGGCAATGAAAATAGCTGAAGAATGTGATAAAAAATTAAAAAATGCCGAAGAAAAAATAACTAAAATTTTAAATAAAGAGGGTAAATTAGAAGAGTTTAAAGAAATGGAGTAGGCTATGAATATAGATGTAAGCAATTTTCCATTTCCAGTAAAATATGCAGTAATTCCAATTTTTCATTATGATAAGGATGAGGCTAATGCACTTGGATATATAGTATCCAAAGTATTTATCATATCTGAAACCACAGTTTATAAATATAATGGGTCATATAAAGAATGGCAAATAGTTCCACCAACAAAAGGATATTATTCTTTTAATGCATCAGCTGATATTAGAATACCAATATTTGATCAGACAGGTCACTGTAAAAATCAAGAAACTTCTAAATTAGTATTTGAAACATATGAAAATGCTAAAAAAGAATGCAATGTAAAAAATGGGCAATTATTTAGAGAATATTATTTTCATGGAAGCTATGATGCATGGATGGAATCTTGGCAAAATTTTGAAAATAAAGTATTTGAAAAAACATCATCATTTGGAATGAATATTACTGAAAACAAGGTTAAAAAGATAACTAAATAGTTATCTTTTTTCCATTTATTGTCTTAATATAATTGTTTATTTAGGAAATAATATAAATGTAGCCTTTTTAAAAGGAGTGATAATATGAATTTTAAAAAAAGACTACTAATGTTTTTCCTTCTTTTATATATATTTATTCCATGTATAGTATTTGCATATTCTAGTAAAATTATACTAGGTGGAGATAATATTGGTATTAAAGTTAATACTAAGAATGTAATGATTGTTGGATTTTATAAAGTAGATGATAAATATATTGGCGAAGATGCAGGATTAAAAGTTGGTGATATGATTACCAAAGTTAATGATAATAATATTTCATCTATAGATGATATGATTTCAATAATTAATAATACTAGTAAAGATAAAATAAATATTACTTTTATTAGAAATAATAAAGAGATGAATACTATATTACCATTAATAGAAGATAATAATGGTATATATAAAACAGGATTATATGTAAAAGACCAAATAAATGGTATAGGAACACTAACATATATTGATCCAAATACTAAAATATATGGAGCATTAGGACATGAAATAGCTGATAAAAATACTTATAAAAAAGTAGAAATAAAAGATGGTAAAATCTTTAAGTCAGACGTTACTGGTATTACTCCTAGTAAAAATGGTGAACCTGGTTCTAAAGAAGCTAAGATTTATAGTGATATATCATATGGTAATATACTAAATAATACTAATAAAGGTATATATGGTTTAGTTAATGATACTTTATTAAATGATAATTATATAGATGTAGGAAGTATTAAAGATATAAAACTTGGTAATGCTAAGATTAGAACTGTATTAAAACATAATCAAGTAGAAGAGTATGATATAAATATTATTGATATAGATAATTATGATGAAACTAAAAATATTTTATTTGAAATAACTGATAAAGACCTACTTGATAAAACTGGTGGAGTTATTGCTGGTATGAGTGGAAGTCCGATTATTCAAAATAATAAAATAGTTGGGGCTGTAACACATGTTGTCGTTAATGATACTAAAAAGGGATATGGTATTTTTATTACTAAAATGTTAGAAGAAGGGGATAAAATAGAGTAAAATTACTCTATTTTTCTATTTTATGCATCTTTACTTTTTAATAAGAATATGATATTCTTAATATAAGAATATGGAGGATATAATATGAATGAAGAAATTAAAACTGAAGAAAATTTAGAAAGTATAGATAATAGTAATGTTAATGTAGTTAGTGAACCTCAAGCACCAATTGAACCAATTAACACACAACCTACATACCAAGAACCAGTATATGAAAAACCTAAAAAGAAAAGAAAAACTGGAAAGATTATTTATAATGTAGTAGTAACTATTTTATTCTTAGTTGTTTTATTTGAAGCAATTATTGGTATCATTAATATGCAAAGACTTAATGATGATAAAAAACCAGTATGGTATATGAGTAAGAGTTATGAAAAAACAGACAAGAAAGAAGAAACTACTTATAACTTAGGTTTATATAAAATTGTTAAGACTGAAACAACTAAAGAAACAAAAATAGCTTTAAAACCATTCTTTTTAAAATAAAAAATAGGAGAAAATCCTATTTTTTTTAATTTTTTTAAACTTTTTTTCATTTTTATATGACATTTCCTAAAAAAATCCAGATATTAATATTAGGAGGTGATAAAAATGAAGTATCCTTTTGTTAGACAAAGAGATTTAAAAGATTGTGGTTGTTGCTCTCTTTTGATGCTTACAAGATTCTATGGTGGTGGTGTATCTTTAGAGTATTTAAGAGAATTAACTAATACAACTAAGACAGGAACAACAGCATATGATCTTATAGAAGGATCTAGGAAATTAGGGTTTAATAGTATTGGTGTTAAGGGAACTATTAATGAATTAAATAATGATAATACTCCTTGCATAGCACATGTCGTTATAAATAAGTCCTATGAACACTTTATAGTTATTTATAAAGTAGATAAAAAGAAAAAGAAATTATTGATTGCAGATTCAAATAAAAATAACCTAACTAAAATGACCTTTGAAGAGTTTAATAGAATATCTACTGGTAATTTTATATTATTAAAACCTAAGAAGAAGATTATGTATGTTGAGAATAATAAAGAGATGAAAAACTTCGTACATAATAAATTAGCTGAATCTTTTAAAGATTTAACTAGTATAGTTCTTTTCTCAATATTAATTACATTCATTCAAATTATGCTTTCCTTTGAATTTAAAGTTATGTTGGATTATATTATATCCTTTCAATCTTTAAATAATTTAATATCCTTATTCTTAATATTATTCTCAATTATCTTATTAAAAGAGATAAGTAATCTTCGTAGAAATAAATTAGTTAATAAACTAAATCATAATCTAGATAAATCTATGTTTACTAAAGTATATAATCATTTATTATCACTTCCATATCTCTATTATAAAAATAGAACTACGGGAGAAATAACTTCTAGAATACATGATTTAACGAGTATTAGAGATGTTATTAGTAAATGTGTTGTTACATGTTTTATTGATTTATTCTTAATGTTAGGAGCTTTAATAGCACTATTCTTTATTAGTAGTAAATTATTAATAATAGTTATAATAGTTTTATTACTAACACTTTTTTCAATACTTATCTTAAATAAACCAATTGAAAATGCTATTACTAAAGCAAAAGAGAGTGGAGCTTTAGTAGATGAATATTTAGTTGAATCTTTTAGTGGTA
>Ga0310691_10007536_pt1 | contig 11311 bp, 8 predicted proteins | sample 176DNAGHGlowgp2_FD_203887 | JGI IMG/M metagenome (GOLD analysis project Ga0310691, IMG submission 203887) | Sheep rumen microbial communities from Palmerston North, Manawatu-Wanganui, New Zealand - 1766 DNA GHGlow gp2 (v2) (version 2) | ecosystem: Host-associated > Mammals > Digestive system >... | reverse complement strand
ACTACGAAGAGGTCTGCCTCCTGGGGCTGCTCTTCCTGCTTCTTGGCCTTGACAAAAGGTACGTACTTACGCCATCCGCCGCCGCTGGTCGACGACGATTTCTTCTTGTTCTTGCCGTTAAGCTCGTCAAGGTCTTTTTCGCCCAGCAGCACGGTTTTCTCGCCTAGGGCCTGCAGGAAGTCGTCGCGGTGCTTGTAGTCGTGGTATTCGGCCAGCAGGTCGACCACCGTCAGGGAGTATTCCTTGTCGTTTTTCTTCAGCCATGCCGTGAGCACCTCCTCGCCGGTTTTCTGCACCTCGCGGTTGTCGCGGCGCAGGATGGCGGCTATCTTGCCCTTAGCCTTGGCCGTTGACACGAAGTTAATCCAGGCTGGCTCTACGTGCTGCGCCTTCGATGTAAGGATTTCCACCTGGTCGCCGCTCTGCAGCTTGTGGCTCAGGGGCACCAGCTTGTGGTTCACCTTGGCGCCGATGCAGTGGCTGCCGAGGAAGGTGTGAATGGAGAATGCGAAGTCCAGGGCCGTACAGCCTGCGGGCATGGTTTTGATTTCGCCCTTGGGCGTGAAGACGAATATCTCTGAGGCAAAGAGGTTGAGCTTGATAGCATCGAGAAAGTCCATGGCGTCGGGCTGCGGGTCGTCGAGAATCTCCTTGATGGTGCGCAGCCATTCGTTCAGCTCGGCCTCATCCTCGGTATATTCCTCCTCTTCCTCGCCCTCCTTATATTTCCAGTGGGCAGCAAATCCCTGCTCGGCAATCTCATCCATGCGGTCGGAGCGTATCTGCACCTCTATCCAGTGGCCCTGTTTCGACATCAGCGTGACGTGCAACGCCTGATAGCCGTTGGCCTTGGGGTGGTTGAGCCAGTCGCGCAGCCGGTCGGGGTGGCTCTTGTAAATCTTCGAGATGGCTACGTAGATGTTGAAGCACTCGTTGACCTCTTCCTCGCGTGAGCGCGGGGTGAAGATGATACGCACGGCGAGGATGTCGTAGATTTCCTCGAAGGTGACGTGCTTGTTCTGCATCTTCTGCCAGATGGAGTAGGGGGTCTTGACGCGTTCCTTGATCTGGTATTTGATGCCCATCTGCTGGAGTGCATCCTCAATGGGCTGTGTAAACTGATCGAAGAGTTCATGGCGGGTGGCCTGCGTCAGGGCCAATTTCTGCTCTATGGATGCATATTCCTCAGGGTGCTCAAAGCGGAAGCTGAGGTTCTCAAGCTCCGACTTAATCTTGTAGAGTCCTAAGCGGTGGGCCAGCGGGGCGTAGATGTAGAGTGTTTCGCCGGCAATCTTATACTGCTTGTTGGCGGGCTGCGAGTCGAGGGTGCGCATGTTGTGCAGACGGTCGGCAATCTTGATGAGTATGACGCGTATGTCGTCGCTCATCGTCAGCAACAGCTTCTTGAAGTTCTCGGCCTGTGCTGAGGCCTGTTCACCGAAGATGCCGCCGCTGATTTTCGTCAGTCCGTCGACAATCTGTGCTATCTTTGGCCCGAAGATGTTTTCAATGTCCTCAACGGTGTAGTCGGTGTCTTCCACCACGTCGTGCAACAGTGCCGAGCAGATGCTCGTAGAGCCGAGCCCTATCTCCGAGCACGCTATCTGTGCCACGGCGATGGGGTGCATGATATACGGCTCGCCCGACAGTCGGCGCACGCCTTTGTGGGCCTGGCGGGCAAAGTTGAAGGCCTTAGTGATCAGGTCAACCTTCTTGCGGTGGCGCGAGGCCAGGTAGCTGTCTAACAACTGCTGAAACGCCCCGTTAATCAACTCGTCGTCTTGTTGCTCACGTCTTTTCTCTTCATCATCCATAGTCAGTGTTCTCCCTATACCTTATTATATATATTATTCAAGTTTCGCATTCGCTCGACTTTCGGAGTTAGAAGAAGTTACCGGCCTTCGGCCTTATGGAGTCAGACGTCAATAGTTTGGCATCGGAGGTGATTTTGGCTTGCTATCCGTACAAGTCTAACGACTTCTAACTCCTTCTGACTCCTTTTGACTCCTTTTGACTCCCCAACTTGAGAATATTGAATATATATTATCTTCTGCGTCTCTTGCGCGAAGTGCTCTTCTTCGTGGTGCGGCGGGCCTTGCTCTTGCGTGCTGTGGCCTTGCGCGATGAGCGCGTGGCGCGGCTTGAGCGGCGCTTGGCCGTAGCCTTGCGGCGGACGGTGGTCTTGCGGCCCTTGCGCACTTTCTTCTTGCTGACGAAGGTGGGTGCGTCGTTGACGTCTACCTCGTCGCGCTTGGTGAGCAGCTCGGCGGTATTGTAGTTGAAGATAGAGTCCTGAAGGTCGATGAATCGTGTGGCGTCGTTGACATTGAGCTTGATGGCCGACGGCTCGGTGAGTCCCGGCACGATGTCGCGGCGGTAGGCGGGGTTCAGCGTGCGCAGCATCTCCACGTCGAGGTCAAGTACGGCGGCTATCTGCTGCAGATGGACGTTGCGGCTGACGACCACGGTGTCGGTCTTCGCCGGCAGCTTCGTGCGCATGGGGCAGATGCCATGGGCCGAGTAGTAGGTCATGATATAGTTGGCGGCTATGAAGGCAGGCACGTAGCCGCGTGTTTCGCGGGGCAGGTAGGGGTATATCTGCCAGTAGTCTTTCTTGCCGCCGGCGCGGTGGATAGCTTTGTTGATATTCTCCGGGCCGCAGTTGTAGGAGGCGATGACGAGGCTCCAGTCGCCGAAGATTTTGTATAGGTCTTTCAGATAGTGTGCGGCGGCATAGCTGGCCTTCACGGGGTCGCGGCGCTCATCGGTGAGCGAGGTGACCTCCAGGCCATACTGCTTGCCCGTGGCGAGCATAAACTGCCACAGGCCGGTGGCGCCGACGCGGGAGACGGCCTTGGGGTTGAGGGCCGACTCAATGACGGGCAGGTATTTCAGCTCCAGTGGCAGGCCGTAGGCGTCTAAGGCCTCCTCAAAGATGGGCATGTAGAAGTTGCAGGCGCCGAGCATGTAGCTCACGGAGTGGCGCAGACGGCCGCTGTAGCGGTCGATGAACTGCTGTACCACCTCGTTGTAGGGCATCTCGATGACCGTGGGCAGGCGGCGCAGACGGTCAATATATACTTGCTTGTCGAAGGTGGGGTTTTCGGCCGTCGTGCGGCAGTCTGCGTCGTCGCTGAGGTAGGTCTTCGACATATAGAGGTTCATCAGCGAGTCGAGGTCGTAGGTCATAGCCTCGGGGAAGTCAATGATTTCCTCGTTGCCCTGCTCGTCGGTGATGGTCAGCTCGTCTTCGGCAGCCACCACTTCCTCATCCTCCTCGTCATTCCCCTCAGGGTCGATGATGTCTTGAGCTTGAATGGCATAGGCATGGCACATCAGTGCCGCTATTATTATAAGGTATTTCTTCATGTCGTTCTAAAAGTTCAATTTACAGTTGACGCCTAAGGATGAGGCGTAGATGGGGTTGCTGACCATGGGGTTGCCGATAACCGTAGGCTCCACCTTCAGGCTCAGGTCATGAGAGATGTCAAACACCGACAGCTCGGCATCGACATAGGCGTCAATGACCGAGAGGGCATAGATACCTATCATGACGAAGAAACTGAGGTCGCGCCAGCGGCGGTACTTGTCTCTGCGGTTTTTAAAGAGTTCTGAGTAGCGCTTCTTGTTGGTGTCATCGATAGTGCGTCCTAAATGCAGGAACTTGTTGTAGCTGGCTGTCCCAGGGTCGTCGTCGGTGATGTCGAGATAGGCCTGTGAATAGTCTTTAAACATCATGTTGTTCCACGTCAGGGCGTAGATGCAGCCTAAGAATCCGCCGTAGACTATGGGCAGTTTCCAGAACTTGCGGTTGTAAATCTGTCCGCCGCCGGGTATGACCAGTGCCAGCCATAGTGCGCGCTGAGGGTCAGGCTTCCATTTTGTCCAGTCGCGCTTCTCTTTTGTCTTGGTGGTCAGCGTGTCGTTGGTGAACATTGTCGACCGCAGAGTCGACAGCGAATCATTGAGTGCCGACACGACGCTGTCAGTGGACGCTACATCGGGCATGAGGTTGAGCAGTGTGGAGTCGCTACTGATGGCAAAGATAGAATCGCTGCTGGCGGCAAAGATAGAGTCGCTACTGGCGGCAAAGACAGAGTCTCTGTCTACCGGCGCCGCCAACGCAGAGTCCGTCTGGGCCTTTGCCCACAGACAGCCTCCTATCATGCACAGTATCACGAATAATCTTTTCATGTAGCTTTCAATCTTCAATCTTCAATGTTCAATGTTCAATCTTCAATGTTCAATCTTCAATGTTCAATCTTCAATCTCCCACCTTTCCGTCGAGCACGTTCATAATGTGCTCCAGCTCCTCTTCATTGGCGAAGGCGATGCTGATTTTGCCTTTGCCAGTGGGCGAGCAGCTCATCTGCACTTTGGTCTTAAACAGGTCTGACAGCCGCTGGCGAAGGGTATTATACTCCTGAGGCAGCTGGGGCTTGGCGGCCACGGCCTTCTTGGTGTCCTGTATGGTCTCGCCGTTTTTCAGCATCTGTACCATCTCTTCCACCTTGCGCACTGAGTAGCCCTGTTTCTGCACCTCCTTGAACAGCTTGATTTGCTGCGTGGGACTCTCCAGCGCCAGCAGTGCACGGGCGTGGCCCATGTCTATCTGCTTGTCTTTCAGTGCCATCTGCACGGGAGCGGGCAGCTTCAGCAGTCGCATGTAGTTGGTGACGGCGGCACGGCTCTTGCCCACGCGCTCCGAAATCTTGGCCTGCGTCATGCCCGTGGTGTCGGCCAGGTGCTGGTAGGCTAAGGCTATTTCGATGGCGTTGAGGTCTTCGCGCTGGATGTTTTCCACCAAGGCCATTTCCATCACGTTCTCGTCCTCTACGGTGCGTATGTAGGCGGGGATGGCGGTCAGTCCGGCCATCTGCGAGGCGCGCCAGCGGCGCTCGCCGGCAATAATCTGGTAGCGGTCGTCGCTGACCTTGCGCAGGGTGATGGGGGCAATGATGCCCATTACGCGGATACTCTCGGCCAGCTCTTGCAGTGCCTCGGGGTCAAACTCCCGGCGCGGCTGGTCGGGGTTGGGCTCTATCTGGCTGATAGCTATCTCGTTGAGGTTCGACGATCCCTGTGTGCTCACGTCCGACGTGTCGATCAGTGCGTCGAGCCCGCGGCCGCTGCCGATGTCGTCGAGCCCACGGCCTAAGACGCTGCTTGCGTATTTCTTGTGTACTGCCATTACTTATTCTTATTAATGATTTCCTTCGCCAGTGCCAGGTGGTTCTTGGACCCTGTGGAGTCAGCGTCGTAGAGGATGACGGGCAGGCCGTGCGACGGACTCTCCGACAGCTTGACGTTGCGCTGGATGACAGTTTTGAACACCAACTCCTGGAAGTGGCGCTTCACCTCGTCGTAAATCTGGTTGGCCAGGCGCAGGCGAGAGTCGTACATCGTCAGCAGGAAGCCCTCAATCTCAAGCCGTGGGTTCAGCTTCTGCTTGATAATCTTGATGGTGTTCAGCAACTTGGAGATACCCTCCAGAGCGAAGTACTCACACTGCACGGGGATGATCACCGAGTCGGCGGCCGTCAGGGCGTTCACCGTGATGAGACCCAGCGAGGGCGAGCAGTCAATGAGTATGTAGTCGTATTCGGCCTGTATGGGTACGAGCATCTGCTTGATGACGCGCTCGCGGTCGTTGAGGTTGAGCATTTCAATCTCGGCGCCCACCAGGTCGATGTGGCTTGGTATGATGTCCAGCCCCTCGATGTCGGTGGTGTAAATAGCCTCGTGTACGTCGGCCTTGTTGATGATACATTCATAGATAGAGCAGTCTACCTCCTGGATGTTGACACCTAAGCCGCTGGAGGCGTTGGCCTGAGGGTCAGCGTCAATCACGAGCACGGTCTTCTCCAGTGTGGCCAGCGAGGCAGCCAGGTTAATGGTTGTCGTCGTCTTGCCAACGCCACCTTTCTGGTTGGCTAATGCAATGATTTTTCCCATATCGTTATCGTTTACAATCGAATATAGGGTGCAAAGATACACAATTCTCGTGAAACATCGGCCGTTTCACTGCGTATTTTTAATTTTTTTAGTGTCAGCGACGGCTTTCAGCGGAAAAATTGCTATCTTTGCAGCCCTAAATGAAGCAATAACACTGATGAATACGAACAAACCTTTGATACTTATTGCCAACGACGACGGCTACCAGGCCAAGGGCATTAACAGTCTTGTAGACATGCTGAGGCCGTTGGCCGACATCGTGGTATGTGCTCCCGAGGGTGCACGCTCAGGATTCTCGTGCGCCTTCTCGGCAGAGCTGCCCCTGCGGCTGACGCTGCGCCGTCAGGAGGAGGGCCTGGAGGTGTGGTCGTGCAACGGCACACCCGTAGACTGCGTGAAGATGGCCCTCGACAATATCGTCACACGGCGGCCCGACATGGTGGTGGGCGGCATCAACCATGGCGACAACTCGTCGGTCAACAGCCACTACAGCGGCACCATGGGCGTCGTGCTCGAAGGAGCCATGAAATATATACCCTCGGTGGCCTTCTCACTCTGCGACCACCGCGCCGAGGCCGACTTCGAGCCTCTGCGGCCATATATTATTGACATCACCCGCCACGTGCTGGAGAACGGACTGCTCCAAGGCACTTGTCTCAATGTGAACTTCCCGCTGTTAGATAATGAGGGAAGAGAGGAGCGCGGAGAGGTGAGAGCATACCGGGGTGTCCGTGTGTGCCGCATGGCGCGCGGACGTTGGGTGGACGAAACCAACCGTTGCCACCATAAACGGGGCTACGACTACTGGTGGATGGTGGGCAACTACGTCAGCGACGAGCCCGACGCCGACGATACCGACCGCTGGGCCCTCAGCCACGGCTATGTGGCCATCACTCCCACGACCATCGACGTGACAGCCTACGACGCCTTCAGTCAGCTCAAGGTCCTAGCCACCCCGTAGCCTATATAACAATTTGTTCCGCCCTCACTAATCTCCCTTCACCCATCCCCCATCACCCATCACCTATCACCCATCACCTATCACCTATCACCCATCGCCCCAATGAAATACTACCTCATAGCAGGCGAAGCCAGTGGCGACCTGCATGCCTCGCGCCTGATGCGGTCGCTGAAAGCTAAAGACCCGGAGGCGGAGTTCCGCTACTTCGGCGGCGACCTGATGGCCCAGGAGGGCGGTACGCTGGTGAAGCATTACCGCGAGCTGGCCTATATGGGCTTCATTCCCGTACTGATGCATCTGAGGACCATTCTGCGTAATATGAAGATGTGTAAGCGCGACATCGCAGAGTGGCGCCCCGATGCCGTCATTCTCGTCGACTATCCGGGCTTCAACCTCAGCATCGCCAAGTTCGTACACAAGTGGCGAGGTAATCTCCCATCACCCGCCACCCACCACCCATCACCCAAAATCTACTACTACATCGCCCCCAAGCTGTGGGCGTGGAAGGAGTACCGCATCAAGAGTCTCAAGCGCGACGTCGACGAGCTGTTCTCCATCCTGCCCTTCGAAGTAGACTTCTTCGAGGGCAAGCATCATTATCCCATCCATTATGTGGGCAACCCCACGGCCCAGGAGGTGAGGGAGTGGCTGAAGAATGAAGAATTAAGAGTTAAGAATGAAGAATTAAATATCGTGGCCCTCCTCGCCGGCTCGCGGCGCCAGGAGATTAAAGACAACCTGCCCGCTATGATTAAGGCTACACGCCATTTGGCTGGTCGTTACGACGTGGTGCTTGCCGGTGCGCCGTCGATTGAGGAGGACTACTACCGGACGTTTATTGAAGGTACGCACGTGCGCCTGGTGATGAACCAGACCTACCAGCTGCTGTCAGAGGCCACCGCCGCCCTCGTCACCAGCGGCACGGCGACGCTGGAGACCTGCATGTTCAGCGTGCCCCAGGTGGTATGCTACTACACGCCGCTGAAGCATGTCATCGGTTTTTTGCGGCGTCTGGTGCTTAAAGTGAAGTACGTGTCGCTGGTCAACCTCATTGCCGACCGCGAGGTGGTCACAGAGCTGGTGGCCGAGACCTTTAGCGTCAGTAATATCCGCCGCGAACTGGAGACTATCCTTCCCGGCGGAGACCGTCGCCAGCAGATGCTCGACGACTACCGGGAGGTCTACCGTCGCCTTGGCGAGTGCAACGCCCCCGACCGCGCCGCCGAGCTGATGATTTCGTATTTAAAATAATGTAATTATTTAGTCACTATGTTAAAAATACCATCACTGTTAGGGTTCGACCCTACGAAACATTCCGTCAAAGTAGAGATGATGGCCGGCCTGACGACATTCCTCACCATGTCGTATATCCTGGCCGTCAACCCCATCATCCTCAGTGCCGCTGGCATGGACAAGGGCGCCGTCTTCTCCGCCACCGTCATTGCCGCCGTCGTGGCTACGCTGACCATGGCCTTCTATGCCAAGATGCCCTTCGCCCTGGCTTCGGGCATGGGGCTCAACGCCTTCTTTGCCTACACGCTGGTGCTGGTCATGGGCTACTCGTGGCAGGAGGCACTGGCCGCCGTCCTCGTCGAGGGCGTGGTGTTCATCGTGCTCACATGGTTCAAGGTGCGCGAGGCCATTGTCAACGCCATACCCATCAACCTGCGCTACTCCATCTCCGTGGGCATAGGTCTGTTTATAGCCTTCATCGGATTGAAGAACGGCGGCATCATCGTCAGCAGCGAGACCACGGTGACCACCCTAGGCCCCTGGACGCCCACGTCTGTGCTGGCTCTTACAGGCATCATGCTGGGAGCTGTCCTGCTGGCGCTGAAAGTGAAGGGTGCGCTCTTTTACACCATCCTCATCATCACGTTCATCGGCATACCCTTCGGCGTGACGCAGGTGCCCTCAGATTTCACCTTGGTCAGTCTGCCAGCGAGCATTGAGCCGGTGGCGCTAAGCTTCGATTTCTCAAGGTTCCTCGCCCTTGACATTGATTACTATATCGTGGTGCTGACGCTACTCTTCATGGATCTCTTCGATACCATCGGTACGCTCATAGGCGCTGCCACTGGCGCCGGCATGGCCGACAAGAAGACGGGCCGTATACCCAACCTTGGCAAGGCCCTCATGGCCGACGCCGTGGGCACCACCGTGGGCGCCCTCTGCGGCACGTCAACCGTCACTACTTATGTGGAGAGCACTACGGGCATCCTTGAAGGTGGGCGCACGGGACTCACGGCCTGCACCGTGGCTCTGCTGTTCCTTACTGCCCTGTTCTTCTCACCACTGTTCCTCATGATTCCCGCCGCCGCCACCACCAGCGCCCTGTTCCTTGTCGGCGTGATGATGCTGCGCTCTATCGTACATATTGACTTTGTTGACCTCACCGAGGCCATGCCCTGCTTCGTGACGATGATCATGATGCCCTTCACAGCCAGCATCTCCGAGGGTATCGTCCTCGGCATGCTCTGCTATGTCTTCGCTAAGGTCTGCACCGGCCATTACCGCCAGCTCTCCGCCGTCATTTACATCCTCGCGGCGCTCTTCCTGCTTAAGTATATAGCGCCGCTACTCTGATTGAGGTTTCGCATGCCAGGAATCCGCTTTAGCTAACTCCCGTTAACTCACAGCCGAACTTGAATTTCGTCTACAACACCTACAACGGTAAGACCTTCTTCATCAACCCCACAGTGGCCGTGAAGTGGAACTTCTGACCTCCCCCTTCATAACCCACATTGCAGCGCGTGTCCAAATACATTTCTGAAAAACGCTAAAACCCGCCCCTTTTTAGCCTCCGAATCGCTATCCCCTTTTTGCAAAAAACGCTAACAGTATGAGTCATCTGTTGCGTTTACCCCCTCCTGTAGGGCCTCCGGGCGTTTGGCAGTGTGAGGAAAAATCGCCACCTTTGCCGACGTGTTCATCAGTAAGATACCGAGATGTGCGTTTTCAGAATTTAAAATCAATGCCCAGGCCCACTACGTTGTTGGTGCGCGAGTACGTCTCCTCACCGTAAGCCGTCTGCTTCTTGTAGTCGCTGTAGAGGCTGATGAAATAGCCCGCGTTGAGGCGAATCTTCTCGGTGATGTTCCACGCGCCGCCGAGGCCTATGGAGTAGCTGTCGCAGGCGAAGGACGTGTTCTGCTGGTAGCCGTCGGTGAGGCCGTAGTCGGTGCGCTGTCCGCCGAGGCTCACGGTGAAGCGGTCGTCGATGTCGTACTCCACGCCCGCCAGCACCTCGTGGGTGCCGTGGGAGAGCTCCTTCTGGCGGTCGCCGCTCATCTTGGCATTCTTGTCGTCGAAGAAGTGATACTCCAGGGTGGCGCGCAGCTTCGGTGTGATCTCATAGCCGACGGCGGCGCTGAGCAGCGCGGGCATGTCGTAGCGCGTGGTGGCCCCGTCCTGATAGGGTGCGGTGTAGGCGCCTAACTGCTGGCTCAGGGCGGCGAGCCTGGCCGGTGTCCCCGTGGGGTCGGCGGCCATCATGGCTGCGATGACGTTGCTGCCCAGTCCGGCCTCCAGGATGTTGGTCTCGTTCTCGGTGCTCACCTTCGTGCGGAACTCATAGCGGGCGGTAACGGTCAGCGGCCCCTGGTGGAAGTTGAGGCTCACCAGGGGCGTGAAGCCCCAGCCCTTCTGGTCGACGTCGAGCAGCAGGGCCGCCAGCTCGCCCAGCTGTGGGTGGTCGATGGCGCGCACGTGGCCGCGGTAGTAGCCGTCGTAGTAGTTGGCACGCAGGCCCACGGCCGCCGACAGCCAGTCGGTGAGCTTGTAGCTGAAGTTCAGCTGGCCGCCATAGATGTACTGCTTGCCCTTCATCTCGGAGTCGAGTTTGTAAGTGTTGGGCTGCAGACCGTTGGCGGCGAGCATGCTGCCGAGCATGATGTTAAACATCGGCACACCCTGCTTGTACTCCACGAAACCGCCGCTGCCCACGATGCCGAGCATGGCCGAGGCGGCCCAGCGGTCGTGCTTATAGGTGGCGAAGAGTGCGGGTACGATGGGTGCCGAGGCCTTACCCTCGTAGGTGACGTCGGCCACCTTGATGTCGCGGTTCTGCCAGGGTTTCTGGAAATTCAGTGACAGCTGCCAGCCGTCGTAGCCCCAGACGGTGCCTGCGGGGTTAGAGTAGGCAGCATCGACGTCGAAGGTGGCGCCGCGGGCCATCATGCGGTCGAAAGCAATGTGATAGTTGGTGTTGGTCATCAAACCTCCGGCTCTCACGGTCGTCACCACTGTGGCGGCGACCAGTGTCAGTAATAGTTTCTTTTTGGTCATGGTTGAATTATTTAGTGTCGGCTGCAAAAATACGAAAAAAATCCCGACCGTCCAAGACTTTCGGGATTTTTATTTGCATAAGTGCAAGATTTGTAGCTGTTTACAATG
>Ga0310691_10007532_pt1 | contig 11315 bp, 22 predicted proteins | sample 176DNAGHGlowgp2_FD_203887 | JGI IMG/M metagenome (GOLD analysis project Ga0310691, IMG submission 203887) | Sheep rumen microbial communities from Palmerston North, Manawatu-Wanganui, New Zealand - 1766 DNA GHGlow gp2 (v2) (version 2) | ecosystem: Host-associated > Mammals > Digestive system >... | reverse complement strand
GATCTCCGGTGAACGCTCCGTAGTCTCCCTTCGCGGACACCACGAACGCGTCGCTCATGGTCCCCGTCAGGGTGGTGGACCCCTGGGTCAGAGTGAACGCTCCGTCTACCACGCTCACGGTCGTGGTGTTGGAGGTGTTGTTCGTGGTATGGAACTCGTCGTTGACGAGGTCGTAGTAGGTCAGACCCGAAGTCCTCACGCGGACAACCAGCGAGTCGGAGATGATCACGGGGTAGTCCTGGGACGTGGTGATGGACAGGGTCTCGGAGACCCCTCCGATGGTGACGGTGGTCACGTTGCTGGCCCAGCTGAAGGTGAAGTTAGGATTGTCCATGTAGTCGTACTTCACGTCGGCCCCGGTGTTCTGTCCGGTGTAGGGGGTCCCCCTCGACGCGTCGTCGATGACGGGCACGGCCACCAGCGCGATCACGATCACCGCGACCACGAGGGAGACCAACGCCGTTGTCAGTGCTGTTAGCTTCATTTGTATCGCCTGATCATGAAGAATGGCGGGTCTCCCCCCGCCGGGGTGTTCAATCGTTGCGGCCGCTGATCATCCTGACGGCCATCATGATGGGCACGATGATCGCCAGGGTGCACACGACTCCGAGGAGGGTCGTGTAGGTCTGGTTGTCGAGAGAGAGCCCTCCGACGGTCGGGATCAGGACGGTGGCGATGATGATGACCGCGACGACGATTGCGATTATTCCGTACACAATGTTAGAGATATCCATTTTCAGTCTCCCCTTGTTGATTTAATCAGTTTCAATTCTTGGATTTGAAAGCGTACAACGCGACTGCAATGAGTCCGATGATGCTGCATATCACGACCACTCCTAGGAGGTCCGCCCAATCAGGGTGGTCCGCCTGTAGACTGGACATGACACTCGTTACCTGCGGGATCATCAGCGATCCGATCAGGATGACCCCGATGGTCACGCTGACGATTGTCATGACAACTCCGGACACGTCCATGAATTTTTGATACAATTGTGCATATTTAACCAATTTCCCTCCTAAAAGTACAAATTCACCCCCTAGTATTACTATTATAGAGGCGGTTTTGAAACAACCGAACGCTCATGACACGTGATATTTACCTTCGGACAAAGACGGAAGTCAGGCGTTACACGCTGGGGAAGAACGGTAGGCCGCTCACAATCGTGGACGGCGGCCTCTACCGGACGGATGAGAAATATATGCACGCGTCCGACTCGGACGACCACGAATTCGTCATGTACCCTAGAGACGGAACTCAGCCTTATTGGCAGGATTCCGTGATAGATCCCGACGAGACGATGGCATACACGGACATCGCAAAGCAGGCGAGCAAGAAGGGCGCTGTCAACAAGCTCAATTGGCTCAACGGGGTCAATCCCAACTGGATAATCTACGGGATAGTCGGCGGCATAATAATATTCGCCGTGCTCACCGGGGGCATAGTCCGATGGGAAAGCAGTCCGCGCCCAGGCGCTTCTTCAGGTGGGTCTATCGCATACTGACGGACCAGAAGGTCCTCATCACCTACGAGCTCCACGAGGACCGCTTCACGGAGACCCTTACATACGCCAAGATCAGCAATGCCCAGGCCATCGGCATGGGCTATCTCAAGGGCAAGAAGATGAAGGACGCGCTGGCGTTCGCTCCGTTCAAGATCTACGTCCGCTTCATCCCTGACAATCCTCCGCTGACCGCCTACTCCACGGATCCGGACGGGACCGTCCGCGAGAACATGGAGACGGCCAGCACGCTCTACGACCACTACAGGAACGACGCGGTGATGAAGTTCCTGAAGGGGATGACCACGAAGAAGACGATGGCCCCCATAGACCAGAAGAAGCTCCTGATGATCATCGGGATAATCGCCGGGGCAGGGCTCGGACTCTACATGATTCTGACGTGATTCTATGATTGAATTGAAGACGGTTAAGGAACAGGCGATTGACCACTTATCGACGATTGACGGCCCTGAGCTGGACCTGACCTGCAACCTCACGAGCTCCGAGCAGATACAGATCGTCCTCGAATCCGAGGCCCATACGATACTGGGGAGCTCCTACATCCGCAAGAGGACCGAGAGGATGCTGAGGCTCACGAACGGATACCAGGCGCGTCACAGGGCGGACATCGTGGAGATAACGAAGGCGCGTAGCGACCTGGGTGATGCCTGATGCTGGCCTTCGACGTGGGCGACCGCGTGCAGTGGCCCAACACCCTGGTCCCGGCGGAGGAGGGGCAGAGAAGCCTCACGATCCTGGACAGGGAGGTGGTGCGGCACAGGTCCGGGAAATACTACATCAGATACCTGTACGCCGGGCTCCATGAGAGGATGATCGAGGACATGAGGTCCAACGTCGAGCAGGACTTCGACAACCTCGTCACGGTCATCGGCCCGGAGGGGGTCGGGAAGTCCAACGAAGCCTATCACGTGTGCAAATCGTTCGACCCCGAATTCGACCCTTTGAAGTCCTGCATCTACTCATGGGAGCAGTTCATAACCTCCGTCAGCGAGGACCCCCAGAAGGTCTACTGGTTCGACGAGGCCGTCCTCGTGGCCTCCGGACGCGACTGGATGAAGGAGGGGAACAAGATGCTGGTGAAGTCGTTGCAGATCATCAGGAGCATGAACCTGACCATCGTCATGTGCGTGCCGTCGTTCAAGACCATCGACGTCTACATCAGGCTCTTCAGGACGCGCTACCTCATAAGCGTCCAGAAGATGCAGTGGTCCGCCGACAGCGAGTACAAGAGGGGATACGCGGAGCTCCTCGTCCCCAGATCCGAAGCGGAGAGGTCCAAGCTCCCGAAGGACGCGGAGCCGGAGGACTACTTCAAAAGCGTCGGGTTCTTCAGATTCCCTAAAATCGAGGGGCATGACAAGGAGATCTACGACGGGCTCAAGAGGAAGGGGCAGCAGGACGCGTTCGAGGACATGAAGAACCTCGCGCAAGAAGCGTCGGGGAAGTCGAAGTACCAGAGGGACAAACAGAGTTTAGCGGCGTTAATATCCTACAGCGTCGATGTGCAGGGCATGACATACCAGGAAGTCGCGGACATCACGGGGATGCCTTACAACACCGTGAAGACGATCGCATGGAGAAAGAGGAACGAGGGGGGAGACGAATGAGCGACTACTTCGCCGCCGGGGTGATTATCTCGATAGGGGCGGTGCTGTTCGTGCTGGCCTGCGTCTACCTGGACTCAGGCGGCATAGAGTACGACGAGGACAACACGTGGGAATGGGACGACTACAGGGAGGCCCCCGCCGGGATGCTTGGGGTCTCAGGACCGCTGGAGATCGTGGACATCGACGGGGTGACGTACATACACGCCAAGGACACGGGGAAGGGCGAGATAATGTTCGAGAGGGGGAAGCCCGAAAGGATCCTCGTGGAGCCCGCCGTCGCGGACCTGATACTGATGGACGGACAGTCCAACGCCGCATACTATCTCAAGAACGACATCCCCCCGGAGGCGGACAAGGCCCCCGCCCCGAAGGTCGGGACCTGCTGGTACTTCGGGAGGCTCACGGATCCGAAGATGAACTACGACTTCGGAGACATCTCGGACTACGCCATCCATGACTTCATTGACCCCTCGACAGGCGTTCTCAGGATAGGCGACAAGGGGCCCGGATTCTGCAAGGAGTACACGGAGGCCACGGGGCACAAGGCCGTGTGGGTGAGCCTGGGGATCATCGGAAAGCGCATCTCCACCTGGCTCCCTCCTTCGGGGACCAACTGGACATACGACCAGGGCATGATGGAGGCCCTGAACGCACAGCTCGCCGACCTCCCCGTGAAGATCGACAGGACGGTCATGATGTGGGCGCAGGGAGAGTCGGACAAGAACGCGGGGACCTCGATAGCGGCCTACAAGGAGAAGTTCATGACGTTCTACGACGCGATACCGCAGGCATGGGGGTACGACATCGACGCGTGCTACCTCATAAGCGGGAAGACGAGCAACATGGGCGACATCAACACGGCGCTGGCACAGCTCGCCGACGAGCACGAGGACATCAAGCTCGCCGTCCCCGCGTCGCTGATAGACACCTTCAGCGTCGAGAACGGCCTGATGTACTCCGACGACCTCCACTACACCCAGGAGGGCGACAACGCCGTGGCGAACGCCGCCGCCCGCTACGTCCTGAACGACATGAAGCTCAGCGTCGGGACCGCCCCGATCTATCTCATGCAGGCCCTAACCGGAGTGGTCACGGGAGGGACGTACAACGCGCCCACGAGCGTCACGACCTACTCGACGGACGGAGGGCGCGGAAGGGTCTCCGCGACGTTCACGGGGACCGTCGACACCTCCGCGGAGGGGTACACCGTGATAGACGGGTCGGCGGTCGTGAGCCCCGAAAGGCTCCTCCCATACGTCACCGCCGTGGAGATCGTGGACGTGTTCTCGCAGATCAGGCAGGGCGGCCTCGTCTACTCGGTGGGCGAGTCCGCGACGCTGACGGGATACGAAGGGTCCCCGACCGCCGTCAACGTCCCGGCCACGGTCAGCAGAAGCGGGCTCACGTTCGACGTGACGGCCATCGGGACAAGCGCCTTCCAGGACTGCACGACCATAACGTCGGCGGACCTCGGAAGCGTCTCGGACGTGGGGAACGGCGCGTTCTACAACTGCACCGCCCTGGAGACCGTGACGGCCCCCGGCGTGCTCAGAGTGGGGCCCAACGGGTTCAGGGGGTGCAGCTCCCTGACCGCCATCGACCTCCCCTTGGCTACGACCCTCCAGGGCTACGCCTTCAACAACGACGCGAGCCTCCGGACCGTCAGCATCCCCAGCGTGACCAGCATAGAGGGATTCGTCTTCAGGCTGTGTCCGGCGACCGTCGAGGTCACGTTCGGGCCCCTCACTGGCACGGTCACGGAGTCGGCGTTCAGCGCATGGACGTTCTACGACGCAGACGGGACCACCGTCCTGGCGAAGACGCCCGCGAATCTGGCGAACTCGACGTTCAGAGGCACGGCCACGGCCTTGGTGAAGGAGGCGACGGCATGATGGGAGCACGCGAGGCCATGCGCCGCGTCAGGGAGCTCGGCTGGGACAAGATCGAGGAGTACAACCAGCGCCTCGACGACGAGTCCGTGATGCGCTACATCAAGCGTATCATGGAGGAGGACCACGTGGGATACGATGAGGCATGGCGCTTGTGCAGGGAGGACCCGAAGTACAGCATGGGGCTCAAGATGGCATCGCCGGCCATCGTCATGATGCTCAAGTCCGAGAAGGGAAGGGCACGCTTCCGGGAGATGCTGACACCGGAGGAGCTGGAGATCTTCGACAAGGAGGTCGCGGGTAAGATAAACTTCCGGAAGGCCGTGAAGCAGGAGTTCAAGAGGCAGAGGAAGAAGGGGGCGGCCGAATGAACGAGGACATGAGGACGCTGACCTGCATCAATTCAGTGGCGATGTCCTTGTTCGGCGCGGCGATGGGGATGTTCGGCGAGTGGGGCATATCGACGGTGGCGTTCGTCTCGGCCTTGGCGAACGCCACGGTCCTCCTTATGGAAGACGTGGAAGAGAAGAAAAAACGGTTTGAGGGGGGTAATCCCCCCATTTTACGTTAAGGTGAATTGGACTGCGTATTGCCAATATCCTTTTCTAATCTCATCGATAAGCCATTCGTTAGACCTCTGCATACCATGAGGGGGGCGATATGGAACCTACATCTCACGCATATAGGTGCTAGCGATACTCATGAAAGAATTCCTGGCTCCATGCTAATAAAGACGATGATGCCAAGTAAACCAGTCACAACCAAACTCATCTAAGAACTCCCAAAGGCGGCCAGTCGTGACGTATTCCTATTCAGTCTCCATAGATCTCTGCAAAGCAGTGAATATGGTAAACCACTCGACATACCACCGATGGGTCTTCCTTATCGTCTTCTTTCCTTTTTCGCAAGCAATAGTGATGGTTACGTGTTTCATATCTTCCCTTGAGACTTGAACAGATGTCATGCTCTCTCCCTCGCCTGTAGCCTGGCGACCTCCTGGCTCACCAGGATCGTGCTGATGCAGTCCCCCCATGCGTCGTGGAGGCACAGCGGGTCGATGCCGAAGTGGGCGCACGCCGCGCCCAGGCTGGCTCTCTGCCAGACTTCCTCAAGGTCCTTCATCACGTCGCACACGGGCACGGCGGGGATGTCCACGCCGATGGCCTCAAGGAAGGCGAGATCGAAGGCGATGTTGTAACCCACGAGCACGTCCGCGGAGTCGAGCACGCGCTGGATCATCCTCCGGTGCTCGAAGGCGGTGGCGCACCGCTCGACGGCTCCGGGCGTGATGTGGTTCACCTTCATGGCCTCCGGCCACTCCCTGTGACGCTCAGGGCGGAAGAAGCTGCTGAACCTCCCGTCGCCGTCGTACTCGACGATGGCGATCTGGAGGAGCTCGTCGGTCTTCGGGTCCAGCCCGGTGGTCTCCGTGTCGAGGACGAGGACGTTGTTCGGGTTCATCTCCATGAGGGAGATGCAGGGCATGGAGATCATGCGAACGCCTCCAAAGTGCTCTGGACCTGTGCCGGATAAAGGATCTCCTTCATCCTCCTGATGGCCTCGGCCCTCAGAACGAGCTCACCGGCCAAATAGGAGGGCCCCAGGTCATACCATTCGTTACACGCACAGCATACCCCTTTCATCTTGGACGGATGGCGGTCGAGCTGGATCTGGAGGAGGATATGTTCTCCGCACTTCGGACAGCATAGCCTCGTCGTACATCCGTAGGTGAAATCGGTGGGCCCGAAGCCCGGATTCGCCTTGGTCATGCGAACTCCTCCAAAGGTTTTCTCATAGCCATGAACGCACGGTAGGCTTCAACGTGATCGCGGAGGCATCCGTTGCGCTGGACCCATGTCGTGCTGTCGATACTGTCAGCTCCGAGGACATCAGCCATCACCATATTGTCAACCGTTCCAATGCGCCCCACATGGCAACTCAGACCGTTCTCATGGGCGAACGCCGCCCATTGTCCCATCGTCTTGAGCTTCCACTTCATCGTCCCCCCGACAAAGATCGTCCGGACTCCGCCCATCCCGGTCAAAAGGGAGCTATCGAAAGGCTCCATGCCATCCTGGACCGCAAGAGCCCAACTGATGCCGGGATACTCCTCGCGGAGAAGCCTGAGCCAGCGCCTCGACCGTTCCAACGACAGCACTCCGCCGCCCACGATGTCGGGGAGGACGGCGAAGTCAGGCATACAACGCTCCTCCTCGCACCTGTTGAGGATATGGACGAACGTGGCGGAGTTCCAGGTCTTGTTCTGAGTCCAGGCACTGAAGGCCCCGTTGTCCACGGCGAAGTAAGGGTACTCCGACGGGTCGCGCCAGCCGTCGCACATCATCAGCCCGACTCCGAGCTCCTTGCAATCCCGGCGGTTGGCGATGGATCCGCCTGCGGTGTAGAGCTTCATGCCCTCAGCCTCCAGTACGCCGTCCATCCCGTCGAGCATAGGCTCGTCTTGTGCTCCACGATCCCGTACTTCCAGAGCTTCCAGAGGTGGCGGTAGGTCCCGCGCTCCTTGTTCTTCGGGCCGTCCGGCACGGAGTCCGCGATCTCCTTGGTGGTCATCCACTCGGACCCCACGGCGGCGCGGACAGCCTCGCTGAAGTCGGTCATAGATCGAACGCCTCCGTGTCGTCCATGAGCCCGAAGTCCGTGAACCTCCCCGACATGGGGCACAGGCAGTCCTCTATGGACCCGTCCGGGCGGAGGATGCCCATATCCGTCAGCCTGGGCTTGTCCCAGATGCACATCTGGTCGCACGCGACGCACACGAAGTCCGTCATGGCTCCGCCTCCGCCTCGACGGCGCGGCGCTCCGCCCTCAAGAACTGCTCGATGTCCATATCCACGGCGTAGACGCTGTAGAGCACCGCCTCGCTCCATTCCTCGTCCAGATAGGTCACGGAGACACCGGGAACGTCCCTCAGACGGCGAACGAGGATGTCGGCCTCCATAGTGGACCCTGAGAGGACCATGCGGACGGTCATTCGTCTCCCTCCAAGTCCAGCATATCCTCCAGGGCCATCGATACCGTCCTCACGGTCTTCTCCAGCGCCGAGATGCGGTCCCTCACCCCGTCGGGATCGACGCGCAGATGATAGGACGCTTCGCACAGGCTCACCCTAAGATCCAGGGCCTGATTGTACGCTTCCCTGAGATATTCGAAGGTCTTGTCAGGGACGGGAACGCCGCCGGTGTCGCCGATCATCAGCTCCCTCATTCTACCCCCTCCGTAGCGCGGAATCCCCATAAGGCTTCGATTCCATCTATCTGCTCAGTTAGAAGCTCGTTCGCCTTAGCGATTATAATCATCGCCTTCATGATGCGCTTCGCTTGAGACACACTAATCATCGTGTAGTCCAAATCGTTCAGAAGCTGGAAAGCCTTGTCCAAATCCATTGCCGCCTCATTCGCCTTGAAAACGAAATCCGCCTCGGTCATGGGGTGAGTCATTCGACCCCCTCCGCGATGTTGTCACGGATCTCATCGAGGGCGCGGGAGATCTCCGCGACCTTGCTTAGAATCTCGTCATCGACTGGGGCGCACTCGTGGCGATGAAGTGCGAGGCGGCAGAGGTCATCGGAAGCGTCAAAGATGACGTGCGCTGCCTGGATTACGGTGGCCACGTCACTGCCTCCCGAAGTCATGGATCATGATGCGATGGCGGCAATAGTTACACACTGCCTCCATGCGGGAGTAACCCGCCTCGGTGGGCTCAAGCGCCTGGAGGATGACCCCCCGGCACACGGGGCAGAAGATGGCGGGGGAGCTCATGCCAGCGCCCCCGTGAGGAACAGTTGGTCCATCCTGTCGGGGTCCCTCGATGCGTCCTCCTTGACTTCGAGGAGATGGGCGAGGGCTTCCACGTCCCTGGAGGAGGGGTAGAAGAAGACGTGCTGACCGACGATCTTGATCCACCCGAAGTCCTCCCACGACTTGATGTACTGCTGGATGGTCGGCTCCCTCTTGAAGCCCTCCATCCGGAAAAGCTTGTCCAGGCTCTTGCGGGGCAGAAGATAGCCCACGTAGGTCACGGACTTCTCACGATCCTCGTAGACGAGGATGTCATTGGCAAAGGCTTGAGCCTTCGCTACTTCGTACATTCCCTTTGTGCTCTTCATGGAATCACTCCATCAAACGGTTTGCATCGAGGTTCCTAAGCTCGACGCTTAGACACCAAGGTTCTACTATTTAGACTTTCACCATGCACAGAGAGAGAGAGCACAGACAGAGATGAACGGGTTTCTTTCACGAACTCGGCAATCGGGAATAATACCGCAAAACAGAAAAAGAGAAAGGTTTACTACTTTCTAGGTAGATTGTCTACGTCATGTATGTTGAGCATACATGAGGGTGTGGGGTTCGGGGAGAGCGGCCCCGGATGCCGCCATCCTCCTCACTGTGTGTGCTCTCTCTCTGTGCTTGAAGAATTATTAAATATTATAAACGGGTTCTATGAATTGAATTCGGGAATACCGCCTGTTCCTATGCGGCGTTCCTAGTACATACCCTTCGTCGCAAGGCGGGACTCCCGCATATCAACTTGGGAATCGGATTCTGAGCACGTTTACCCCACCCTTTTTATGCACGGAAGGGCTTTCATAATCATGGCCTGCTCTTCATCGAAGCGGAAGACCTCATCCAGAGGATCTAAGAAAAAAAGCACCAGGAAGAAGTCCTCGAAGAAGAGGAAGTAAACGGTTTACGGACGGGCTCCGCTCTTTACTCATGGTATCACTTCGTTTTTCAGCCCGTCCGGATTTCATCCCATCATTATGAGGTAACAGGCTCCGGCGCACCCCATCGCTATGTAGAGGGGGATGGTGCTGTCCTTGTTCTTGTTCCACAGCGATCCTCCGACGGCGACCCCGGCGCACGCGAGTATTCCCACGATGCAGTAGGCGCTCTTCGAGAAGTTGAAGCTCCCCGGCGTGTAGACGTAGTTCGTGACCTCGGACTGGTTCACCTTGCTCAGAACGACGGAGGCGTACCACTGCCCGTCCATCGAGACCGTCACGCTCCGGGGGGTCTGCTTCAGGACAGTGACCCCGTTGACGCTGATCTCCTGCTGGCCGTCGAGGACGAGGCTGAGGATCCTCAGCCCCCTCACGGGGACCGTGGAGCTCTCCCCGGTGTCCGCGTTCGTGACGGTGATGGATCCGTCGGTGACGGGGTAGTTGATTCCCGCTATCGTCAGGCTCTTCCCGAAGGTGGCGATGTCCACGATCTGCAGCTCCCACGAGTGCGTCGGATAGTAGGAGTCGGGGACCACGGCGGAGTCGCTTATCCCCCTGGTGGTGCTGATGGCCGTCATGGTCTGCTTGATCCACCAGTGATACCCTTGTCCGGACAGCGTGAGGCTCCTGATCTCCCCCGTCCTCGGACTGTCGAAGGACACGGCGTTCCCGACGGTGTACGTGGTGGCTCCGAAGTCCTCCGGGCCCATGAGCCCTCTCACCTGTATTTTCTCCAAGTCGAAGACCACGGATATGAAGCGATATGCGGAGCCCAGCGCCTCGGTCGTGCCTCCGTAAGTGGCGCTGACCAGCCCGTCGGCGGCGCGTGTGAGGGTCAGCCCCTCGATGTTTATCGAGTTCGAGTATTCCGACTCGTCGAACGTCACCCACATCTCCACGGTCCTATTCCTGAGCTCGTTGGTCCATCCGGACACGCTCTGGACTCCCGACAGCCCTTTCTTCAGGTCGATGTATCCCGTAGGGGCCCCGAAGGTCTTGAGGGTCAGGTCGGTCCCCGTGATCTCGTCCCCGGCCTTCGGGCTCAGGGTCTTCACGGTGTCCGGGAGGAGCCCTGGGTTCATCTGGTAGACTATCAGCGTGTTCGTGTTGGGCCAGTAGTCTCCGAAGTAGTAGGTCGTGGGGTCTCCGGTGACGGTGAAGTCCCCGAACACGGTGTATCTGGCCTTGCCGCTCATGGCCAGGGTGCTGAGGTCCACGTCCTGCACCGTCGTCGTCGATTCCACCGCCGCTATCGGATAGTTGTTCGGAACCGTCGTAGTGTCGGCGGTCGGGAAGTACAGCCCGTCCATCAGGGGCTTGTAGACGCTCAGGTTGTTCAGCGGGCCCCTGTAGTAGTCCCATATGTCTATCTCCCTGTTGTTGAGGCTGTTGGTGATGTCGATTCCCTGCTCGACCTCCCAAACGTCCTCAGTGACCGTCCCTGACGGCCACATGAAGCCCAGCACAAGCGGGGCCACTATGACTACCAATAATGCGAATCCGCACGTCCTCCATGCGTTCATGTCAATGCGCCTCCGGCGAATATCGCGCCGAGTAT
>Ga0310691_10007529_pt1 | contig 11320 bp, 6 predicted proteins | sample 176DNAGHGlowgp2_FD_203887 | JGI IMG/M metagenome (GOLD analysis project Ga0310691, IMG submission 203887) | Sheep rumen microbial communities from Palmerston North, Manawatu-Wanganui, New Zealand - 1766 DNA GHGlow gp2 (v2) (version 2) | ecosystem: Host-associated > Mammals > Digestive system >... | reverse complement strand
ATTCTCCATCTGAAGGAATAGCTGCCGTTTCTGACTCTTTATTCCGCGGATCGCGGTCATCACATCCGGAATCGCCAGCTCCGCCGCCGCAGAAGGCGTGGAAGCACGCTTATCCGCCACGTAATCCGCAATGGTCGTATCCACCTCATGACCGGTTCCGGAAATGATCGGCGTATGTGCCGCATAGATCGCACGGGCAACAATCTCTTCGTTGAACGCCCAGAGATCCTCCATGGAGCCGCCGCCCCGGCCGATGATGATCGTGTCCAGATTCATCCGGTCCAGCACTTCAATGCCCCGCGCGATCGTCAAAGCCGCTCCCTCTCCCTGCACCTTGGCCGGGTAAAGGATGAGCTGCACATAAGGATTTCTCCTGTGAGCGATCTGTTCGATATCCCGGATGGCCGCACCGGTGGAAGCCGTCACGATTCCGACCCGTTTCGGGAACTGCGGAATCGGTTTCTTCTTTTCAAAATCAAAGAGTCCCTCTTCACTGAGTTTAAGTTTCAGCTCTTCGTAAAGCCGTGCGAGTTCCCCTTTTTCGTCCGCCTTGGTCATGCTCTGTACATAGAGCTGCACCTTTCCGTCACGTTCGTAGAGATCCATCCGGCCGCCGGCGATTACGGTCTGGCCGTTCTCGAGCCGGAAGGGAAGCTGCCGCGCCTGCTGGCGGAACATCACACAGGAAATGGCGGCCGATTCATCCTTCAAGGAAAAATAGATATGCCCCATGCTGTGATATTTGCAATTGGAAACCTCTCCTTTTACATGAATTTTGGAAAGGAGATAGTCGCTGCTGATCAGATTTTTCAAATAGCCATTCAGCTGGCTTACGGTGATCGTTTTCATATGTTCTCTCACTTTAGGCTGCCGATCCGGACTACCTATTATTTCTCCTGCAATTCATTCATCAGTCCGGAAAGCACGCCGTTTACGAAGGGTCTTGCCTTTTCATCGCAGTAGCGTTTTGCCATTTCAACCGCTTCATTTACGGCAACCGACGGCGGAATCTCTTCATCGAACATGAGCTCATATGCAGCCACACGAAGAATGGCCAGCTCTGCTTTTCCGAAACGGTCAATCTCCCAGCCTCTGCTCTTTTCTTCTATCTTCTCATCAATTTCGGAAAGGTGGGCAAGAATCCCCTCTGTCTCTTTGCGGACATATTCCTCGTCCTCCGGGGTGAATTCCACCTTATCGACAACATCCGCATTTGCATCAGCGGAAACCGCAGAAGCTTCATCGGCGGGCGTCCCCGCATCCGCAGCATCTGTCCCGGCCGGTGCATCCTTTTTCTTCCCGTACATATGCTTTGCAGCATCGGGCAGGAGATCCTCATCCTGCTCTTCCATCTGCATCATGAAATAATCCGTCTGCTGCGTCATATCCTCTTTCCCACAGAAAGGAATACGGAAAACCAGCCGGAAAACCACTTCTCTTTGTTCACGCCGTTTCATGTTATGCCTCTTCCTCTAATACGATACCCGCAACTCTGACCGAAACCGCACTGGCTGTGATGCCCAGCATGGTCTGGAGCGCCTGCTTTACTCTCTCCTGCACATTCCGGGAAACATCCATGATGTTCACGCCGAACTTCACTTCCATAGCAACGGCAACCCTCACGTTCTTCTCCTCATCGTAGGTCACGGAGATCACCTTCGCCAGGCTGCGCTTTCCAAGCTTCGCCACATTATCCCGGCTAATGCCGCCCGGAAGACCGGCCACACCATCCACCTCCGTTACAGCAAGGCCGATGATGGCAACCATCACATCCTCCGCGAGCATGATAAATCCGGTGCTGTCATCCTGCGAGATTTTAAATTCTTTTTCCTTATTCTCTGCCATAACATATGCTCCTTCATGTAGGCTTCTGCCGAGGTGTTCATCAAAAATCCTCAGCCATAGTTATAGTCATTATAGCAAAAATGTGGTACAATGAAAAGGAATTTAAACTGCGTTTTTCGGAGGAACTTATGGAGAAGCAAATTGAAGCACAAAACGGCAGAAAAAAAACACGGGTGATGGGGCTCCTGGCCTTCCTGATCCCGTTCATTCTTTGTCTTGTCGGACTGAAGATGGGCGGCTTCCGCCCCTTTGGCAACAAAGACCTGTTCACCGCCGTGGGACAGGAATCTGCGGTCGTTCGTTATTACGAATTCTATGACCGCGTACATTCCGGCAACAAAACCGAAAGTTTTCTGCTGAATACCACGGTAGGGCTTGGTGAGGACTATTCCGGTACCATGGCCTTTTATCTGGCAGACCCGATCAATCTACTGGTCCTGCTCTTCCCGCGGGCCATGATGCTCACCCTTTTACATCTCCTCTTTGCCGTGAAGCTTGGGCTTGCCGGCTTATTTACGTATATCTATCTCAGGTGGCGACGTCAAAAGCTTCTCGCAAAACAGGCGGAGATGGACGAAATCCGGAAGGATGCCATCACACGACTGGCTGAAAAAGCCGCAGCGAAAAAGCAGAAGAAAATCGAAAAACTTACTGCTGCAGGCAAGAAATACAAAGAAGATATCATTCTCGGCGGCAAGTCTGTCCCCAAAGGAATCCTCGGAAAGATTCTTTCCGCAGAGGGTCTCACGGAGCTTGCCTTCGCCATGATCTTCCCGCTTTCCCAGTTCATTTTCAGCACAGGCACGAACATTACCTATGCTTCTGCCTTCATGCTTCTCCCCCTCATCATCCTCGGTCTGGACCGTTTGATTGAAGATGGAAAGTGGGGCTTCTTTGCTGTGACCTATATGCTCTCCTTCTTTGCATCCTTCCACGGTGCGTTGATGATCTCCGTATTCCTCTTCTTCTATTTTGCATTCTACAGCTTCCGCAGTCTGCCGAACTTCCTGCGGTCTTTGAAGCTGGTCGGCCTTTCCGTTCTTCTGGCGGTCGGCACGGCAGCCATCGTAATTATTCCGGCTTTTGGCAGCTCCGCTGCGGATGCCACACTGACCACCAAGTTCACCCAGGCCTATCTTTCCACCGGTATCTTTGATAACCTGAAGGCCTTCCTGGCCGGCACAGCGCCTGCCCAGTCCCTGATGTACGGACACAATCTGGATGTGTACTGCGGCGTCTTCACCCTGCTCCTCATCCTTCTCTTTACGCTGAATCCGCATATCAAGGCATCCACCCGGGTAAGAGATTCCATCCTTCTCGTGATTCTCTGGTCCGGCACATGGCTTTCTACCACAAATCATTTGTTCAACGGATTCTTCTATTTCAATCACTTTACCGTTGCCTACGGCTTCACGCTGGCGTTCTTTGCCATGCGAATAGCACACACACTATTCCTGAATATTGACCATACCCGCGCATGGCATCTCCACGTCTCGGCAGCGTTCCTTTCTGTCATAGCAATCCTGTCCATGATGCTCTGTGACCGTTACGATACGATGCAGCCTCTTACGTTTTCACTGGAGATCATACTGGTTTACTATATCCTCATGCTGCTTTACCGGAGCCGGAGCATGGCAAAATATCTGTTCTGCACCTGCTTTGCTCTCCTCATGCTGTTTGAAATGGGACATCTTTTCCCGAAGAACATGAAACAGCTGGCAACCTATGCAATCCCGATCGATAAAACTGCGGCATACAGCGATTATGATACCGTACGCCTTCTGCATAAGGACCGTCCTGTCAGCCGCGTTGAAATCTATAACAGCAATTCCTCCTACGCCACCCCCGTGACGGAAGCACTCATGAGCTACGACTACGTGATTGCACGGCGCGGCACAACTATAAACAGCGGCCTTACCGCACTGGGCGACATTTCCTATTCGACGCTGTACCAGAACAAAAATGCGGGCGGTGCACGTTTCACCACAGCCAAGCTGGACCAGTACAGCTATAATAAGATGTATCCCTTTATCTCATCCAATATTCTGGCGGAGACCTACCTTAAAGGGAAACCCATCTTTACGGAAACCTCAGGAAATGCCTATCCCTATGCCTCTGAGGTGAATGTACTATACTACATTGTTCCAAACGAGGGCGGGGATCTTTATGCGCTCTTAAATTACATTTCTCACCTTTCCGAGAATGCGCAGCCCTACGAAGAAATTGAAGTATCCCAGCTTTACCCGGACTTTGATTATACCAACGAATACATGCAGGTCTATAAGTTTGATCAGACCGCCCTTGAGGAGATGCTGGCAAACTTTACGGCCGTTGACTTCCCCAAGTTCAACCGATCCATGAAGACCTTTGTGACTACCCCGGAAGCGGGTTATCTTGTGATTCCCGTTCCCAAGCTCACAGGGCTTACCGTCAAAGTGGATGGCAAGGAGGTGAAGGCCACTTCCTTCATGGATGAAGGCTCTGTCATCCCCGTTCCCGGCGGCGAGGTTAAAATTGAAATCCTCTTTACGCCGGTCTTCCTGATTGCCGGATCGATTGTAAGTGTTGTTTTCCTAATCGCCCTAATTTTGCTTCTGGCAAAGGGTGTGTTTGGAAAGGTTACCGAACGCGAAACAAAAGTCAGCCGCTTCCTCCGGGCCAACTGGGTTTACTTTGCCGCGTTTGGTATTCCATTCTTTGCTATTCTTTTTATGGCAGCATTTACAGGCTGCTATCCATTTGGACAACGCTTTTTATTAAATGGAGATGCGTTCGAACAGGGATATCCATCCTATGTCAGATATAGTAACTTCTTAAAAAATGGAACATTCTTTCAATCACCTACATATGGTGCCGGACTACCAATTGACAGAACGCTCAGCATATATGGTTCATTTATCGATCCATTGGGATTATTATTCCGATATATTCTTCCCTCATCACTATACCAGTTTGCATTTACAATGGATTATATTTTGTATTTTTCTCTTTCTGGCATCACAATAACCATTTATCTTACACATAGGAAACAAGGAAAGAAAATGAAAAAGAACGATCCTCGATTGCTTCTCTTTTCTTTAGCGTATTCTTTGACTGCTTGTTCCATTGGATTTTTCATCTACTATGGTTTCTATTTTCTTGTATTCTTCCCATTGATTCTTCTGAGTTTGGAAGCTCTTGTATATGAAAACAAATATCGATTGTACATTTTTTTGTTATGGTATCGAATGGTATTTGATGCATATTATGCTTTCATCCTCTGTGAACTGATTGTTTGCTTCTTCCTGATTCAGAACTTCAAGGATATCAAACACTTTATTCGTTCTGGCATACGCTTAGCCTTAACATCCATCCTTTCTGCCGGCATGGCGGCTTTGTGGATTCTTCCTTACTACTTCCACACGACAAATTCATCATATGTAAACGCCGACAGTACCACCCCATCCCTTATCGGATGGTTTACCTCCCTCAGAAAAGTCTTTGGTGAATTTAGATTATCTAGTAGAGCTACTACGAACTCTGACTTATCATATAAAGCAAATCTGTATTGTGGTATGGCTCTTTTACTATTCTTGCCCCTTTATGTCCTTAACAAACGACTCAGTATACACGTTCGTATCAAACATATGGCATTGTTAGTTCTTCTATTTCTGAGTTTTGATAATAAACTCCTGAATTATGTTTTCCATGGTTTCCACTTGCAGACATTTACTCCCAACCGATATGTATTTGCCTTTGTCATATTAATACTAATTATGACATATGATACCGTCCTTAATTTTGACGGATTCCACCCCCGAACTGTATTTTTATCGGTTCTCAGCGCGGCAATCGTCTACATTTTTCTCGCCGTCCCCGATTCCGGGAAAGATTTCTTCTATAAACTAACCATCGGTTTTATTATCATTCAGCTTATCTTTGCAATTTTCTATCTATGGAAGAAAAATCAAAAGCTATATTTACGTATGGTAAGTCTTGGGTTAATAGCCGAAATACTATTTGCTGCAGTTCCTTGCATTTCATCCACTGTAGGACACTCTTCGATATCGTTATCATATGCAGCTGATATTAACCAACTAGCAAAAAATCACCCAGAAATGACTGAAGACCTTGTAATGACAGAGGATATCGGAACTTCCAATTACAATTTGGGACAAATGTCCGATATTCATACACTTACAGCATTTTCATCATGGCTGACCATTGACCATCTTGCTTTACTAAGAAAATGGAACATATCCTGTTCAGCTAATACAGTATACTATCTAAGTGGAAGTCCGCTTTCAGACATGCTTTTCCGAATAAACTACCATACTGTAAACATTTATAACGAGAGTTCAGAATCAATTTATCCATTGGTCGATCAAGTCAACAATGTCGAACTTCATGAGAATCCCTATGTTCTCCCCCTTGGCATCTTTTTTAAGCCAAACGATGCTCTTAAAAAATGGGATGAACAAGATAACTATAATGATGGCGCCGCTGCCATTCATCAAAATGACTTCATTAATACTATTGGATGTAAGGATATTTACAACGAATTACCTATTGTAACTTCACCCTCAGAGAATAGTGTAAAAGAAAACTACGTAAGAATCAGCAATGAAACCTATCAAGGTTCCTTGGATTATTCTATGCAGCTATATAAGTTCTATATTTCTGAGGACGTCGAAGGTGATATTTATCTTTCTGTATTTAACTATATCCTTTACATCGGCAAATCCGAAAAAGGCGTTCATGATACCTTAGAGTTGTATTTACCCAAACAGGAGGCAGACTCTGAAAAAGAAATCCCCGATATGCATTTGTTGGTAGCAGACCAAGAGGCTATCAAAGAACTCTACAAAACACTTGCAGCTCACACTATGACTAATGTTAAGCTTGAAAAATCTGTAGTAACCGGAGATATTGATGCCCCTGAAGATGGAATGATTTTCTTATCTTTTCCAAATCTTCCAGGTTATCATGCTTATGTTGACGGAAAAGAGGTTGAGATTTCCACATTTTTAGGTGGTATCGGAATACCTGTATCTGCCGGACAACATCACATCAAACTCGATTATAAACCAGAAGGTTTATTACCCGGAACGATCATTTCCATCATCAGCTTCCTGATCCTGATCGGCTGGTTTGTCACCGCAAGAATCATGCGAAAAAAGAAAAAAGCCGCCGGAGAACCGGCAGCTCAGAATACGGACTCTGCTGCCGAGGCGTAATGCCCGGCAACAGAAAACGTTATAGAATCGAGTAGGGAGGATTTAATCCCCCTACTCGATGATGCGGGCTCGTCAAACAGGATACCACATAAATGTGTATCCTGATGACTCGCCTTCGCACAAAAAACAGGGGCAGAGAAATCTGCCCCTTTACTGTCTGAAGAAATATAAATTGGTCTTTCTGAACGGTCAAAGAAACCGTTCAGAAATCCTGCTTCGCAGAACTCCTCCTTCGGAGTCGGACATGTCGAATTGCAAATTTCTGAAGAAATTTGCAATTCTAAGCTCTGGAAACATACTCGCCTGTACGGGTATCAATCTTGATGGAATCGCCCTGGTTTACGAAGAGCGGTACGTTCAGCGTAGCACCTGTTTCTACTGTACAGGGCTTTGTTGCATTGGTTGCGGTATTTCCGGCAACACCCGGCTCGCACTCCGTTACTTCAAGAATAACGTTGATCGGAGGCTCAATGGAGAATACCTCGCCATTGTGAGACATGAGCTTGCAGGTCTCATTCTCTTTCACGAACTTCATATCGTTCTCAATCACGTGTCCGTTTACCGGAACCATATCGAAGGTCTCCGGATCCATGAAGTAATACAGGTCGCCATCCTTATAGGAGAAGGTCATATCACGCTTATCGATGTGTGCAGCCTCAAACTTATCTGTCGGACGGAAGGTACGCTCTGTTACACCGCCGTTGATGATGTTCTTCAGCTTGGCTCTTACGAATGCAGCGCCCTTACCGGGTTTTACATGCATAAATTCAATGATCTGATAGATACCGCCTTCGATCTCGACTGTTACTCCGTTTCTAAAATCACTTGCTGAAATCATATTATTATTCATCCTCCCTGAAAATTCACCATCCTCAACATCCCAACAAATAAGTGAATCCGGAAATCGGTTTTCCTATTCATTGCATCCGAAGACAGCACGTATAGAGTTATTTTACATGATATCGTCCTCTGATGCAAGAGAAAATCTCTTCTTTGCTGAATTTGTTACATGGCTTATCATTCTCTGAACCTCAAAGGATGCATTATGAACGATAAGCTCTGTTTCGGGATGGAACCGTCTAAACACAACAAACAGTTCATCCGCAAAGCCCTGTCCGATATCTTCCACTCCCGAAAAATCCAGTTCCACGGTTTGAAATGCGTCAAACCTGTTGTACAGGCGTTTTGCTTGCGACCGGGAAACCGGATAGCCATCAAACATGAGCCTGATCGGAATCTCTGTCTTGATAAAGCCGCCATCCGGATCGGCATACAGATTCATGATATCCTTGTTTGTTTTCCGGGATTGATTGGATAAACGCATGAAAATAATGGTTCCCTTTTCGAAAACCACGCCGGCATTTTCCAGATCCTTCAGGCTCTCATCAAAATCTGTATGTGAGAATACTTTTCCATCAGAAACAGCAGCAAATACGTCCATGATCCTTGATGAAAAGAAAATCCCTTCTCCGGAATGATGCAGCCTGTCTGTTGTTAGTTTTCCCTTAAACAGTTCCACTATGGCATCGTCAATGGAATGAAATCCGAAGTGATCCTTGATATTCTGAAAGATACCTATTCCATTATCTGCGATCACAATTTCCGTATAAATATCATTCTGAATCACATAAATATCGCAGACGGAGGCCTGTGAGTGATCGATCACATTGTTCAGCATCTCCAACGTGCAGAAATCCCACATATTCACTACATTTTGCGGAAGACCCTTTAGCAGCGGAAAAACGTTTCTTTCATAAATGATATCTTCCGAAAGTGTTTCCCTCTCCTTCATATCAATTGTAATCCGTGTACTTTGATTTACAATGCTTATATGTTTCCCATTTTTTTTGATTTTTTTCTGAGAAAGCAGTTCGTTGATATACTTATATGCTGTTGGTCTGGAAACAGAAAACGTATCGATCACCTTTTGAATAATATCTTCATCTCTGTCAGCGGCCTTTTCCAGTATATATTTCCTGATATGCTCCCGCTTCTCTTTTGACATACTCATAAAGAATACCTCGTTTTGTTAACTTAAATAAAGAAAAAATGGCCTTAAGTTAACTATTTTGTTAACTTAAGGCTATTATACGGTAAATATAATTATAATACAAGCTGTTTTATTCTACTTGAACATGAATAGCGGCCAAAGCGGCTTCAGCATTCTGAGCAGCTTCACCAGCATCTTTTCCTATCGCTATCACATGTCCGATACGATCGGAACTATTTTCAGGACGTTTAATATGCTCTCCCGGTTTCATATATAACTCTACCTCTTGCACGCCTCGCATCTGAAGTGCCGTTTCCACTCCTTCAATTGAAGACAACAATCCTTTTTTACCTTGTATAAACCTGATTGCTGATCCTTGAGACATCGTATTCTTATAGTGGACTTCTTCATTGAGAAGCGTTGCAAAAGAACACTCGATCATATCAACTCCGGTTGACAAAGGCACTAATCTTGAAGTGATGTAGTCACCACCAAGCCGCGCTGCGATTTCCACAAGCTTCGCACCAGCAGGTGTCACCTTTATCTCTGTATGATTAGGTCCGTTTTGCATTCCAATTGCTTTGATAGCGGCATATGCTACCCTCTTGATTTCTTCCTGCTGTTCTTGGGTTAGTCTGCTTGGTTCAGTATGACCCAGTTCCACAAAAAACGGAAGGTCAGTAATTATTTTATCGGTAATTGTTATAATATGCGGTTCCCCGTTGATCGTATAAGACTCTACACTAACTTCCGGCCCTTCCATATACTCTTCTACAAGCGCCTCACCACTACGGGAATACCGAATAGAGTACTTGTATATCTCTTCCAAATCGGGATTATCATTTTTATCAACCATAACAACCCCACGGCTAGCAGCGTTATCGGCCGGCTTTAAAACAAATCGATCCGGCATTGTTTCAGCAACTGATAAAAATTCATCAAAGTCTTTTACTTCATGATATAAAGGAATCGGAACACCACTCTCCTTCATTCTGTTCCGCATGGCAATTTTATCGGTTGCAAAGATTGCCCCTTTATATGAAATATCACTGGATTTTCCCAGTTGTTCATTGACCCAGGATACCGTTCTTACAGGCATATCACTGGTAGAAGTAATGATGTAATCCGGTTTGTATTTAAGAGCCGCCTGATACACTGCTTCTTTATCAATTGTACTGATTTCCAGGAATCTGTCCGCATATTGGATTCCCACTGCATGAGGATTGAAATCCAAAACATATACATATAGTCCCTTTTCCTTTGCTTTTTGAATCGCCGGGACTTGAAGTCCACTTGCACCAAGAATAAAAATCGACTTCATAAATAAGCCTCCGTGTATCATCTGATAACTGGAATTGCTATTCTTTTCAATAATTCCGCCAATTCCTCCGCTTGTTCAGATGAAAATCTATAATCATTGAAAAGATTGACGATATGAGCTTCCAGATAATCATTATTTGGCGTTGAAACATTTGAAAAATAACCATTGCCTAAACTCTTATAATGAAAACTGCAGAACAGCCCTGCATCAAATATTGCTTTTATACACTCCTTTGCATTTTTCAACAGCAACTGATATCTCCAGTTGCAATACTCGGCCGGAAGTCCGCCCGGAATGCGATCATAAATGGAATTCAGTATTTTTTTATGATCAGATGCTTCAATACTCTTTGATTTGATCACATCAAAATAATTGCCCTGAAAAGATTTTGAAATCTCCAACCATCCAGATAACAGTATCCGCATATCAATTTGTTTTGAGAAGTGATGGCACTCTTTTATATGTTTGTCAAATGCAGCCAAATCGGACGAATCATATTCTATTTTATATTCTCTGTATCTTAATTTGTCCTTAAAAACCGCATACCCGCCCCATCCTATATCAACGCATTTTACAGGCCCGGTAGAATAAAGAACGATATCCGCAGCGGTATTTGTCAAACCAAACTCCGGAAAACAAAGACATCTGTCATCTACTACCAAAGTTTTAGGACTTTCTTGTTTAATTTGAGCCAGAAATAAGTCATCTTCTTCAGATAGATATCCATACGTATGATTATAATGAAACACAGAAATCGATTGACTTCGAACAATATCCATCGCGCGTTCTTTTTCAATCTGGTAATCGTCCAGAGAAATATCGCAAAACACCGGCTGAATACCCAGAAGCAGATATGTCGCCGGTATACTTTCACAAATATTGGATGGAATCAAGACCTTTCCCTTTATATCATTTGTTCTTAGAATATTATAAAGAACGGAACAAGCC
>Ga0310691_10007528_pt1 | contig 11321 bp, 10 predicted proteins | sample 176DNAGHGlowgp2_FD_203887 | JGI IMG/M metagenome (GOLD analysis project Ga0310691, IMG submission 203887) | Sheep rumen microbial communities from Palmerston North, Manawatu-Wanganui, New Zealand - 1766 DNA GHGlow gp2 (v2) (version 2) | ecosystem: Host-associated > Mammals > Digestive system >... | reverse complement strand
GACTTCTATCTCATCCCAACAGCCGAGGTACCTGTAACAAATATCTATCGCGACGTGATTCTCGACGAGAAGGATCTGCCTATCAAGAACTGTGCTTACACAGAGTGCTTCCGTCGTGAGGCTGGCTCATATGGTAAGGACGTTCGCGGACTGAACCGTTTGCACGAGTTCTCGAAGATTGAGATTGTACGTATCGATAAGCCCGAGCACTCAAAGGAGAGTCACAAGGAGATGTTGGAGCATGTTGAGGGACTGCTCAAGAAGTTGGAGCTTCCCTACCGCATATTGCTGCTTTGTGGTGGCGATCAGAGCTTTACAAGCGCCATCTGCTACGACTTCGAGGTTTACTCGGAGGCTCAGGGACGCTGGCTCGAGGTATCAAGCGTATCTAACTTTGACACCTACCAGGCTAACCGCTTGAAGTGTCGCTATCGCAACAGCGAGACCAAGAAGACAGAGTTGTGCCACACCCTGAACGGTTCGGCTTTGGCTCTGCCTCGTATCGTTGCAGCCCTGCTGGAGAACAATCAGACCGAGAACGGTATCAAGATTCCAGCAGCACTCGTACCCTACATGGGCTGCGACATGATTGATTAATCACCTACTTTACAAATACATTATGAACAAAATCGTTAGAAAAGAGCAGTTCTCTGAGAAGGTTTTTCTCTTTGAGATCGAAGCTCCACTGATTGCAAAGAGCCGTAAAGCCGGTAACTTTGTGATCGTGCGCGTAGGCAAGAAGGGTGAGCGCATGCCGCTTACCATCGCTGGCGCAGACATCGAGAAGGGTACCATCACACTGGTTGTACAGATGGTGGGACTCTCATCTAAAAAACTCTGTGCCCTGAATGTGGGCGACTATGTGACCGACGTGGTTGGTCCATTAGGTAACCCCACTAAGATTGAGAACTACGGAACAGTGGTTTGCGCAGGTGGTGGACTGGGCGTTGCTCCTATGCTGCCCATCATCCAGGCCCTGAAAGCTGCTGGCAACCGTGTGTTATCAGTTATGGCAGGTCGCTCTAAGGACCTGATTATCCTTGAGGATAAGGTACGCGAAAGTTCTGACGAAGTAATCATCATGACCGATGACGGTAGCTACGGCGAGAAAGGCGTAGTAACCGTTGGTATCGAGAAATTCATTGAGCAGGAGCCACACGTTGACAAAGTATTTGCCATCGGACCTCCAATCATGATGAAGTTCTCGAACCTGACCGCTCAGAAGCACAACATTCCCTGCGAAGTGAGCCTGAACACTATCATGGTTGACGGAACAGGTATGTGTGGCGCATGCCGACTCACCATCGGAGGCAAGACTAAGTTCGTTTGTATCGACGGTCCTGAATTTGATGGCGCTCTGGTTGACTGGGACGAGATGTTTAAGCGTATGGGAACCTTTAAGCGCGAAGAGCAGGAGGAGCTGGCCCACTACGAGGAGCATCTTGACAGCATGAACGCTGAGGAGAAAGCCGAGGTTAAAGGTACCGACATCAAGATGGACAGCGATCCTACCAACGACCCCATCGAGGTGCTGACCGATCGTAACGCCGCATGGCGCGACGAGCTGAGAAAGAGCATGAAACCCAAAGAGCGCACACAGATTGAGCGCGTAATCATGCCCGAGCTCGACCCCGTTTATCGTGCTACCACACGTACCGAGGAGGTGAACATCGGACTTACCAAGGAGATGGCGATGACCGAAGCTAAGCGCTGCTTGGACTGCGCCAAGCCAACTTGTGTTGAGGGTTGTCCTGTAAACATCAACATCCCATCGTTCATCAAGAACATCGAGCGCGGACAGTTCCTGGCTGCTGCTAAGGTGCTGAAGAACACCTCTGCACTGCCCGCTGTGTGCGGACGTGTTTGTCCTCAGGAGAAGCAGTGCGAGAGCAAGTGTATCCACCTGAAGATGAACGAGCCTGCTGTAGCTATCGGCTACCTGGAGCGTTTCGCTGCCGACTTTGAGCGTGAGAGCGGCAACATCAGTCTGCCCGAGATTGCACCAGCCAACGGCATGAAGATTGCCGTAGTAGGTTCGGGTCCTGCCGGACTGAGCTTTGCTGGCGATATGGTGAAGAAAGGTTATGACGTATATGTATTTGAGGCATTGCACGAAATCGGTGGTGTGCTGAAGTACGGTATCCCCGAGTTCCGTTTGCCAAACAAGATTGTAGATGTAGAAATCGAGAATCTGGCTAAGATGGGCGTTCACTTCCAGACCGACGTGATTGTTGGTAAGACCATCAGCGTAGAGCAGCTTGAGGCTCAGGGCTTCAAGGGCATCTTTGTTGGTTCGGGAGCCGGACTTCCTAACTTTATGAATATCCCTGGCGAGAACAGCATTAACATCATGTCGAGTAACGAGTATCTTACCCGTGTAAACCTGATGGATGCTGCCAACCCCAAGACCGATACCCCACTGAACCCCGCCAAGAGCGTGCTGGTTGTAGGTGGTGGTAACACCGCTATGGACTCTTGCCGTACAGCCAAGCGCTTAGGTGCCGATGTAACATTGGTATATCGCCGAAGCGAGGTTGAGATGCCAGCCCGACTGGAAGAGGTGAAGCATGCTAAGGAAGAGGGCATTAAGTTCCTCACCCTGCACAATCCTATCGAGTACATTGCCGACGAGACAGGTGCTGTTAAGCAGGCTGTTCTGCAGGTAATGGAGCTGGGCGAGCCCGATGCATCAGGTCGCCGCAGTCCTGTTCCCGTTGAGGGCAAGACTGTTACACTCGATGTAGATCAGGTGATTGTGGCCGTTGGTGTATCGCCTAACCCATTGGTACCAAAGAGTATCCAGGGCTTGGAGCTGGGTCGCAAGAACACCATCGCTGTGAGCGAGGAGATGCAGTCAAGTCGTGCTGAGATCTTCGCTGGTGGCGACATCGTACGTGGTGGTGCTACGGTTATCCTCGCTATGGGCGATGGCCGTCGTGCTGCATTGAACATGGATAAGCATCTGCGTGGAGAAGCTTAATCAAGATAAAGAGAGCCATCGCCTGTGGCATCGTTTGAATGAGCGATTCGTCAAGGCGATGGCTACTTATCATCTGATAGCAGATGATGACCACATACTCGTGGGCCTATCGGGCGGTAAGGACTCGCTCCTGTTGCTCGAGTTGCTGGCCAAGCGTTCACGCATCCATCACCCACGATTTGAGGTAGAGGCCTTGCACGTTAGGATGGCCAACATCCACTACGAGACCGATACCAGCTACCTGCAACAGTTCTGCGACAACCTGGGCGTTAAGCTACACGTACTAACAACAAGCTTTGAGGTTACAGACGGGTCCCGGAAGGGAAAGACGCCCTGTTTCCTGTGCTCATGGAACCGCCGCAAGCAGATGTTCAATCTGGCGCAGGAGTTAGGCTGCAACAAGATTGCCTTAGGGCATCACCAGGACGACCTGTTGCATACAGCACTCATGAATCTCACCTTTCAAGGAAGGTTCGACACCATGCCCGCGCTGCTCAAGATGCGCAAGATGCCACTCTCTATCATCCGTCCGCTGTGTATGATTGAGGAGAAAGACATCAAGCTATATGCCGAGTTGCAGGGGTATCAGAAACAACAAAAACTCTGTCCCTACGAGACCTTCTCGCACCGGGCAGACATCAAGCACATCTACGATGCCATCGAGCAGATGAACCCCGAAGCTCGATACAGCATGTGGAACGCACTGAATGCAGACAACAAACTTATAGAAGAATAAGATATGAACCTGAGAAGAATTACGATATTCGCATTAGCCGTACTGCTGTCGCTCCCGATGGCAGCACAGAAACGTAAACGTGTAAAGCCCAAAGCTAAGCCAGCACCTGTGATTGAGACACCACAGGAGGATCCACGCATTACCAACATGCGCGAGATGACACAACAGATTGTGATCATCGATAGTATCGTAACCGATAAGAATCAGTTCCTGGCTTCTATCCGCCTTTCATCCGAATCGGGTGAGCTGATGCCTACAGGCACTTTCTTCAACAATCAGCTGCAGGGTTGCCTTTACATCAACGAGATGGGCAACAAGGTGTACTTCAGTCAGCCTGTCGACTCGTTGCAGCAGCTCTTCACATCCGACAAATTAGGCAACGAATGGAGCCGTCCGCAGCGCCTTACTGGTATCAGCGAGGGCATCAGCGAGGCCTCCTATCCCTTTATGCTGGCCGATGGCGTAACCTTCTACTTTGCCGGTAAAGGCGAAGAGAGCATTGGTGGCTACGACATCTTTTTAACCCGTTACGACTCGCGTAGCGGCTCGTTCCTGAAACCCGAGAATATCGGTATGCCTTTCAACTCTGAGGCCAACGACTATATGTACGCTATCGACGAAACCAACCGCATAGGTTACTTCGCCAGCGATCGTCGCCAGCCTGAGGGCAAGGTGTGTATCTATATCTTCGTGCCATCCGAAACACGTAAGACCTACGCCGCCGGCACCTATTCTACAGAAAAGATTCGCCAACTGGCCGATATCCATCGCATAGCCGACACCTGGGGCGATGGCACCGAGCGCAAGGCCGCACTCGAGCGCATCAAAGCCAAATATGCTGCCACAGGCACATCAGGCGAAATGGTAAGTACTAACAGTCAGGACGCGGCTGTAAACTTCCAGTCGAAAGAGGCCAAAATACTGTATCAGGACCTGCTGAAAGAGCAGAACGAGCTGAATAGCGTTAACGCCCGCTTGGCCCAGCTGCGTCAGGAGTTCCACAACGCCAACGCCAGCGCCAAGAAGGTGATGAAGAACGAGATACTGAAGCTTGAGGACAAGGTTTTAGAGCTGAACACCAACGTAAAGCAATTAAATAAAGCGATACGTAATGCAGAAATTAAAAGTAAAAAACAATAATATTCACAGTCTATGAAGAAGAATTTCCCAGAATCAGAATTGATTATCAATGCCGATGGTTCATGTTTCCATCTGCATCTGAAGCCAGAACAGCTGGCCGACAAAGTGGTGCTGGTAGGCGATCCAGCCCGAGTAGACACCGTTGCTGCCCACTTCGACACGAAGGAGTGCGAGGTTAGCAGCCGTGAGTTCCATACTATCACAGGTACATATAAAGGCAAGCGCATTACCGTACAGAGTCATGGTATCGGTTGCGACAATATCGATATCGTAGCCAACGAGCTCGACACACTCGCCAACATCGATTATAACACCCGCGAGGAGAAAGCCGAGCATCGCACCCTCACCATGGTACGTATCGGTACCTGCGGCGGTTTGCAGCCCAACACCCCTACCGGTTGCTTTGTAGCATCGGTAAAGAGTATCGGCTTCGACGGCTTGCTGAACTACTATGCCGATCGTAACAAGGTGTGCGACCTGAAGCTTGAAGAGGCTTTTAAGCAGCACATGAATTGGAACCCCATCAAGGGTGCGCCTTACGTATCGGTAGCCGACGCCGAGCTTATCGACCGCATTGCTAAGGACGATATGGTTCGTGGTTATACCATCTCGTGTGGTGGATTCTACGGTCCTCAGGGTCGCGTGCTGCGTGCTAACATCGAGGATCCAAAGCAGAACGAGAAGATTGAGAGCTTTGAGTATGATGGCTTGAAGATCTGCAACTTCGAGATGGAGTCATCAGCCCTTGCCGGTATGGCATCGCTGCTGGGCCATCGTGCTATGACCTGCTGTATGGTTATCGCCAACCGCTACGCCCAGAAGATGAACACCGAATACAAGAACAGTATCGATACCCTTATCGAAAAAGTTCTCGACCGCATCTAATTTTCAATCTTCAATGAACGAAACAATTTGCGCACTCGCTACCGCCCCTGGCGGAGCAATAGGAATAATAAGAATCTCAGGCCCACAAACGCTTGAGATTCTTTCTCGTGTATTTACCAAAAATCTCACACAAGCCCAGCCCAACACCATTCATTATGGGCATATCAAGAATGGCGAAGAAGTAGTTGACGAGGTGCTAGTTTCAGTATTCCGTGCCCCCCACTCTTACACGGGCGAAGAGAGCGCAGAAATCAGCTGTCACGGATCACGTTACATCCTTAATAAGGCATTAGCCTTGCTTATAGCCAACGGCTGCCGACAGGCTGGTCCGGGTGAGTTTACCCAGCGTGCCTATCTGAACGGTAAGATGGACTTGAGTCAGGCCGAAGCTGTGGCCGACTTGATAGCCTCAACCAATCTGGCTACCCACCAGATAGCGATGAGTCAACTGCGTGGACATTTTTCATCCAAGCTGGCCCAGCTGCGCGAACAGCTGCTCAAGCTCACCTCGCTGTTAGAGCTCGAGCTCGACTTCTCCGACCACGAGGATTTGGAGTTTGCCGACCGCAGCGAGCTAAAAGAACTCACAAAAACAATTGACAATCATATTACCCGTCTGGCCAAGAGTTTCGAAACAGGTCAGGCACTTAAGCAAGGTATCCCCGTGGCCATTGTCGGTAAAACCAACGTAGGCAAATCTACGCTTCTGAATCGTCTGTTGAAGGACGATCGTGCCATTGTGAGCGACATTCATGGTACCACCCGCGACACCATCGAAGACACCATCGACATCAATGGCATCACCTTTCGTTTTATCGATACAGCTGGTATCCGACAAACCCAGGACGAGGTAGAACAGATAGGTATCACCCGTACTTATGCCGCTATCGATAAGGCCCGCATCGTGCTTTGGCTGATTGACGAAGAGCCCTCAACCGAAGAAATAAACGACATCTCACAACGCGCTGAAAACAAAAAGCTTATCATTATTAAAAATAAAGCAGATAAAGCGGATAACAATAGTTACAATCTGTTAAATCGCCCATTTATCACCATCAGCGCCAAGTTTGGTACCGGTATCGACGAATTAGAGCAAGCCATCTACGAGGCAGCTAACATCCCTGCCCTAACAGAGAACGATATCATTGTTACCAACGCCCGCCATTACGATGCTTTGGTACGTGCCCACGACTGCATCCAACGCGTGATCGACGGTCTGGAGATGCAACTAAGCGGCGACCTTCTGAGCGAAGATCTCCATCAGGCCCTCGACACCCTCGCCGAAATCACCGGCGGACAAATCACCCCCAACGAGGTGTTAGGAAATATCTTTAAAAACTTCTGCGTGGGAAAGTAACAAATTAATGTGTTTATGCTAACGAAAATGTGGATCCTGCTGATACCACCGTGGCCAGACACTTTGACATGGATGAGGTAACAGTAGTAGGATTCAAACAGGATGCATTGGGACACGACCCGATAGCTGTGACATCGTTCTCAGAAGCCTTTGTTCACAACGCAGAAATGACAAGTATAAAGGATCTGGGCTATACCGTTCCTAACTTCTATATTCCTGAGTATGGTGCTCGATGCTTTTCACACCATGCTGAAATATCCTAGCCATATTGAGCCCGACATGATCCGCATCTTCCGTCACGAGCGTGCCATCCCCCAGTACGGAGTGGATAGCGGCGACCGTTTTGCAGCAGTAGAACGTCTGCAACAGCAATATCCTGGCCTGACATTAGCAGGAAACCTGCGCGATGGCATCGGCATGGGCAACCGCATCCATCAGGGAGCAACCATCGCAGCCGGGTTTTGTTTATAAACTATCCTAAATAACGCCACAAACATAGTGATTATTCACGGATTTTGTGTAACTTTGCAAAGAATAAATGATGAGAAAAGATAATGGATAATTTTGAAGAGCAGTTAAAGAAAGACCTGCACCTGTTTTTGCAGAGTATAAACGAAGTTGACGAACGTATGCCCGAATGCCCCGATGTTGAGGACAAGTGGGAAGAGATAGCTAAGGCTTATATCCCCGACGGCATCCGCGAGTTTCAGGCTTTCCCATCGGCCTCGCTGGGTTGGATGATGTACATCGGCATGGCCGTAGCCAAGATGTGGGACACCGAATGGGACATCTACTCAAAGATTGACGACCTGTATGCCTACATGCGCGACAAGCGTGGTTACGATGCGATGGACGAATATATCCGCGAAGAAGTGCTGCTGTTGCAGGGCGATGATTATACCGCTTTAGAGAAGGTTACAGGCGAGTGTGCCTCGCGTGTGTATAACGCCCTAATGCACCAGCGACTGGAACCAGGCACCAAGGAGGCTTTCAACGGCTACGTTGCCTGCTTGCATCAGCTGTACCTGATGGGAGCAGCAATGCAATTAAAACGCATGGGGTATCACATGACAAAGATGTGATACCCCATGTAGCTTGCCTAAGCAAGAGTTATATTTTATTTCTTCTCCTTACCATGAACGCTCTTAATCTTCACACCCAACTTACCAGGCAGTACAGCGTTCATACCAACACCAATGATAGCCGAAAGGGCCAAGCCCGAGAAGTGTAACGGACCGATGGCCACATCGTCGTTAGCGCCATATTTTACACCGATGGCAACCACCAGAATCAAGGCTGCCACAAACACGTTACGCGAAGAATTGAAATCTACACTATCCTCAATCAGGTTGCGCACACCCACAGCCGAAATCATACCGTAGAGAATCAAGCTCACACCACCGATGGTAGCAGCTGGCATCAGACTAATCAAGCAAGCGAACTTAGGACAGAACGACAGCAGGATAGCAAAGAGAGCTGCCAAACGAATCACAGCAGGATCAAACACCTTGGTGAGATTTAGCACACCAGTATTCTCGCCGTAAGTGGTATTAGCTGGCGCACCAAACAGCGAAGCAAAGGCTGTAGCCATGCCGTCGCCCATCAGCGTACGATGCAAACCTGGCTCCTTCAGGAAGTCTCTACCTACGGTTGAAGAGATGGCACACATATCACCGATATGCTCCATGATGGTAGCGATAGCGATAGGCATGATGGCGATGATGGTAGAAATAAGAAACGTAGTATCCAGATTCTCGAACACAGCCAGCACGGTCTGATCCTTGCTGAATGGCAGTCCTACCCAATCGGCCTCGCCCAGCGGTGTAAAATCAACCTCGCCCAAAGCAACGGCCAGCGCATAACTCACTACCACACCTAATAGAATAGGTACAATCTTAATGATGCCCTTACCGCAAACGCTGGCAACAATAACCGTTGTAAGCGCTACGATAGCCAAGAGCCAGTTGGTGGTACAGTTCTGAATAGCGCTACCCGAGAGCACCAGACCGATGGCGATAATCATCGGGCCTGTTACCAATGGTGGGAAGAAATGCAGCATGCGCTCGATACCGAACGACTTGATGAGCGCAGCCATCACGAAATAGCACAAACCGGCAAAGAACACACCGATACAGGCATAATCCAAAGCCAGAGTCTCGGTCATACCCTGCTCAACGCCTAATGCCTTTACCGACATGTAGCCGCCCAGAAAGGCAAACGATGAGCCCAGGAAGGCTGGTACCTGGAACTTACTGATTGCATGGAACACTAATGTGCCGATACCTGCAAACAGCAGGGTCGACGACACAGAAAGACCGGTTAACACGGGTACCAGAACGGTAGCACCAAACATAGCGAACAAATGCTGGACACCCAAAATGGTAAATTTTGGAATGCCCAGTTGTCTGGCATCAAAGATACCCTCTTTTTCTTCAATCTGATTCATTTTATTTTTTAGGTTTTACTCTTCCATCAATTTACGGTAGCGGGCACGTTTGGGCTCCTCCAAACCTAAGCGCTGCGCCTTGTTGCTCTCGTACTCGCTGTAGTTACCCTCGAAGTAGAACACGTTTCCTTCGCCCTCGAAAGCCAGGATGTGTGTACAGATACGATCCAGGAACCAGCGGTCGTGACTGATTATAACAGCACAACCAGCAAAGGCCTCCAGACCTTCCTCGAGTGCACGCAGGGTGTTTACGTCGATGTCGTTGGTAGGCTCGTCGAGCAACAATACATTACCTTCTTGTTTCAGGGCGATGGCCAAGTGCAGACGGTTTCGCTCACCACCTGAGAGCACGCCACATTTCTTTTCTTGATCGGCACCGCTGAAGTTAAAGCGCGAAAGATAAGCACGCACGTTTACATCCTTACCGCCCATACGGATAGTCTCGTTACCCTGACTCACCACCTCGTAAACCGATTTGGTGGGGTCGATATCCTTATGCTGCTGATCCACATAGCTCAGCTTCACGGTCTCTCCTACTGCGAACTGTCCGGCATCGGGCTTATCCAAGCCCATAATCAGGCGGAACAACGTAGTTTTACCCGCACCGTTAGGACCAATCACACCTACGATACCGTTTGGTGGCAGGTTGAAGTTCAAGTCGCTAAACAGCGTCTTCTCGGGGAACGACTTAGCTACGTGCTCAGCCTCGATCACCTTATTACCCAAACGAGGTCCGTTAGGAATAAAGATTTCCAGTTTCTCTTCCTTCTGTTTCTGCTCCTCGTTCAGCATCATCTCATACGAGTTCAATCGAGCCTTACCCTTAGCGTGTCGGGCCTTGGGCGCCATACGTACCCACTCCAACTCGCGTTCCAGCGTCTTGCGGCGCTTCGAAGCCGATTTTTCTTCCTGAGCCAAGCGCTGCGATTTCTGCTCCAGCCAGCTTGAGTAGTTTCCCTTCCAGGGGATACCCTCACCACGGTCCAACTCCAGAATCCACTCAGCCACATCATCCAGGAAGTAACGGTCGTGCGTTACGGCAATCACCGTACCCTCGTACTGCTGCAGGTGCTGCTCCAACCAGTCGATACTCTCGGCATCCAGATGGTTGGTAGGCTCATCGAGCAGCAACACATCGGGCTTCTGCAACAACAGTCGGCACAAAGCCACACGGCGGCGCTCACCACCCGAGAGGTTCTTCACGCTCCAATCGCCCGGAGGACAGTTCAATGCAGCCATCGCGCGATCCAACTTCGAGTCCATGTTCCAGGCATCGGTGGCGTCGATGATATCCTGCAGCTCAGCCTGTCGCTGCATCAGCTTATCCATCTTGTCGGCATCCTCGTAATATTCTGGTAATCCGAACTTTACGTTTATCTCGTCGTACTCAGCCAGCGCATCGTACACGTGCTGCACGCCTTCCATCACGTTCTCCTTTACCGTCTTCTCCTCGTTCAACGGTGGCTCCTGTGGCAGATAGCCCACGCTGTAACCGGGACTCCACACCACATTGCCCTGATACTGCTGATCCAGTCCGGCGATAATCTTCATCAACGTAGATTTACCGGCACCATTTAAACCGATGATACCAATCTTAGCGCCGTAGAAGAAACTCAGGTAGATGTTTTTAAGTACTTGTTTCTGGTTTTGCTGGATGGTTTTGCTCACGCCCACCATCGAGAAAATCACTTTCTTGTCGTCAACTGTTGCCATATTGATTATTGATTTTTATTATTTGGCGCAAATTTACTAAAAAACCTTGAATTGTGATTTGTTT
>Ga0310691_10007526_pt1 | contig 11322 bp, 8 predicted proteins | sample 176DNAGHGlowgp2_FD_203887 | JGI IMG/M metagenome (GOLD analysis project Ga0310691, IMG submission 203887) | Sheep rumen microbial communities from Palmerston North, Manawatu-Wanganui, New Zealand - 1766 DNA GHGlow gp2 (v2) (version 2) | ecosystem: Host-associated > Mammals > Digestive system >... | reverse complement strand
TAAATTGTACCACAAAAAAGTGATATCAACATACAAAGAAAACGATAAACAAATGTCAAACGTATGAATAAATTATTAAAAGGAAACGGATTGTTGTTTCCAGCATGATTGACATTTTTAATCCCCGTATGAACCCTTCTTCTCAGTGCTTTAGCTTTTTGAAGCCTTGGTATATAGCTTTTAACAGTATAAACTTTATTCCAAAATAAATCCCTATAATTCTCTTCTTTTGTGAAAGTACCAAATTCATAATCAGCCTCGTGCGTTTTATTAAAATCCGGGTAATCTTCAGTAAGTTTCGGATTGTTGGGTACTAAAAAACGTGCACGTTTCCTCGCAATATCGTCGGTTTCTGTTTCATTCATACTAATGCGAAACCTAACACGAGTTCTAGTCGGAATACCTTTGCTTGGATCATCAGTAGGTACAACATTACCAAATTCATCTGTAACAACATAATCCAAATTCATTGGTATTTGATAACACCATACACCATCACCGTCAATCAAATTATTACCTTTTATAGCAAACTCTTCAACTTTACCGTCAAATGTTTTGCGTATCATCTCAATTTTTCCCTCTCCGGTTACCAAATCAGACATTTTACCCATCTCATCATCAGGTACGCAGCGTTGAGAAATAGCCCTACTTCCAGTATCACTAACTATGCTTCCGATAAAAACGCAAGTTGGCTCAAACGTGTAATCAATGTTAACATCACACCTAGTAATGACACCGTTAGTACTATCTTGTGTTGTGTCACCCCAAAATGGATATATATTTACAACATTATCCTGTGTATAAACCTGTGCAAGGCTGTTTAAATTTTTGTCCTTTTTGAATTTGTTGGGATTTTCAAACATATCCAAACTATACCCCTTGTATATCATGTCACGAGGGCGTTGGCTTAATGGGCCAATATCAGACAAGTCTAAATCAACATGTAATGTCTGTGTCCCAACTGGTACCCCATATATGAAATAATCACCACTACTATTTGTGACAGCCGTATATTTGTAATATTTGTCAAAAACTTGTATAATATCCTTGTTATCTAACAAATATTCTTTTTCATACATACTACCAATATCTTGATGGCATGCCTCATCAACTGTTCTTGGGAGTAAATTGTATCGAATGCCATCAGAGCCTTTAGACTGTGTTGACGTATAGTGATAAAGAAACCCTTCTTGCTCAACCAAACTATTTCTGTCATATGGTATGAACACCGAAACTTTTGCGTTTGGTATACCGAAACCACCATTAGCAATGACACGCCCAACAACCACCCCATAGCCAGCTGACGGCATTTTATAAAAATTCTTCTGGTTTATTTCAAGCGATAACACATCAACCGTGTCAAACGTCTGGTTAAGATTGACACTTATTGTGGCTGGGGCTTCGTTACCAACAGCCGTCCTTATACGGTATGTCTTCCTATTTTCTTTCATTCAGTCTAAACAATTTCTTAATGTCAATTTTAACATCCTTTCCGAGGACAATTCTAACCACTATGTATACGACAAAAAATGGCAATGCAATTATAACTATTGCAATTAAGAAAATCCCTATTATAAACCGCAAAAATATAGACATCATTTTTTTTACACCTTTTTTGGTTTGCAGAACTGTACCACCTTCATCCGAATATTTCTTAACGTTTCTATATGTTTTTTCTTTGCATTTACAACCCATTTGTAAAATATTTCTAAACTAAACATAACAAAAAAGCACCTTGAAACCAAGGTGCGAGACTAAACAACAGTCAACTGAAAAATTCGTGGCTTTCTAAGTTGTTTATGTGTAATAAATTACCTAACTTTTACATTGACTCTTATGTCACCACTCTCAGGATATTTTATTTCGAACATACTCCCAAAATCAGAAAATAGTACCTTGTCAGTTTCCATTAAATTAACACGTTTAGTATCAGAACCATATCTTTCATCATCCATTAAAGGCTGCGTTATTTCTGTATTTGAATACCCGCCACCTACCTTATTATAGCAGCGCAATTCAATCAAATTAACGACACCATCCAGTTTTGAAATCTCTTTCTCCATATCACCCACAAAAATATCTTCACCCATTTGATGACGACGTATATCCATATAATCCTTTACCAATTCTATAATACGTTTACTAACTTCTCCTTTATCATAATCCGCACCAACAAATACATCAACATCAAAAGCAAGATTAACAACCCTGCCTGAACGTATCTCCACAAAATCATTGATTGTCCTGTATTTCGATAAATATGTTTTCATGTTTTCAGCAACAGTTTCAGACAATATGCTTGTCAAACGCCCTGTATAATCCAACCCTAACGAATAAATCACAACCTTATTATTCTCTTCAGAAACGCCACAACGGAACGGAACACCGTATTTTGCTGGCATCTCAAGAAGACGGGCATAATAGTCCCCAACGGTTACACAACGGTTTTGTGCGGAAGAAATATATTTTATCATATTCCTAACTTCTTCATCGCTAGGTGCGTCTTTACCACCATATGACGGAGAAGGATTTGTGACTTTTATCGAATTTCTAACATTATTTTTCTTTATAGAATCCTCACTATCCGAGCAATTTCCGGGAATATAAACCGACATGGATAATGCGGTTTTAACAGTATTCACGCCAACATTTGACATTTCACCGCCACCAACACGATACAAAACATACATTGTAGTGTTTGGTTCGGGTAGGACACCCATGTAATCATTGGCACTCATCCTAGACATCAAATATTTTGTGTACTCTCTTGCGTTATCAGGAATGGAGCCGTATGCATTTCTCAAACCACTACCAAAAGTTATTTTAAGATTACCGTTATCTGTATATTCTGTAACAAATTTATTCTTTAAACGCTTCCACAAGCCTTTGGTTGCAACCCTTAAAGGTGTAACCCTACTTTCCCCATGAACCGTATCTACAATAGCGTCTACTGTTTCCCAAACAGGTGAATAATAGGTTGTTGTTTTATTCTCTTGGTTTATTGTACATTCATGTTCTACATACCCAAAACGATATTGGTCAACAAGATTCTCTACCTCAAAAAAACGCAAAGTTGGGCGCCCTTTCATATCTTCGTAACTTTCCCTGTCAACGTAAAAATCAGCAATGTTCGGCTCATCGTTTAATGATTTTCCTTGCTTCAAAATAATACTCTCAACACCCAAAATACTGTTATCCGCCAACGTTATATTAAAAAACGGGTAAACATCCGATGAAGATATGTACCTTTTATAAACCTTACTTTGTCCAGCAGAAGCAATCGACACCTTTTTATATTTATAGCCAACAATATTGCCGTTCGAACTCCTTATCGGATTGATAACCCTGTTAGATATACCGTTTGAATCGAATTGTTCACGAAAATCAACGTCTTCCATAAGTTCGAACACAACCTTTCCGTCTGTAAACAGACTACCACGACGTATAATCGGGCAATAACTTTCGTCAGCCAACGCAAGATCGTTACGGCTGTCAGGGTCGTTAGAATTGTTTTTTGGTATATCGCAACTTAATTCCAGTTCAACTATGGCGCTTTTCGGACCAGGAACCTTTACACCTAAGCTCCTAGCCATTGTCAACAACGAACTTCTTTGTGAAGCCGTGTCAATATCAGTCTCCTGATACGCCCTGTCAATGTTGTACATCAACGTGTCGTAAATGTCAGAATTCACGTCAATCATCCACTGCCCAATCGACGCGTCATTCAACGAAGCGTATATGTCACTGTAATAAGTCCTAGTGATGTCTATGAGCGAGTTTCTTATCTCATCATAGTTCCTAACCGTATACTGTAGCCTGTTCTCAGCCATTCTCCTATAATACTATATCAAAGTTTAGTTATTGTCTGGTAATCCCTGAATACCCCATCCTGCCTGACAGAGTAAATTATCCTTGCATACAACTCCCTTCCATCATCACTCTCAGCAATCTCAACGTCCTTCAAATTACAATCCGGAACATATCTGGAAACCGCACTCTTAATTTCATGCTTAACGTCACCCCAAGTCTGACTGTCGTTTGGATTAAAAATGTATTGAATCAACTCCGTTCCAAACTCAGGGTCACGTAACCTCTGCCCCTTCGGAGTGAACAAAACATGCATCATCTCCGAAGTAACACACCCTACCAAATCGTCCGACGTGTCGAACAACGAACCGTCCCCACTCTTAATGGTAATGGGAAACGCAATACCGTATCTCTGTCTTATTGCCATTATTATCATAAATATAACACGCCGAAAAAAAGAAAACAAAAAAAAAAAACGGGGCTACGGAAAAATTCCGAAACCCCAAAAAAAGATGAAATGCACTATGAAATTATTTCACTAATTCTTCCAAAAACGGTACGTTATGTCCTCAAGCTCCGTCTCACCAAAATCATCCGTCTTCACTTCATAGAAAACCTGATTCGTCGTACGCTTGTCCAAACCGCCACTCGTCTCCTCGTAAGGCCCAAACTTCACATAATCCAAACACTCATAGTTCTCAGGAAACAACCCCTCAACCTCCCAATATCTCTGGGTGCGCCCGCTATACCAACACGTCTTCAGTTCAGTACCGTTTTTGACAGCAAACAACAAATCCAAGACAGCCTCTGGATCAGCATCGCCACCCATGAGACAAACACAAGTGATTCCCCTGTTTGCGGTTATCAGGTTGAAGAGCGTCTGTTCGGTTAATTCCTCACCCTCGTCTTCCCACAAATACTTGCTGTGGCAAGCCGGACAATGATTCGGACATCCAGATATCGAAATGCACAAGTTTACCTGGTCAGGTACTTCTGCAAATGTTACAACTGCGTCAATGTACTTAAGCATTTTACTTCGTATTTTTTAATAAATAGTGTTTAAAATCTTCAATTAATTTGTTGTCAATACCGCAATACCCTTCCTCAGCATCATACCACGCATAATTTGAACTATTGTCTTCACATATGACTCTTAAGAAATTAACTGCTTTCTCAATTATTTCTGCTTCTTTCCATTCCATAGATTTCAAAACAAGCATTTCCTTCAAGCCGTAATCCCCCATCGATTTACTCGGGTAGATTTCTTCAATTAATTTTCTTGCTTTCTCTGCATCTGTCATATTACAACTATTTTTGATGTTCCTAACATAAGAAAATTGTTTGAAATGTACAAAAAATTGTGAATTGTCACGCTTTTGTGTTAATTTTCATCTTCATAAAATGTGTTTGTTTCCGCTCATTTGACGCCTCTTCGAATAATACTAATGTTTCTGTGTATTTGGGCATAACTTTATTCTTGTTTAGTTCGTAAATAATTCTCAATTTTTTCTTTAACTGTTTCTTCAGTGAACTTAAGTTCAAAAATTTCAAGATAATTTAAATTATGTTCTTTAGCAATATTCCTTTTAATAACATCCGCTTCACACCACACTTCTATTACTTTTTTATATGAAGGCTTGTTTTTGGATATTTTCTCTTCGATCTTTTTTCTTAATAAAACGTCTTCTTCATTCTTTTCATCGTATGGGTGTTTTCCATGTGTGTAGTGACATTGTGATTCAATAAACAAATCAAGACTTTTTATATAGAAATCACAAAGATATTTTCTGTTATTTTTAGGGTTTTTATATCTTTCATCTTTGTATTGTTTTAGCACATCACTTTCGCCATACAAATTTGTTAATACACGATACATTTCTTCTTCAATTTTCGAAGAACTTAACGTACCGTTTTTTCTTTTTGTTTCAAGTCCTTTATCATAGTTAATTTTTTTTCTTACACTTGGTAATTGAAAACTGTTTTTAACACCATAATGTTCAAAACACGTTTGTTCAGCTTTGGCTCTATCTGTGTAATATTCATTACCATATTTTTCCAGTTTTGTTTTCTTCACCTTTTCTTTTAAAACAGGTGACTCTAGGGTTGTTTTATAACCATATCGTTCCACCATTGTTTTTTCAATTTGTTCCCTATTACAATATCCAGGATCACCATAACGTTCTTCTTTTGTCTGTCTAATTTTTTCAACGTTTGTTGTTGTTCTTTTACCGTATTTTTCCAAATTATCAGCTTCCAATTTCTGTCTAACACTGCTTTCACTAGAAAAACATGTTTCAGCACCATATCTATCTAGGCATGTCTTTTTAGCTTTTTCTCTGTTAGAATATTTTTCATCACCATATTTTCTTTTTAAAGTTTCTTTTTGATGCTGGTAAGCTTCTTTATAGTCAACAACACCACTTCTCCATTCTATAAATTCAGAATCTTTTAATTGACATTGACAAGAGCACCACTTCCCACTCCCATACGGTTTTTTAAGTGTTTTAAATTTGAGCTGCTTTCCACAAATCTTACAAGTCGGTATTTTTTCTATATCATAATAAATTCTTGCTATAACCTCCGAATATGAAGTAAATGACTCTGGGAACCTATTTCTTAAATATTCCGCCATTTCTGGAGTGTTTTTCTCAATGTTATTTTTATTGACTCTTCCAGAATAAATCTTTAATGTCTCTTTGTTAATAAAATAATCAATAATAATCTCGTCGTTCATCACTAAATGATTTCTTTATAAATAGTCAACTTTTCACATTTAGTGTTTGGTGTGTTTAACCCACTATTTTTATTTTAGCATTTTTTTTATCATTATAGGTATAAATTCATGAATTTTTACAATAACAGTCCTAATAACGTTAATTACTAGGACTGTTATTTTGCTTATTTTTTCTTTATTTCGTACCCATGTGTTTGTTGCGTCGGTCGAGCGTTGTCGTCGAAGCAGGAAGCCGCTGAATCTTTAGTTCAGCGGTAGTTGACTAATCTAGTTCTTCAGTTTTAGCAAAATATCTGTGTTTAAACTCTTCTTTTCTTCCTTCACCCCAACTCTTTACCGGTCTGAGATATCCGATAACGCGTGTCCATCTTGTAACATGCGTGGAACCGCATTTAGGACAAACTTCAAACGGATGCTTTGCAATATGCTTACAATCATCACACTGCGTTTGCAACACGTTGAATGTCAGATAATTATTACCTTGTTGAACAGCATATTCAAGTAATTTTGTATATTGTTCTTTGGTGAGATTATCTTCCAAATTCAAATGTGATGCTTGCCCACCTGTTATATTCTTGGAAATCTTACTACCGTGCATTGCAATTTTATCAAGAATTGAGGTGTTCGGATCGTGCGCATCGTAAATATAACTGTTATACAAATTGACGTCATCTGGCACCCAATAGTTGTCCGATTTATCCCAATTATAGTTTTTTACCCCAAGAGATTCGGCTGGAACGAGTTCCAAATTGAACCTGAATTTATCGGTGGATTTCTCTTTATTGTAATCATTGATGATACCCAGAAGCCAAGAAGCAAAATTCATATATTCTTCATTATTAGATACTTTCATACCAAGAAATCTTGCTGCCTCATTTAAACCATTAACACCCAATGTACAGTAAAGACGCGAAAGTGCTATATACCCAGCCTTTGTTTGAGGGAACATTCCCTTTTTATCCATAATATATAAGCCTGTTTTGTATGCTTTTTGGTAATCGTATATTCTGTCAAGTATATCTTTCAAATATGTCTCTAGCAATACATGGAAATTTGTAGTGTAAATATCGGATGCTGCTCGTCCATCCGGCGTTTTTTCTGTATAGTATTTGTTGTAACAGTCTTGAACAATTCTATTGAGATTAAGTGTCATGACATTACAACTACCTGTCTGTACACCAGTTAAGCCAGTTGTTGAAGAAAATGTATTATCGGTAATTTCGTTGCGTAAACGACAGCAAGATGAGACACTATCGGCGTTTTCACTCAAATAAACAAAAAATGAATCACCCTCAGCCCATTGCTCGATAACAAAGTCTTTATATTCTTTATCAACCACATCATTACCATCTGTGAGTAAACAAACTGTCATGACAGGAAACGTCAGCAAACTTTTAGTCCTTTCTTTGTTCAACCACTTCATGTATCGTTTTTGAAGCCAATTAACTGCATCCCAATTTGGTTTTGTGAAATCCGGAAAAGTGAAATCATCGAACAATGAATGCCAATAATATGAATCAAACACATTGAAGTTTGTAAAGGGAGATTGCCCTCTGTTCTGTGCCGTTTCGTTGATATAGTAAGTCACTGATTGAAAATACTGATTAATTGTATCGCCAATTGTCATTTGATTCAAACATTTTTCAGTTGTAACAATATCATTTTCGTGTTTGTAATAATCTTCACCCCACTCTTTTTCACAGAAATAACTGAAAAAATTGAAAAACTCGCCATACGCTCCTGCACCCTTCTTTTGTGATGACAAAAGAAACACCAAATTTTGAAACTGACCAACAAACGAACTCAAATGCTTTGGTGCTTTATTATCCGTACCGTCGACAGCAGATGTCCCATCAACCAAAAGTGGATACATGGTATAAGCCGAGCAATACGGTTTAATCAAGCCAGTTTCATCATGTTGATAAAAAATATGATGTTCCAAATCTTTTATGTAATCATCTTTATACGGGGAATCTATCTTCGTGAGAAGTTTTTTCATTATTCTTCTCTGTAACGTCCTGTTAGTGTTTTTGTACAACTCATTTTCCAAATTAGCAGCCGTTTTCATGCACACATTCGCATTATCATCCGTATTTGAAAGGTTTGCAGCAGAATCATCAGAATCAATGTAGTTGAAAATGTAATCCAATTTTTCATCCATAAACCTGTTCTGTTTGTGCTTCTCCCTATACAAAATATAGTCTTTAGCAACGTCGAAATCATATTTCCCAATAATACGCTCAACGATGTCTTGTATGGTTTCGACACTCACTGGTTCGACATAATAATTATTAATCTTAAGTTCGCTGTGTATCAAGCTAAGCACAGTTTCATTCACTTCCTTTCCACAGGAATTGTAAGCCTTGGTTACTGCCGTCCTAATCTTGTCAAAATTAAACTCTTCGACAGAACCGTCTCTTTTCAAAATTTTCAAAGTTTTCAAAATTCTATATCTTTATTTGTAAATCAACAACTTGGCTTTCACGTCCGCCATTAGACGACAAACGAACCTCAAACTTACGGCAGTCTGACGTTCGAAATTGTTTTGATAAATAGCACGATTTTTCAAAATGAAATTTTAGTCAACTTGTTAATTTACAATGGTTTAACTTAATTATTTCACTCTCAACGAAATAGGAAAAACGGGCAAAGTTAATGCTTTGAATATCCGCTTTTTTTGTTTTCATCGAAGATAGCATCGGCGATACGCTTACTGTTTACTTCAATGTTTTCGAATATGGGATCCGTGTTTGTTGTTTCCTTTCCGAAACGACACGTACCATTGTTAAACTCCACACCGATAGGTGTGAAATTGTTATTGTATCGGTTTTTGAGCACTTGAATTGTTGAGTTGTCGGTTGACATATCTTCCATGTACTTCTGCATTGCAATGACAATTTGCGCCGTATAGCCTTTCCAAGCACCGCCTGTCATGTTGGACATGCTGATTTTTGTCGCCCTGTCCTGCACTTGCTTGTTACCTTGCGACGGAACCCATATTGCAACATTGTGGGTTTTAGCCAAGTCATTCAGCTCGTTGGATATGTCTTGATCCTTCTCCCAAATGTTTTGTCTGGGGATTATAGGCTTTATTCTATCAAAGTAATCAATCACAACCAAATCTGGATGAAAACCCATATTTTCGAGTTTTACAAGCTCCTGATCGATAATGAGTGTGTTGTACTGGTGCACCCTTCCCGATTTGTTGAGAGATGCTACCTGACGTATACGCCTCATTTTCATTATAGCCTCGTGGACGTTAGGGTTGTGATATTTCTCCTTGAGCTTTTCATGATTGAAACCGAAAGCATTTACTTCAATGTTACAAACAAATCCGACATATTTCTTGAGAACATCGTTTGGATTATCCTCAAGTATGAAATGGACAACATTGTAACCCTTTCCAGCCGCATACGCCGCGAAACCTGAAGTAACGCAAGTTTTTCCGATACCACTACCAGCAACAAGGATACCAACGTCACCTTTCCTCAACCCACCGCCAAGGCGTTCATCGAGTGGCTTACAACCTGTTGGAACGCATTCATACGTATCATCACTGATGATGAAATCAAAGAAATCTTCGTCAGAAAAGTCAACCTCATTCGCGTGTACCTCACTGAACGTGGTGCGTTTGTCATATAAGCTGAATTTTTCAAGAACATCTTCTTTGTTAATTTTTCCACTCTTTCCGAGTTCAGCCAGCTCTTTTGTCAGCCTTACACTCTCCATAGTGGTTAGAAATTCCTGATACGCACTCTTTACAGCTTCCAGTTCACTTACACCAAAACGGCACGACTTTATTTTTTCGGACACTAACGCCGTTATAGTTTCAACTGTGATGTCGTCGTTGATTGTCTGATGTACGTATAAATCCAACTCGTCGTATGTTATAGTACGTCTTAACTTGATTGTCTTGTCCTTTATGATTGCCGCAATCCTGCGCAATTCAGGATTCGCCGTGAAATGGTTTTGGTCCATGGTGTCCACGGTAGCAAGCGAAAAGTCCCTGTCCTCAATGAACATCTTGAGAATCGCACATTGGTAATCCAGTGAAAACATACTCAAGTCACTCGCCAAAACGTTTTTCTTACTTGTTGCCATTTGTTTTTGAAAAATTATTAGTACACAAAAAATCCGACAAAACGGGCTGACATCCTAAACCTTTCAGAATGCCAGCCGTTTCATCCAAAAAAACCGAACCATGAATTTAGATGCGTCCTCGATAGTAGTCGTTTGTCTTTTTCTCGACAGCCTTGCGCCAACCGTCAATAAACTCCTTGTCGAAATTGGACATGGGATATTTCTTGTTGCCGTATTCCAAGTAGGATATAACCCTCTGTTTTCTCTGGACACTCAAAGGCTCGTCGTTCTCAAACGTTGCGGCTTCGCAAATTTCCCTAATGATATGGTAAGGCAAATCACACTTATCACACGTCATTCTATAGGTAAGACTCTGTATGAAATTCATTGTATTGATATCTTTCTCTTTGTGTCCAAACGAGTTGGTCATATCAACACTGTTGCGAACAAATTTCGGATAAACAGAACCATCCCAAATGACTTCATAAACAGGTACATAGTCCGAAAACACTGTACGCCCCTCTTTATTCACAGACGACTTCTGAGCCATTTGAAACGAGAACTTGAATACCACATCAAAAGGTTTAATAATTTCTTGTTCAATTTCTTCGTCAGTTTCTTCATTTTCACTCTCTACCTTTTCTGGGTACACGATATAAGTAATTTCTTCACCCTTCGGTACAAATGTCTTGAACATACTG
>Ga0310691_10007521_pt1 | contig 11324 bp, 3 predicted proteins | sample 176DNAGHGlowgp2_FD_203887 | JGI IMG/M metagenome (GOLD analysis project Ga0310691, IMG submission 203887) | Sheep rumen microbial communities from Palmerston North, Manawatu-Wanganui, New Zealand - 1766 DNA GHGlow gp2 (v2) (version 2) | ecosystem: Host-associated > Mammals > Digestive system >... | reverse complement strand
TCTTCCACAACGTGAACGACGGATCCATCTACGCCGACTACCACGCGCTCTCGCTCACGTCCCACGGAAACGGGGAAAGCCCGTTCAAGGGCTACGCGGACGAATTCCGCGTGCGCGGCGAAAACTCTACGGACGAGTGGATGCAGGCCAACTACGACACGCAGGCTCCGAACACGGACTTCCTCTCCTACGGGGCGGTGCGCGTCCGCGGCGGCACGTTGCTGCTGATCTTCTAGTCCCCTTCGGCGTCCGTGGCGGGGTGCGGCGACCGCCGCACCCCGCCACGGGCGCGTGGAGTCGGCCTTGCGGCGGCGCGGGGCGCCCGCGCCGCGAGAGGGCCGATGATCGTCCCTCCGTCCCTTCGGTCGCGCCATGGGCGCGACCCTACCTTGGGAAACGACATCCGTTCATCCTCAAGGGTAGGGACGCGTCCACGACGCGTCCGCCCCGCAGACCAGCCCTACCTTCCGCGCTGAAAATCACCCTTGATTTTATCCAGAATCCTGCTAAAATCACCCCTGTTTTTAGCAATTCAAGGAGGAAGAGATGGATCGTTTTGCACTGGCCGAACTTCGCGAATGGAAGACGAGACGGAGCCGGAAGCCGCTTGTGATGCGCGGGGCGCGCCAGGTCGGAAAGACCTGGCTCGTCCGGCAACTGGCCGCGACGGAGTTCGAGTCGCTTCTGGAGGTGAACTTCGAGCAGACGCCGGGCGCAGCCGCGCTGTTCGCCTCGAACGACCCGGCGAAGATCCTGCCGCTGCTGGCGGCGCAGTTCGGGCAAAAGGTCGAGCCGGGCCGGACGCTGCTCTTCCTCGACGAGGTGCAGGCCGCCCCTCAGGTCCTGCTTTCGCTTCGATACTTCTTCGAGAAGATGCCCGACTTGCACGTGATCGCGGCGGGATCGCTGCTCGAATTCGCGCTGGCGGACCATTCGTTCTCGATGCCGGTCGGGCGGATCGAATACTTCTTCCTCGACCCGATGACCTTTGGCGAGTTCCTGTGCGCGTCCGGCCGCGAACCGCTGTGGAGCTTCCTGCGGTCGTGGCGGGGGACGGACGACTTTCCGGCGCCGATCCACGAGGAGTGCATGGAGCTGCTGCGGCGCTATCTGACCGTGGGCGGAATGCCGGAATCCGTCGCGGCGTTCCTTGACGGCGGTGCGGACTTCGAGGCGTCCGAGCGCGCGCGTCAGGGCATCCTCTCGACCTTCGCGGACGACTTCGCCAAGTATTCGCGTCGCGTTCCCGTGGAGAACGTCCGCAAGGTCTTCGAGTCGGTTCCGCGCCAGCTCGGAGAGAAGTTCACGTGGGCCAAGGTCGACCGCGAGGTCCGCTCCGCCGGCCTCGCCGCGGCGCTGGACCTGCTGTGCAAGGCGCGCGTCGCGTCCAAGGTCCGGCGGACGTCCGGATCGGGCCTGCCGTTCGGGGCGGACGCGGACGAAAAGAACTTCAAGGCTCTCTTCCTCGATGTCGGCCTCGCCTCTCTCGCCTGCGACCTGCGGAGCCGCGACCTCGTGGGCGCGGAGGATCTGCTGCTCGGCAACCGGGGCGCGGTGTCGGAGCAGTTCGTCGGGCAGGAGCTGGCGGCGACGCGTCCGCCGTGGGAGCCTCGCGACCTCTTCTGCTGGGCGCGCGAATGCAGGTCTTCCAATGCGGAGGTGGACTACCTCGGTGCATCGGGCGGACGAATCTATCCGGTCGAAGTCAAGTCCGGCGCGACGGGCCGGCTCAAGTCGATGCACCAGTTCCTCGCCGAGAAGGACACGGACTTCGGACTCCGCTTCAACGGGGACGTCCCGTCGTTCGTCAAAACGGATTATCCCGACAGCGCCGGCGCGCGTCGTCCGTTCCGGCTTCTTTCGCTGCCGCTCTACCTTGCCTCCGAAGCGAGGCGGCTCGTCGAAGAGCGAATTGCGTAGTCCCCCTCGGCGTCCGTGGCGGGGTGCGCACCCCGCCACGGGCGCGTGCGAGGCGCGCAGGCGTCGCCCCTACTTTACGAGGATCAGCGTCGCGCGCCGCGCGGGATGGACGGGGACCACATTGCCGAAGGCGACGTAGTCCGCGTCGGCCACGGTCCGGTATTCCTCGGCGACCCATTCGTCGGTCGAAGCGACGTTGCGGATGCGCGCCTCGTCGAGGTAGCCGTCCAAGCCCTGGGTCCCGGACGGGAACGACCCCAGGCCGATCCCTTTGTCGAGCGCGACGCTCGTGAGGGACGGCTTGCCGCCGTCGCCCGAGAGGTTGACGCCGTCGGCGTAGACCTTGGACGCGGAGGCGAAGGCGGCCGTCGCCAGGACCCATCCCGTACTCCCCTTCGGGTTCGCGGGATGCTGGTTGTTGCCGCTCCCGGGGCCGAAGCAGTAGATGTAGTCGCTGCCGAGGGTGAGATTGGCGATTTCGTTGTAGGCGTTGCCGAAGGCGATGACGCGGCACCAGCCCTGGTCGGCGATCCGCTGCGCGTTCGCGATGGCGGAGAGCGTGAAGCCCGAGCCGCCGAGCGTCGTCCCGGCGGTCGCGCTCGCCGGAACAGTGAAACCGCCGGCCCACGTGTTCACCCCGTGGCAGATGTTCATCGCCGTTCCGGTGAGCGGCCTGGGGTGGGCGGTGACGGCGGCCGCGTTGGTGACGGGGCTTCCGTAGGCGGTGGAAGGCGAGGGGTTCGGGTTCTTGTAGGCGTGCCAGCCGCTGGCGGAGGAGTCGGGCGTGTAGCGCTTGCCCGTGGAGGCCTCTTCGAGCAGTTCGTTCATGTGCCAGACGCCGACGTAGCCGGCGCGCGACCAGACGGCGGTTGGCGCAGGCGACGCGGGCGCGTCGTCGGCGTCGTCCGACCAGTGCATGACGATGGCGGCGGCGGAGGAGAGCGAAGGCACCGAAACCCAGACGATCGAGTCGCCCTCGGGGTTCCACGTGTCGGCCTCGAAAGGAAGCGGCTCGTCGGCCGCGTCCGTGAACCAGAGTTTCGTGGCGGCCGGGCAGTCGGCGTAGGAAAAACCGGCGGGATCGCCTTCGGAGAACCGAACGAAGAGCGGGAAGTTCTCCAGCGGCTCCTGCGGCGCGGACGGAAGCGAAAGCCTGCACTCGAACTGTGCGGCGGAGGCCGGGGCGAAGGTAGCGCAGGCGAGGAACGGGGCGGAAACGAGGGCGAGGGTCGTGCGGTTCATGGCGGACGCGCGTACTGGATGCTGTCCCCCGAAAAGGGGCGTTCGTAAGGGAGTATAGGACCGGACGGCGGACGGGAACAGGAAAGGATTTACAAAAAATTACTAGGACGATTCTGCAAGATCGGCTTGACGGACGATTGGTTTCGTGGGAGAATCCGCTACCATGAAAGCGCGCCGCGCCAGACCCTTCCGTGTTTTGGTGGACATGAACCTGGCCTCGTTCACGGCCCGGGAGCAGTTGCGCGGCATCTTCCGGTTCGCGAGGGATCGGCGCGACTGGGTGCTGTCGGTCGCCATGGGACGAAAGGACGGGGACGCGCTCTTCGGCCTTGGAAACACGACGGCGGACGGAATCCTTTTCGACACGGCGGGTCCGCTGGGCATGAAGGACGCGCGGAAACGGCGCGGACGGCCCGCCGTTGCATTCAGCCCAACGGTGCGGAAAGGCGTGGTCGCGGGGAGCGATTGCGACAACGATTCCGTTGCGCGCCTTGCCGCGGAGCACCTCGTCTCGCGCGGATTCCGAAACTTCGCGTTCGTCGGAGAGGAAAACGGCATCCGCTGGTCGCGGGAACGGCTCAACGGCTTCCGGAGCGAACTCGCCGCGAGGGGCTTTCCCTGCGCCGTCTATCCGATGCTGTCCCCTCCGCAGCGGGCGGACCGGACGAGGGCGCGGCGCGAACTGGCATCGTGGCTCGGGACGCTTCCCCTGCCCGTCGCCGTGTTCGCGGCCTACGACGTGAGGGCGCGGCAGGTGCTTGAAGCATGCGCCGAGTCCGGTCTGTCCGTCCCGTCCGACGTGGCGGTTCTCGGCGTCGACAACGATCCGCTCCTGTGCGAGACGTGCGATCCTCCGCTTTCGAGCGTCGTGCTCGACGCCGAAGAGGCGGGCTTCGCCGCCGCCGCCGCGCTCGACGAGGCCATGCGCGGCAACCGGGTGCCTTGGGGGATGATCCGGTTCGGGGGCGTCCGCGTCATCGAGAGGGCGTCCACCGCGCGGTTCGTGGGAAGGGACCGACTGGTGGCCCAAACCCGTTCCCTGGTTTCATCGGGCTTGTCCGGGCGTCTGCCCGTGTCCGGCCTCGCCCGGACGCTCGGCGTCTCGCGCCGGACGCTGGAGTCCCGCTTCCGCGCGGAGACCGGCGTCCCGCTCGGACGGGCGATCCTGCTCGAACGGATCGCCCTGGCGAAGCATCTTCTCGGGACGACGGCCATGACGCACGAAGCGATCGCCGACGCCTGCGGGTTCTGCGACGCGAGCCACATGGGCCGGGCGTTCCGTCGGCTGTCAGGGGCGAAACCGTCCGATTTCCGGAAGAGCAGGACGAACGAATCGGCCGGCGCGACGTGACGCCCGCGCGGCGCCGCGCGGGCTGCCCACTCAACGACGGAAGGCGGAGGGCGAGGCGCCGAACTTGCGCCGGAAGAGGTGCGCCAGGCTGCTTGCGTCGCAGATGCCGCACGCGGAGGCGATCTCCTCGCACGGGAGCGACGTCGTCCGCAGCAGGTCCTTCGCGCGGGCTTCCGCTTCGTCGCGATCGACGGGAGCGGTCTCTGCTCGTGGAGCCCGAGCCAGCTCGTGGACCTGGGCAACCCCGCCGTCGCCATCGCGGGCGTGACGCACGAGGGGGACCGCGCCACCGTCTCGATCCGCGTCGACTCGCTCGGCACGGGCGACTTCTCGCTGCGCCTCCTGTGGGGCGGGAACGCGGACCTCTCGGGTGCGTCCGTCACGAACGTGGCGGTGTCCGGGACCGGAACGTACGACGTCACGATTCCCGTCACGCCGGGCGCGACGACCTACTACCGCGTGGAGGCCTCGACGACGCCGTGCCCGCGACGAACAAGCTCGACCGCGTCTCCGAGTTCTGCTACCTGCTCTTCGCGGCGTCCGGCGAGTCGCTCACGATCGACGACGGCGTCTTCTCCACGCGCGAGCTCTACGCCACCGACTCGGCGGACGGCGCGGGCCAGTCCTTCCCGGGGCATTGCAGGCGGCACAGTTCCATCAGGTGCTCGCCGGAACGGCTTGATTTTCTTCCCGGAGTGAGATATCATCGGACTTGTTCCGTCGCGACCCATCAGGGCCGCGGCGCGATCGGCCCAACAGGAATCACGATGAAAACGTTCCGTTCCCTCCGCCCGCTCGCCGCGATCGCGGCGCTTCTCTCGTTCTGCCTGCCCGCCGCCGCCGCGCCGTTCGCGGACTGGTTCGACGTGACGATGCCCGACGGCTCGACCGTCCGCATCTGGGGCGAGGGCGACGAATTCGACGCCCACTTCCGCACCGAGGACGGGCGGACGATCGTCTACAACGGCGCGGTCGGCCGCTACGAATACGTGGAGAAGGACGAAGACACGGGCGCCCTGCGCGGCGTGGACGTGTTCCTCGGAGACGAGGAGAAGAAGGCGGACGTCCTGGCGGCGCTCCCCGCCGGTGATCTCTACGACACGTCCGCCGCGCACGCGGCCGAAGTCGCCGCGAAGGCGGAGGCCTGGGACGAGGCGATGGGGATTTCCAGGGGATGGCGGAAGCGCCAGGAGGACAACGAGCGCGTCGAGGCCGCCCGGCAGAAGGCTCTCGCCTCAGGCGAGGACGACGAGGTGCTCCGCACGAAGGAGACCGTCGGGACGATGTGCGGCTTCACCATGCTCGTGGACTTCCCGCTCCTCGACGCGAACGGCAACGTCACCAACACCCTCGCGACCGTCCGGGGCGAGCGGAACGCCTACGGCCCGGACTACATCCGGGCGATGATGAACCAGGAGGGATGGCACGCCGACGGCAACGTCGCCTCCGTCCGCGACTTCTTCTACACCATGTCCCAGGGGCGCCTCGTCTACACGAACGTGGTGACGGACTGGATTCTCGTCCCGCACGAGCGCTCCTACTACGACGATCCGTCGACGAGCTGCGGCACGTGCGGCCGAATGCTCATCACCGACGCGCTCGCGGTTCTCAAGGACACGCCGAACTTCGACAAGACGATCCTGCCGATGCTGCAGGCCGTGACGCTCGAGTACGGGACGACGGGCAATCCCATGGCCTTCAACGTCCTGTTCGCCGGCGGCTCGGCCTCCAACTGGAACTACGGCCTCTGGGCGCACTCCTCCTCCGGCTCGTCGTTCTCCGGCCTCACCTGGACGAACCCGGGCGGAACGACGTCCCGCTTCGGGAAATACCAGATCACGGCGGTGCGCTCCAGCTCGTCGTCCTCGGCACCCGTCATCGGCACGCTGTGCCACGAAGACGGCCACATGATCTGCTACTTCCCGGACTACTACCAGTATTCGAAGATGTCCTTCCAGAGCGTGAAGGGCGAGGGCGTGGGCGAGTGGTCGCTCATGTGTTCGGCGAACCACCTCGGCGGCGGCATGAAGCCCGGCGCGGCGGACGCCTATTCTCGCTACCACGCCGGCTGGGTCGAACCGATCGACATCACGCTCAACCAGGGGTGGGTCTACGTCACGAACGACTTCGGCAGCGTCTACCGCTACGTGAACCCCGCCAACTCCCGCGAGGCGTTCTTCTTCGAGAACCGCCAGAAGGACGGCATCGACGCGGGCCTCACGCACGGCGGCCTCCTCATCTGGCGCACCAAGTGGGGCGGCGGCACCGGCACGTCCAGCGCCAACACGAGCCCGTCCAGCCTCGCCTCCACCTTCAGCTCCCTCACGACGGACGCCCTTGCCGCCACGAACCGCCTTGCCAACGAGCTCTCGCTCGAGCAGGCCAACGGCTCCTACCACCTCGAGCGCGGAGCCAGCCGCAGCTACTCGACCGACCCGTGGTACAAGGGGAACACCGCGACGGCGACGAGCTACATCAAGAACTCCGGCTACAAGGGCGTGTGGAACGACGACACCGTCGCCTGCGCCCGCTGGTCCGACGGCTCGCCCTCCGGCCTCAAGATCAGCCACATTTCCGAGTGCGGGCAGGTGATGCGCTTCTTCGTCGGCGACCCCGCCACGTGGCCGGAGCCGTTCGTCGAGATCAGCGAAAAGTCCGCCGCCGGCGAGGTCGTCACGTTCACGGCGCTCGTGGAGTCGTGGGGCCAGGGCAACAGCTCGATCGACGTCTACGCCGAAACGGGCTCGGACGAGGCCTTCACGACGACGCTCACGTCCGTCAAGCTCGGCACGATGACGCAGCTCAACAAGAGCGTCGACTGGGCCGTGACGGGCCTGACGAACGGGCAGGAGCACTTCGTCCGGCTGAAGCTCAGGAACTCCGCCGGCACGTTCACGAGCACGGTCGTCCGCCTCTACAACCGCATCGACGAAAGCATCCCCGTCGCCGTCGAGGCGCCGACGCTCGTCTTCGTCCATCCCTCCGGCAACCCCGCCGACTGGTTCGTGGCGACCGACCAGCACCACGAGGGCGCCTCGAGCGCCAAGTCCGGCAAGATCACGCACAATCAGACGACCTCGCTGAGCGCGTCGCTTCCCTGCGACGGCAAACTTTCCTTCTGGTGGAAGGCGAGCACGGAGAGCGCCAACTTCGACTGGCTGCAATACACGACGTCGTGGAATTCGACGACGAACAAGATCGGCGGCACCGTCAACTGGACGCAGGTCACGCTCGAGGTGCCCGACGGCGGCCAGACCGTCACGTGGACCTACCGCAAGGACGGCTCCGTCGACGGCGGTTCGGACTGCGGCTGGATCGACCACGTGACGTGGGAGCCGTATTCGCCCGTCCCCGTCGTTTCGGGCGCGCTCGCGGACGATCCGGGCCCGTCCTCGATCCCCGTCTCGTGGGACCTCACGAACCTCGGCAAGAACGCCTCGACCGTCACGCTCTACCTCGACTACGGGACGTCCGCCACGCTCTCCGGCGCGCAGAGCGTCCAGATCGACACGGCGACGGCGCTCGCGTCCGGCGTCTACACGCTCGCCGGTCTCGCCTCCGGCACGAAATACTACCTGCGCGTCCGCGCCGTGAACGACAAGAACGCGACCGGACAGTCGGAAATCTTCTCCGCCACGACGGCCGATCCGTCGCAGCCCGACTTCACGTTCGCCGTCGCGCCGTCCGACGTGAAGACGCGCGGCGTCGTCACGCTCTCCGTCGCCTCGTTCGGCACGGGCGCCTCGTCCGGCACGGCGACGGTCGAGTATTCGACGTCGGCCGATTTCGCCGGCGCCAAGTCCGTCACGGCCGCCGTGTCCGCGACCGGCGTCAAGACGGTCGACCTCGCGCGCCTCTCCGCCGGCACGACCTACTACGTCCGCGTGACGCTCGTCAACAACAAGGGAAAGTCGCTCGTCCGCGCGGCGCAGCGCTTCACGACCGCTTCGCCGGACTTCTACGCCCCGGGCCTGCTGCAGGCCGTCCTTTCCGGCGCCTACGACAAGACGACGGACATCGCCTCCCACTCCACCGCGACGGTCGTGCCCGGCGCGATCATGGGCTACACCGCCTCCAAGGGCAGCTACACCTACAACGGCACGACCTACTCGTGGGCGAACGCGACGACGTTCGGCTACGTCGGCGAGATGCACGTCACGGCCGGGACAACCTACACCTTCGGCAAGTATCTGGACGACTCCGCGCTCGTCGTCCTCGACGGCAAGACGCTCATCGACCACAAGACGTGGAACGCCTTCGCGACGGGCACCTACACCGCCACGACGACGGGCTGGGTGCCGATCGAGATCCGCCTCGGCAACGGCGACGGCGGCTCGGGCGCCAACGCCAACAACTTCGGCATCGGCTTCAACACCGTCGGCAACACGACGCAGGCCGATTTCAAGGAGCCGATCTGGACGAAGCTGCTCGACCCCGGCGACGCGTCGCTGCTGCGCGTCGCGACGGCGGACGCGATCCCCTCGTTCGTCTCGCTCCTCGACGACCTGCGCATCTCCGGCACGACGCTCACCGGCACGGTCCACACGGACGGCATCGAGGACGGCTGCACGATCACGCTCTACGCCGGCCAGACGAACGCCGGCTCGAACACCGTCGGCTGGGCGCAGAGCAAGGTGGTCGGCACGGTGCCGACCGAGAGCTACGACCTGCCGTTCCAGTGGGACGACTTCTGCGCCGCGGGCGACGTCTCGGGCTGGTTCGTGATCGCCCGCATGACGAACGCCTCGGGCTCCTACGAGGGCTGGTCGGTCGTGCGCGAGCCGGTCGCGGGCAACGTCTTCGTCGTCGGCATCCAGGAAGGGGAGGCCGGTCTGGACACGATCGCCGTGTCGCCGCGCGTCATCGGCTTCGGCGAGGGCGCGCAGACGGCGACGCTCGCGATCGAGTATTCGACGTCCGCGAGCTTCGCCTCGGCGCAGACCAAGTCGGCCGGGACCGCCTCGTCGACGAACTGGCTCTCCGCCGTAACGCTCACGGGCCTCTCGCCCAACACGGTCTACTACGTCCGCGTGAAGGGCGCCAAGACCGGCGCCGATCCCGTCTACTCGCGCACGGCGCAGATCACAACGCTCGACTACGGCACGCCCGCCGCAGCGGTGCAGGTCGGCACCGCGACCCTCTCGACGCTCCCCGTCACGTGGAGCGTTTCCTCGCTCGGTCTCGGCAACACGACCGCCGACGTCTGGCTCGACTGGGGCACGTCGACCGCCTACGGCCAGTCCGAGAAGGTCGCGACCGTGACCGCCGCGCAGTGTCCGAAGAGCGGCACCTACACGCTCGCGGGCCTGCCGGGCGAAACGACCCACTACGTCCGCGTGCGCGTCGTCGCCTCGCCGTCCGGCAAGACCGGAACCTCCTCGGGCGGCTCGGGCACCACGCTGCCCGTCGGCAACCCCGTCGTCTCCGCGACGCTCGGCGCCGTGGCGCAATACTCGGCCTCGTTCTCCTACAGCCTCACGGCGCTGGGCGACGGCGCCGCGAACGCGACGCTTTACTACGACGTCTCCACTTCCTCGACCTTCCCGTCGGCCTCCACGGCCACGACGACCATCCAGGGCGGCATCCTCCCCGCCGCGCTGCCCAAGACCGGCACCGCGACGGCGACGGGGCTGCAGCCCGAGACGACCTACTATCTGCGCGTCCGCGCCGTGAACCACGCGTCGAAAACCGGCACGTCCGCGACGCTGGAGTTCACTACGCCCGCCGTCGGCAACCCCGAGGTGGCCGTCGACATGACCTCGGTGCTGCAGCGCGCGGCCACCGCCGCGATCTCGATCGCGACGCTCGGCGAGGCGGCCGCGAGCGGCACGGTGACCGTCGAATACGGCACGTCGACCGCCTACGGTTCGACCGTGGCGGCCGAAGGCGCGGTCGAGGCCGGCGCGGTCCTCACGGCCGCCTTCGCGGACCTCCAGACCGAGACGACCTACTACGTGCGCGTCACGGTCCGCAACGACGCGGGCAAGACCGGCGTCGCCACGACGAGTTTCACGACGCTCGAGCCGAACGACCCCGTCTTCACCCACACGGTGACGCCGTCCTACACGGCCGCGTCCTTCGCGCTCGACGTGACCAAGATCGGCAACGGCGCCTCCTCCGCCGCGGGCTACGTCCGGTGGGGCTCATCCTCCGCGCTCTCGCCCGAGCTCGGCCGCGCGCCGCTCTCGAAGATCGTCGCGCCCGGCCCGATGACCGGCGCCGCGACCGGCCTCTCGGCCGACACGACCTACTACTACGAGGTCGTCGTCACGAACAACCTCGCGGGCCGGACCGCGAAGACGGGTTCGTTCAAGACGGCCAGCGCCCAGCCCCTGCCGCTCGGCGAGGGCTACTACGAGGGCGGCGTCCTGATGGGCTACCGGACGGGCAACGGCGAAATCACGCCCGCGACCGAGACTCTGTCCTCCGCTTACACGAAGTCGTTCGCGCGGGGGCCGATCTCGTCCTACGCCCGGATGTCGCAGACGTTCGTCAACGAGATCGACGGGAAGTCCTACACATGGGCGAACCAGCGCTCGTTCGTCTACGAGGGCGAAGTGTGGATCGACGCCGGACGGACCTACAACTTCGCGGGCCTCTTCTTCCCGGGCGAATACGTCTACATCGACGGGGAACAGGTCCTGGCCGCGACGGAGTGCCAGAACTACAACGAGCCCTACGGCCTGAAGATCGAGACCTACTCCTCGAACGAATCGGGCTGGAAGCCGCTGAAGATCGTCACGTGGTCCGCCTGGAACGGCGGCGGCGCCGGCGGCGGCGGAACGGCCGACTGGAACATGGCCACGAAGTC
>Ga0310691_10007520_pt1 | contig 11326 bp, 10 predicted proteins | sample 176DNAGHGlowgp2_FD_203887 | JGI IMG/M metagenome (GOLD analysis project Ga0310691, IMG submission 203887) | Sheep rumen microbial communities from Palmerston North, Manawatu-Wanganui, New Zealand - 1766 DNA GHGlow gp2 (v2) (version 2) | ecosystem: Host-associated > Mammals > Digestive system >... | reverse complement strand
CCGCCATTAGCGTATGGTAGCGCCGACGTCACCGTCGTACGCTTAAAAGTCTTGTTTTCCATTCCTTAAATACGTATTTTTTGAATTTGGGTGCAAAGGTACGAATAAGTGAGTAGAAAACCAAAAAAAAATTGAGTTTTCTCGAACGTAAGTACTTTTGGCTGAGTTAAAGGTAAGAATATGTAAGTCCGGTTTAGTATAACACTAGAGGTGCTTTAGTATCATACTAAACCACCTCTAGTGTTAGGGTAGAGCTTCTGAACCTGGACTATTCTAGAGGAATCTCAGGATGCTGTACAGCCAGAGGCATATCCTTCTGAGAGAGGTAGAACATGTAGAGGATGACGGGTTTGTCACCGGTGTTCTCACCGTGATGGATGGTGTTTACCATCTCAACTACGGGCTCGCCCTCATGCACCACTTTCTTCTTGCCGTCCTGACCGATGATTGTCAGCTCGCCCTGCATCAGCACACCGTAGTTCATCACAGGGTGGTGGTGCCAGCCAAGCTTCTGGCCTACAGGGAAGACGTATTTCACGGCTACGAGTTCTGGACGTCCCTGCAGATAGTCGGGCAATTCAACACCATCCCAACTCTGGCTGGTGCGGATAAGCTCGGTGCTCTGCACTTTCTCGGCAGGGTTATCTGCCTTTGCTTCTTTACATGCTGTAGTGACAGCCATTGTGCCGCAAACGAAGGTGGCGGCAAGCACCCATTGCATTAATTTTTTCATTGTCGTAATGTTTTGTTGTTATTATTTTACTGCTGCAAAGTTACGAAAAATAATCAAAAGTGAAAAACGAAATGGCTAGAAAGTGCTATTATTCCTAAATCCCTCGTTTGTTACAAGCTTTTTTTGTAACTTTGCAACCAGAAATCGATGTATGATGAAGAGAACTTGGATATGCCTTTTTGTTCTAAGCCTTTGCCTGTCGGATGCGATGGCGGGCGATGATGTGTTCACGGTGGCCTCACTAAACGTAGACGGGCTGCCCACGTATATCGGCAATATACATATTAATCCCGACGGGCCTGGAGGCGAGACCGTTCGTGTCGGCCAGTTTTTGGCTCGTAAAGGCTATGACCTTATCGGTGTGCAGGAGGACTTCAACTACGATGAGGAATTGCGCTCTGTCCTGGAGCCGGAGTATTGCAGCGGACAGTGGCAGGGCGGCATCGACCTCAGTTTCCTGAAAATCTGGGAGGTGCTCTTCGGTGACAGGTTCGATACCGACGGGCTTCGTGTGTTTTGGCGTAGCCAGCACGTCGTGGAGCAAGAGGAAGCCGTAGCCTGGTACGACAGCTATGGCAAGTTCGACCACTGCTGGGATGCCATCGTCAGGAAGGGCTTCCGTCGCTGTGAGATGACCCTCTTGGGAGGGCAGCGCATCGTGGTCTACAACATGCACATGGATGCCAGTACTGATGCCGACGAGGCTTCGGGCAACGACCAGGGCGATATTGACGCCCGTCGCAGCCAGTGGAGGCAGTTGCGCGACTATGTGCTGCCTCGTCTCGATGAGCGTCCCGTTATTCTAATGGGCGACATGAACAGTCTTTATCCCCGCGACAGCATCCAGGCGCTATTCATCGACCCTATCAATGCCACGGGCAGTCATCAGGTGTCCGACACCTGGGTGGAACATGAATTGAACGGACAATATCCGGCAGTGGGGACAGGCGACCGTCATTTGGCTTACGACAACGGCGAGGTGCTTGACAAGATCCTTTACATCAACCCTGTCGGCGGGCTCCGCCTGAAACTGGAAGCCTACCGTCTGGAGACTGACTATACCTACGACGACGGTACACCGATGGGCGATCATTTCCCTGTTTCTGCAACTTTCAGTATCGTCGGTGATTCGTCATCTGGCATCCGCAGTATGGAGTGTGACTCAGCTTCCGAGGTGTTTGCACTCGACGGCCGGTGTCTGCCCACTCTTCAGAAGGGAATGAACATCATCCGCACCAAAGACGGACGTGTGCGGAAGGTGGTTGGCAAATAAGGGGATCGTTGGGCCGGTGCTTATACCTAGGATGTAGGCTGCCCCGTTTCATAAGAATTAACAGAATATGTACTCTCTTTTTAAAGAAAACATTGTATCTTTGCAGCAAACTTAAAAACTACTGGAATATGAGAAGAATTATTTTTGTTGTTTGCCTGTTTGCATCTATGGCAGTGGAAGCCAGGCAATGGACGGCTGACGAGGTGAAGGGCATCATAAAGAAGGTGAATACCTACTGGCAGACAAACAATCCCGCCGAGGTGCGGTCGTTCTGGGACAATGCAGCCTATCACACGGGCAATATGGAGGTATATAAACTCCTTGGCGACCAGCAGATGCTCGACTACAGCATCCGCTGGGCAGAACACAACCAGTGGAAGGGAGCTACGGAGGGCGATCCCGCCAAATGGAAATACAAGACCTACGGTGAGGGGCAGGATTACGTGCTCTTCGGCGACTGGCAGATCTGCTTCCAGACATTTATCGACTTGTATAACTTACAAGCCGACGAGACGAAGGTGGCTCGTGCCAAAGAGGTTATGGGCTATGAGGCCGACTCTAAGGCAAACGACTACTGGTGGTGGGCTGATGCCCTCTATATGGTGATGCCGGTGATGACTAAGATGTACCGTCTGACAGGCGACATGAAGTATCTGCGCAAGCTCTATGAGAACATCCTCTATAGCGACAGTATCATGCTCGACCGTGAGACAGGGCTCTACTACCGCGACGGACGATATGTGTATCCCAAACACACGACCGAGGCGGGAAAGAAAGACTTCTGGGCACGTGGCGACGGATGGGTATTGGCAGGACTGGCCAAGGTGCTTCAGGACATGCCTGAGTCTTATGTCCGTCACCCGTTCTTCGTGGAGAAGTTCCAGACTCTTGCCCGTGGAGTGGCAAAGTGTCAGCAGCCACAAGGTCACTGGACCCGTTCGATGCTCGATCCCCGTCAGGCTCCCGGCTACGAGACCTCAGGCACGGCATTCTTCTGCTACGGAATGCTATGGGGTGTGAACAACGGCTATCTACAGAAGAAGGAGTTTGCCCCTGTCATCGCGAAGGCATGGAAGTATCTAACGGAAACAGCTCTTCAGAAAGACGGTAAGGTGGGGTATGTCCAGCCCATCGGCGACCGTGCCATCCCCGGACAGGTCATCAATGCCGACTCTCAGCAGAACTTCGGTGTCGGAGCATTCCTGCTGGCAGCGTGTGAATACGTAAGATATATTAGCCGATGAGTCTGCTGCTGACGATAGCCCTGAGTATAACCAGTCTGTTGCCACAGGCTGACGATGCCTTCTGGCGCGACTCCATCCCGCAGGAGATGAAGCAGAGCTATATAGAATATGGTGAACAGTATCAGGATAAGGCATGGACAGCCTTGCCCTGGACTGTTTTTGCCGAGAACAAGATAACGGGCAACCGGGTGAACTATGAAGCCATCTGTTTCGAGAAGCGCCGTCATCTGGCAGCCCTTGTGATGGCTGAGATTATGGAGGGTAGGGGACGATTCCTGAATAGCATCATCGACGGCATTGGTAGCTTTTGCGAAGAGACATTGCGGGTGCCTATCCTGCCGATGCTGCCGTAAAATCGTGGAAGCGAACCGTAGCTGCAAACATAGTATCAAATGAGAAGGTTATCAATTGTCTTATGGCTTACCGCGCTGTTTGCGAGTGCCAACGCCCAGCAAGCAACGCTCACCGTTACCAATCCCGGTGACCAGCAACGGTTGGAGGTGGTAGAGGCCGACTTGCAGGCCATCAACAAGCTACTTGGCACCACCAGCGATGCCTCGCTGATTGTCAGGAACGCCTTGGGTCAGGAGCAGCCGTACCAGAAGTCGTACGACGGCAAGCTGCTGATGTATGTGTCGGTCCAGCCGCATAGCAAGGCAGAATTTACCATCACCAAGGGTAAAGCCGCCGGATTTAAATTCTATGTGTTCGGGAAACTCTATCCAGAGCGTGCTGACGATATCACGTGGGAGAACGATCTCGGCATCTATCGTGTTTACGGCCCTGCCTTGCAGCGTAGCGGCGAACAGTCGTTTGGTACCGACGTATGGGTGAAGAACATCCCCGACCTCGTAGTAGAAGAGCGCTATAAGATGCACATGTGGGGTGTGGGGCAGAGAGACTCGCTGAAGAGAGTCGGCAAGCCCAAAGAGAGCAGCGAGATATATCTGGCCACATCGTTCCATCACGACCACGGCTTCGGACTCGACTGTTATTCCGTAGGCCCCAGTCTGGGTTGTGGCGCTCCCGCCCTGATGAAGAACGGAGAGCTGATATATCCCTATTGCTTCAAGGACTACAAGATACTCGACAACGGGCCGCTACGCTTCACCGTAGAACTCACTTATCATCCTAACGCTGACGGCATCACAGAGCATCGTCTGATTAGTCTTGACCGCGGTTCGCATTACAACAAGATGACAGTGTGGTACGACGGAATCAAGCAGTCCACGGCCTGGGCATCGGGAGTAGTACTGAATGGCGACGGACAGTTGTTGCTGGGTAAGGACTATGTGCTCTATGCCGACCCGACCGACAATCCCAAAGTACACCAGTCGCAGATATACGTAGGCACACTGTTCCCCGATGGCGTCGACGAGACCAAGATGCTGAAAGGCAGCAAGAACCACGGTTTAGGCATCGTAAGCCAATACAGCGGCAAGCCCTATACCTACTATTTCGGATCGGCTTGGAGCAGCTATGATGTCAGGACTATGGCTGAGTGGCAGCTGCTTGCCGACAACTATCTTTATAACATCAAGAATCCACTAATAACTGAAATAAAATGAGAAGAATTACATCCCTGCTGGTATTGGCGCTGATGCTGATTATACCAGCCCAAGCGAAGAAGACAAAGAAAATAGAGCAGACCGACCGCCAATACTGGTGCTCGCTGGCATACAAGATGGCACAGCCTGTATTGGAGAATATGTCCAAGGGCGAGCTGCAGAAGAATATGAAGACCGAGTTCTCGCCTTCGTTCGACAACCGCGACCGCAGCGTAGTATATATGGAGACCTTCGGCCGACTGATGGCAGGTATCGCCCCTTGGCTCACCCTGCCTGATGACGATACAGCCGAGGGACAGCAGCGCAAGCAGCTGCGTGAGTGGGCATTGGCAGCATATAAGAACTCCGTAGATCCTGATTCTCCCGACTATCTCTGCTGGGGTAAGGCCGGACAGAACCTCGTGGATGCTGCATATATAGCAGAGTCGTTCCTCCGTGCGTGGGACGTGCTGTGGATGCCACTCGACGATGTGACAAAACAGCGTTATATCAAGGAATTCCAGAATATGCGGAAGATCGATCCGCCTTACACTAACTGGTTCCTCTTCTCATCTACCATCGAGAGTCTGCTGGCAAAGGCCGGAGCCCAGTTCGATGAGTTCCGTGTGAATACGGCCTGCCGCAAGGTCGAGGAGTGGTATGTAGGCGATGGATGGTATGCCGACGGTCCTGTGTTTGCCTTCGACTACTACTCAAGCTACGTGTTCCACGCCATGTATCTGGAGACGCTGCAGGCGATGGTTGACTCGAAGTATAACTCCCGCCTCGACTATCAGAAATATCACGACCGCGCTCTTAAGCGTGCACAGAAATTCGCCATCATCCTCGAGCGATTCATCTCGCCGGAGGGCACATTTCCCGTTATCGGACGCTCTACGCCTTATCGCATGGCAGCCATGCAGCCACTGGCTCTGATGGCCTGGTATCAGAAGCTGCCTAAGGAACTCAGCAACGGACAGGTTCGTGCTGCACTTACCAAGGTGCTTCACCGTATGTTCGACATCCAACAGAACTTCAACGATGCGGGCTACCTCACCATCGGTTTCTGCGGCTCCCAGCCTGAGACAGCTGACTGGTACACAAATAACGGCTCGCTTTACATGACCTCATTGGCGTTTATGCCTCTTGGCCTGCCTGTCGACCATCCTTTCTGGACCGATACCCCACAGCCCTGGACACAGGTTAAAGCTTGGGGAGGGCAGCCTTTCCCAAAGGATCACCGCTGGGCGGATGACATACAGACAAGGGACAAATGGTAATGACTCTAAATATATTTTAGAATCTCGCTGAAGCGCTGGATCTTGATGAGGCGTTCATGGTCGATATCATCGAAATGTTCTAGCTGCCAAGTGATATGAAAAGGTATATGTATCGCCCAGGCTCCGATGGCAAGAGCAGGGGCGATATCGCTTCTCAGGGAGTTGCCTATCATAAGAAGTTCTGAGGGATGGATATCCTGATGCTCACAGAGGGCGAGAAACTCTTTCTGGCTCTTGTCGGATGTTATCTCAACATCGTCGAAATACTTAAGCAGTCCGGAACGCTTAAGCTTGTTCTCCTGGTCTTGCAGTTCTCCCTTAGTGAAGACCACCATCTTTAGAGGTGAGAGGTGAGGGGTGAGGGGTGAGAGATTACTGGTATCGATGCTGTCGCGGAGGGTTTGGAGGGTTGATTCAACCTCTGGCAATGGGGTAGCGGGAAGATGAAGGAGACGTTTGCAGTCTTTTAGCAGGTCGGAGAGTTCCGTAGAGGTGATATCGTTACCGCCTACTCGCAATGCTGTCTCAATAATGCTGATGGTAAAGGCTTTACAACCGTAACCGAGGTCTTCCATATTGGCAGACTCAGTATTGAAGAGCTCCTGTTTTGGGTTCTCGCAGAAGGGACGGATAAGACTGTAGAGATGCTCTTCTACATTCTCAAAATATCCCTGACAGTCCCATAAAGTGTCGTCAGCATCAAATGCAATTACCTTAATCCCCCTCACTCTATTTTTTATTTTATATTTTTTATTTCTTATTTGTCTTGCAGTCCGGACAAATTCCCTTTATCATCAGGTTTGCAGACTTCTGTTCGAAACCCTTTGGCAACTTCACGTTCGGTACCTCGGTATAGTCAAGACAAAAGGTCTGCTGACACTCTTCACAATAGAAATGCGGATGGATATCCTCATCGTGGTCGTTATCATGGCTATGGCAGAGTTCATAGCGCACACCCTCGCTGCCACCCTCGATGACATGTACCAGATGATGCTCCTTAAACAGGGTGAGCGCACGGAAGATGTTCGACTTGTCGATACTCAGGATCTTATATTCTAATTCCGACAGCGTTATTGGGTGAAGGGCTTTCACCAACTCCTTCAGCACTACTATACGGTTGGCTGTAGGTTTTATTCCATGCTCCTCAAGGAGTTCTGTACACTTTGCTTCGTTCATTGGGTGCAAAGATAGTGCAAATCGAGCGAAATGCAAAATAAATCGCAATTTATTTTCATTTCCGAGATACTACCCTCTTTCCGCCCAGTCGCCTCTGTCAAGACTGCGATAGCTGATTGCCTCAGCGATATGCTGTGACTGAACTCTCTCAGAGCCATCAAGATCGGCAATGGTTCTGGCCACCTTAAGGATACGACTATAAGCACGGGCAGAGAGTGAAAGACGTTCCATCGCCATACGAAGCATGCTGAGACCAGCTTCATCGGGTTCGGCAAACTCGTGTATCATCTTCTCAGTCATCTGGGCATTACAGTATATCCCGCTGTAGTCTTTATATCGTTGCTCCTGTATCTGACGTGCCTTGATGACTCTTTCGCGGATGGATGCACTCGACTCTCCTGGAGCGGTATTAGAGATATCCTTGTAGCTTAATGCCGCGCACTGAACTTGCAGATCTATACGATCCATCAACGGCCCGCTGAACTTAGAGAAATACCTTGCGATCTGTCCTGGTGTACACACACAATGATGTGTCGGATCCCCATAGTATCCACATGGACAAGGGTTTGTTGAGGCAACAAACATAAAAGAACACGGATACTCAACCGTATATTTCGCCCTTGAGATGGTAATCTTCCTGTCTTCCAGGGGTTGACGAAGCACCTCGAGGGTGGCTTTGGAAAACTCTCCCAATTCATCACAAAAGAGGACTCCATGATGTGCCATACTCACCTCGCCAGGAGTGGCTTTTACGCCTCCACCGGTCATCGCTACTTGTGACACCGTATGATGAGGACTACGGAAAGGACGCTGCGAAATCAACGATGTACCTGCAGGCAGTTTCCCAGCAACGGAGTGTATCTGAGTGGTTTCCAGACTTTCGGCAAGTGAGAGAGGGGGTAAGATGCTGGGTAACCGCTTGGCCATCATCGACTTACCACTGCCTGGCGGGCCGATAAGAATAACATTATGACTCCCCGCAGCTGCTACTTCGAGGGCGCGCTTGACACTCTCTTGCCCTTTTACCTCAGCAAAATCCAGATCGAAGGCGTATTGCTGTTCGTAGAATTCCTTACGGGTATCTACAATCGTTGGCTGGTATTTCTCTTTTTCGCCATTAAAGAATGATACGACATCCGAGAGACTATCCATCCCATAGATCTCGAGATTATTCACGACTGCCGCTTCCCTGGCATTCTCTAAAGGTACTATCAATCCCTTAAATTCCTCCGCCCTGGCACGAATGGCTATCGGAAGAGCACCGCTAATGGGTTTCATCTTCCCGTCGAGCCCCAACTCGCCAACCATCATATAATCGCCAAGACTATCAGGGTCCACCTTGCCATGAGCGGCAAGTATGCCGATAGCTAAAGGCAGATCATAGCCCGTGCCCTCCTTTCTGATATCTGCTGGTGAGAGATTGATAGTGATGTCGGCAGTAGGCGGCTTGAATCCGATATTGTCCATAGCTGCACGGATACGGTCATAACTCTCTTTTACTGCTGTATCTGCAAGACCAGAGAGATGAAACATGACACCACGGGTCATATTTACTTCGATAGTGATGGTAGTTGCCTCCAGCCCCATCACGGCTGCACAGAATGTTTTAACAAGCATAGTATATAGATTTTTGATTTTTATTGTGTCTATTTCATAAGTTTTTCGATTTCTTCTTTTAGTTTTGTTACAGGCAACGAGTGAGCTACTATCCTGCCCTTGCTGTCTGTTATTATGTTGTCAGGCACTTTCGTAAGGCCCAGTTTGACGAGGGCTGGTGTATCCCACATCCTACCGTCACAGATATTACTCCATGTGATGGAGTCGCGGTCCATAAACTTACGGCATTCCTTGTCGCTGGCATCAAGACAGATGCTTACGATTTTCAGTTTGCTGACACCGTTTTCCTTCTCCATCTGCTTCAGCTGACGCTGGATATTCATACTTTCATAGTTCCATGTAGCCCATGTGGTGATAACGTTCACAGGTGCGTAGAGATCGGAATTGGATATTGGCTTGCCTTTGATGTCGGTAGCAGCAAACTTTGGTATGATGGACTTGTCTCGTAGGTTCTTCATTCCCTCCAGATAACTCACGATCTTAGCGATGCTCTTGTTCTGAGGACTGGCACTTTGGATATTCTTCGCCAGTGCGAAGGTCATCTGATGGTCATCGGGTTCTGCCTGGATGAAATATTTGGTGAGCACAAAGATGGCTGCAAGGGTGGTGGGGTTCTTTTGTATGAAGTCTGAAGCGGCATTGGTAACCTCAGGAGGGGTCATATTGCTGATTTTCATCCTGAATGCCGTCATCAGCTCATTCTCCTCGGTTCCCATCACCTCTATCTCCTTAAGATGGGATGCGTCTCCTTCTATCTCCACTTTCTCTCCTGAAGCACCAAAAACAGGAATCTCTGAATAGTTAGGAAACACAAGTACGAAGGTGGCAGTAGTGTCGAGCGGAACCTGATAGGTGAATCTTCCACTTTTTACTTTTATTGTATCCAGTCTTCTGATACCACCGTCAGGGCTATATACATAGAATTCGCCTTGACTGAATCCCTTGAACTCGCCCTTAATTTGGAAATATCCGCTATCGGAACCGCATGAGGAGAAGAGGGAAATAAGAAATAAAAAATAAAAAATAAAAAATACAGGAGCGCTCATACGATGGAGCCAACCCGCCAAAGCCTTACCCTGACGTTCTTTCCCATCTTTTCCATATCGCCTACCCATATTTTTTATTTTTTATTTTATATTTTTTATTTGAAATGGTTTATTTCTTCACCTTCGTCAGTTCCAGATCGTTGGCAGCATAGCTTGCCATAGATGGATCCTTGGCTAAAGCCTTACGAAGTGACTCTGCTGCATCGTCGAGGTTGCCCATACGTGCAGAGAGGATAGACTTAAGATACTCTGTAACGGCATCTGCATTCTTCACATACTTCAGTGTTACAGCTGCTGAAGCGTAGTTCTTGTTCAGAATCTGAGCGAGGGCAGCGCTGTTAGAGTAGATGTCTGCGAAATCCTGTTCTGCCTGAGCATAGTTGCCCTGAGCCAGATGCAGGTTGCCGAGCACCTCACCAAGACCGTTGGCACCTGTGGCGGCAGCGATATACTGTTCTGCAGTCTTAAGGTCACCTGCCTTCAGAGCAAGCATACCGAGGTTAGCCTGTGCCTCTGGGAGGTCAGATGACAGACTCTGAGCCTTCTGGATATACTGACGGGCTGCATCGTAGTTGCCACGTGCATACTGGATTGTAGCCAGGTTGTTATAAGCGCGTGGATCGTTCTGATAAATCTTTGTTGTCAGATCGTAGATCTTCTCCTTTTCGTTGAGGTCTTCCTTAAGAGCAGCACCATAGAGAAGTTCCTCTACGCTCAGCTTTGTAGCGTCGTCGTTGATCTGCATAAGGATCTGGTCATCGCTACGGCCTACTGTCTCGTAGTTGATGGTGAGACGTGCACGGCGCAGCTCAGGCAGGATACCGTCGGCGAGCTCACGGAATGCAGAAGAGATATTCTTAATCTGCTGCTCACGCTCCTCAGGATCCTTATACATTGAGAGAACACGCAGGATGACATCCTTGTCCTGAATATCGCTGGCCTTAACCAACTCCTGGAATCCCTCCCAGTCCTGAGCGGTGTACTTTGCATCTACATTGGCATCGAGCTTGATCTTCTTCAACTCGTCGCTGACATATTTCTCAGAAACCTTCTGACGCTCTGCAGCAAGTTTGTCGTTGATGCTGAAACCACCATCGGGAGAAGCGTATGCAGAAACCTCCACATTGTCGAGGTTCAGACCTTCACGGTCGGCATTGATCTTCTGAAGCATCTTAACAAACTCCTGAACGGAATTGTTCTTCAGTTCACTCTTGCGCAGTGTTGCCTGCTGGATGAGGAACTTGATATTTGCTTCCTGCTTCTGCTTTGTGATACGCTGGTAGGCATCTGGGGCGATAGCTGCCTGAGCGGTATTCAGGGTCTTCTTATAAAGCTCTGATGTGGCGATGATACCATAGGCAACCTTTACCTCGGGTACCTGAACAACTTTCTTTCCTATACGCGCGTTAA
>Ga0310691_10007519_pt1 | contig 11327 bp, 14 predicted proteins | sample 176DNAGHGlowgp2_FD_203887 | JGI IMG/M metagenome (GOLD analysis project Ga0310691, IMG submission 203887) | Sheep rumen microbial communities from Palmerston North, Manawatu-Wanganui, New Zealand - 1766 DNA GHGlow gp2 (v2) (version 2) | ecosystem: Host-associated > Mammals > Digestive system >... | reverse complement strand
AATCCGGACAAGTTCCCGTCTACTTGATTGCAGGCAGAATCAGCGATCGCGAAGACCTTCTAAAAGCAGGTTTCGCCCGCGTGGAATGCATCAACCCACCAGACCTTCCCCTCGAAGAAGCCATGCGCAAAGACGTCGCCCAGCAAAATATCCAACGTCTGGCAGTGAATTTTGAGAAGGGAAGTAAAATCCACTAAACTTATATAAAAAAGGTGTGCAATCCTTTGCGGATTACACACTTTTTTGTATCTTTGCACAGACATCTAAGACATAGAAGGATATGGAGCAACTCGTAGAAATACCCAAGACGCAGATTATCATGGCCTTTATCGCTACATGTATAGAGGCCACAGCTCGCACATTAGGCATAAGCTATATCGAAGTGTACCAACGTATGAAACGAGTAGGAATGATTGAGAACTATATACTTCCTTGCTACGAAACACTTCATAGTGAAAGTCGTGAGAATATTGCCAAAGGTATGATCGACTGTCTTAAAGAATGGGAGGAAACTGCATGAAAGAAATTACCGTCTATCATGGGGGAACAGACATCGTAGAACACCCAATTTGCAAGTTCAGGCGTTCAAATCTGGACTTTGGACAAGGTTTCTATGTCACAGACATCCGTAAGCAGGCAATAGACTGGGCGAATCAAACTGCAAACCGCAGAAAGAAATCACCAATACTTAATAGATACCGCCTGAATCGAGAGGCAATCCTCTCAGAAGCAAATTGTAAGGTATTCGAGGCATACGATAAAAACTGGTTGGAATTCATTGTCGCTAGTAGACGTGGACTGCATGTAGCCGACAACTACGATTACATTGAAGGAGGCGTTGCCAATGACCGTGTAGTAGACACCGTCAACCTCTATATGGCAGGTCTGATGGACCAAGTTACTGCCTTACAACGTTTGGCACAACACCAACCCAACAATCAGATGTGTATTCTAAATCAAGAGTTAACAGACAAATATCTGATATTTGATGGAACAGAAGAAATATGAAGACCCGGTAAAATCACCTATCATACAGGAGATTATCATGAGTAACCGTATTGGTGCCATTTCTGTTGAATTGGCCAAACGGCTTAACATCGAACCTGTAAAAGCCCTCGAACTGTTCTATGAGAGCCAGACTTGTGCAGACCTGCACGACAAGTCCACAGGTCTCTATCTATATGGGGATTTGTATGTGGCAGATGAATTTATGAGGGAGAAAGAACAGGCTCAACAAACTTTGAGACCAAATTAAGATCTAAAGAAAGTTTCGGAGGTAGAGAAGATAACTCATTCAGTACCGTCCCCAGTGGGTTTATGAAACATCAACAACCACAGCAGAACGCTCCTAGGACAATGTGTTATTTTCAACAATAAACTATTTGAAAGTGCGCGCACACAAAAAGAAATTTAGTTTTTTTTACATAAAAAAATGACCACTTTGTGTGTTTTTTCTCTCAAAATGTTTGTAATTAATAAAATAATGTTTATATTTGCAAACGGAATCGGGGAGAAATCCGGTTTCATAGATGCATAAGCTTATTATTTCGCACTTGACTGAAAAGACCTAGGAAATCATTTTGGAATAGTTCGATTTAAGAAGCGGAGGAAAAGGCCACGAAGTGGTTATTCCTATTCTGACAATTAAGCTACGCCTCCACGCTTTGGCGTGGTTGCATTCTTATATGTCAGATAGGGGTTCCAAATATCCTAGGTCTGCCCCTTAGGTCAAGTGCATAAGGATGGCCACGCCATTCTTGGTTTATTGATTTTTGCATCTTTTTTGTTTTGGAGTTATAAACCTAAAAAATTATGTATAACAATCTAAACAATGCAATTATGAAAAAGAGGAATTATCTATGGAGCGCGCTGGCCTTCTTTTTGGCAGCAACGCTGAGTGTGGGATTTATGTCTTGCGGAGGAGATGATAACGATGAGCCTGAACCTACTCCTGTTCCATTGACGGTGTCACCATCTACTATTAATTTGGCATCGAATGCAGGTGCTCAAGGTTCGTTTACTGTTAATTGTAAAGGGTCTTGGGTTGCCACTTGCACAGAAGCTTGGATATCTCTTTCCATGACCAGTGGAACAGATGTAGGTGCTATCATTGTCACTGCATCTACCGAGAATCCAAATAGTGCTGAAAGAACAGCTACGATAACTATTAAATCGGGAAGTGAAACAGGATATGTGTCAGTAAAACAAGCAGCACCAGATATTCTTGTTTTATCAGGCTTAGATGCTCCTTTTGATGCACAAGCTGGATCAATTCAAACAGCTCAGGAACTAACCATTACTTGTAATGGAACTTGGACTTTAGAAGGTAAGCCAGAATGGCTCGATATTTCTGCCTTGTCAGGAAGCGGTACATCTACCATAAAGGTATGGGCTAATGAAACTAATAACTCCACTTCAGAAAGGAGTGCTATATTGACTATAAGAACTGCTACCAAGTCAGCAACTAAGACTGTGACTCAGCGTGCAGGCTTTGACGCTAAATTGCAAGTATCTCCTAAGACCATTGTAACTCTAGCGGATGGATTCGCTTTTGATTTTACTTTTGGCTCTAATGTGAAATACTATTATGTTGCAAGGTATTTGCCCTCGGCAATTGACAGAAAAACTGATGATGAAATCATTAAAGAAATGTCCTCAGATGATTCATCCAGAGACACTCCTTCTGATGGTTATGTCACATCATGGCAAAAACAAAATCCTCTAACAGAATATATAATATGTACTGTCGGCTATGATCAAAACGGAAATCATGGTGCCCTCTCTAAAACAACAATTACAACAAAGAGTGGAACAAATCAAGCTGCAGCAGTAATATCTAATGTTCAATATAATGACACGCAGTGGTTCTGGTCAACTACTGTAAATGCTTATCTTACCAGATACTACATGTGGTTTAACACGAACTCATATTTGTATGACACGACTGACGCAGCTATTGCATGGTTCTTCAAAAGACAGATGGAAAATAACCCCAATGATTTCCAACCGATTGCTCAAAGTGGTGACTGGACTCGTAACAGGAATGGTGGAAACGTATTTGATGTAATAACATGGGCACTTGATGTTGATGGAAACTTCTCTGGCGTGATTGACAGATTCATAGGACAAATTAATTCAGGAAGTAGAAATCTTGCTCCAAAAGTAATTCCTGAAGATGATAGTGCAAAGAGATATAAAACACTCATCAAATAATAACTTTAGAGGCTGTTTGCATTATTCTCATGCAAACAGCCTCATTTTGGCTCATGTAATTAAATGAAAAAGCGATTATTACTATTTTATACTTACATTTTTATTGTTTTATCTGAGGCCAATGCAATTTCGGCATACCCCAATATAATACCTGTATTGTATGGTAGCGATACCATTTATATCACACTAAGGGGGGATGAGAATTGCAAATATGCAACAGATGAAGAGGGATATACACTCCTAAATTCCGATAAGGGGTGGTGTTATGCATCAACTGATGACTTTGGTAATGTCGCCTTTTCAGATTTCATGCTTGTTCCAAAGGAGAAACGTCCTGTTCAAACTATCAATTTTTTACAATCCATCTCCAAGGGCATTATTCCTTCCAGAGTCCAAATACCACAAGAAACGGACACCTACAATGCATCTAGATCTGCTAGGAAACCAGCAATAGGACTTCGAAAGGCTCTCATTATACTGATGGAGTTTCAAGATACAAAGTTTTCGAAAAGTTCGGAAGATTTTTTCCGACTTTTTAACGAAAATAATTACCATGAGGATGGCGCAATTGGAAGTGTTAATGATTATTACAAATGGTCGTCTTATGGACAATTAGATCTTAAAAGTGATATATTTGGACCTTATACAGCCCATAATAATATGTCGTATTATGGCAGGAATGAAGGGGTAAGTGGTAACGATAGAAATCCTTATGAACTATTCTCTGAGGCTATTGACATGGTTGCAAAAGAAATCAATCTGGCAGACTATGATGCAGATGGAGATGGTTATGTTGATAATATTCATATTATATACGCAGGCTATGGTGAGGAGGCTGGAGCCTCATCAAATGCGATATGGGCACACGAAATGACATTCCGAACAATAACTATTCAAGGAATGAAGATTGACCGTTATTCTTGTGCTCCAGAGCTACGAGGTAATAAGGGAGGCGGTATCTCACGTATAGGACCTCATTGCCACGAAATAGGGCATGCGCTTGGAGCAATGGATTATTATGATACTGATTATGAGACAGGTGGGGCATATCAAGGTACAGGCAAATGGGATGTTATGGCTTCTGGCAGTTGGAATAATGAAGGCATTGCACCTGCGGATTTCAATCCATACGTAAAAATATATAATTTCGGTTGGACGACTGCTCAATCATTAAAGCCAGATACTATTAATAAAATAGGTGTGTCTTCTGAAAAGGATAATATATATCGAGTAAATACTGGTACGAATAATGATTTTTTCTTATTGGAAAATAGAGATGGACGTTTCTTTCATTCTGCTGAGCCTGGAAAAGGTCTACTGATTTTCCATATTGGGCCGAATTTGGAAAATAGAGAATATACTAATACTATCAATTCTACCTATCCTCAACAATGCTATGTAGTCTGTGCGTCTGCAAATTACAGAAGGCCAACTTCGTCTGTGAAGTCCTATGGAGATATTAATAGTGAAGGGTGTCCTTTTCCTGGTATCACGAACAATACAGAGTTCAGTGACAATTCAGTACCGGCTGCATTAACAATTAGTGGAAACGATACAGATATCAGTATCACTAATATTCATTTTGAAGAAAATGATATTGTTTTTAATTTCGGAGCAAGGGGAATAGGAGAGGATCCAGAAGATCCTCCTATTGCTCCTGATGAATCATATTTGTGGGGAGAAGATTTTGAACAATTGAGATTGCCGACAAGTTGGGTATATAAGGACATTAATGGAACAGGTGAATTTAAAGTAACGACCAAGTTGTCAACAAACGATCAACCAGACTCTCCAAATGCAGCTAACGGTTCTGGATATGCAATCTTTTCTGTGATACCAAGAATGGTTATTGGCGAATATCGAACGAGTGGCTGCATAAGTTCGCCAAGAATCAGGTTGGCAGAAGGTAAAAAATACAAACTAAGTCTCTCTGCAAGGAAATACAATAAAAGAAAAAATAATTCCCTTGATAAACTCTTAGTTAGTCTTATTTGTGAAAATAGCAAAGAAGATACAATCATATGGCAGGAAGTTAAAAACCAAAATTCCTGGGAGCTGGTGTCGGTATTCTTACCAGACAGCATTTTTGATTTTTCTATTAAAATTTTATGCGATGTTGACTACGGATCTACATTATTTATTGACCATCTGACTATTTCAGAACAAGACCAAGGGACTGGCATTGATAATAATTCTTCATCAGCCTTATGGGTTTATGGAAATGATTTGTATATTGCAAATATAAAAGGATTAATGGTGAAAGTGTATTCTCCTAGCGGTATTTGCATATATAGTAAAATGTCACAATCTGATGATGTGATTTCATTAAATCTTCATCGTGGATATTATGTCATCTGTTTAGACGAGAGGAGAATAAAAGTATATATAGGTGATCAATAATCGACTTATTTTCGTATTAAATAATCTGAAACAAATATTTAACAATATGATGAAGAGTAGACTAAACGTTTTTTTTCTTGCTATTGCTGTTACATTTAGTTTAGGAGGTTGTTCCGAGAAAAAACAGCATGAAGTAGACTTGCTGAACAAGCAAATTGATTCTCTTAAACAAGAAAATGCAAAAAAGGATGGTGACATCAAAGACATGATGTCGTTTGTGAGTGTGTTAGCTGATGGACTGGATAGCATCGCCAAACAGGAAGAAATCCTTTTCTATACCAATAAGGGTAAAGAAGGAACAGTTGTCGACAGAGAACAGTTGAAGAAGAATCTGGAGATGTTTGAAAATACGCTAGCCAATCAGAAAAAGCGGATTGCGCAGTTGGTTGACTCACTGAAATCCAGAGGAGAAAGCTTGAGTAAATTGACTTCATTGGTTACCTATCTGAATCAGCAGTTGGAAGAAAAAGATGTCCTCATTAGGTCACTGCGCTCAGATTTGGAAAATAAAAATGTAAATATTGCACAGTTGCAAAAACGGGTATCTTCGTTGTCGGAGGACAATACGAGATTGTCGGAAAAAGTGGAGAAACAGGTTCAGGCATTGACCGTCCAGACCGAAATACTTAATGAATGCTATGTGAAGATCGGTACAAAAAAACAATTGTCGGATTTGGGGCTCATTTCGGGAGGATTCCTGAAAAAGACAAAAGTGAATCATGACTTACTGCAGAAAGACAAATTCATGAGAGTTGATATCAGAACCTTTACGGAGGTGCCGATACAATCGAGTGATCCAAAGATACTTACGCAGATGCCAACTTCGTCCTATCGTATTGTTAAAAACGGTAAGACTTCAACTCTCTATATTACAGACCCAACAGCATTTTGGAGCATTTCTAACTTTTTAATCATTCAGACAAAATGAGAAAAGTACTAATATTGTGTTTGCTTCTATCTTCAATAACGTTATCGGCTCAGAAGATTCATACGGTAAAAGCTGGCGAGACTATGGAAAGTATCGCGCAAGTATATGGTGTTTCTGTTCAAAGCCTGAAGCAGCAGAATCCGAATGTGGATATGTTGTTTACAGGTATTGTACTGAACCTGCCTGCTGTTTCTCAGAAACAGGATAATCAGGCGCCGACTTCAAATTCCCCAAAGAATGTTGACAGGATAGAGATGAAAGATGGTAGCTATATACCTTGCAAGGTCGTAAGTATTAAAGGGACTGTAGCCACTATTGAACAAGAAGATATTGAAGGTACAACAACAATTCCGACAAAGGATATTAACTTAATCGTATATGCAGATGGAAAGAAGAGAAAGTTTAAGTAATATGAAATGGATAATCATAGTCCTTATGTTGACTTTTTCAACCCATTTATTTGCTCAGAATGATTTAATAATTCTTAGAGATGGATCAGAAAGGAAAGGCAAGGTTGTTATGGTGACGAATGAGAATACAACCTTGATAGAAGGCTCAAAAAAGTCTTCTACTCAGGAGTCAATCTTAAACACATCTATCTATCTGATAAAATACGAAAAACGGGGCAATGTGTTTTTTACAACTGACGGTAAACGTATTTCTGGGGATGGTGATGGTAAAATTCCTGCAGGTGCAAGTGTTATCTATCTTTTAGAGGGAAACGAGATTGTAGCTTATAATGTTTCCATGGAGGAGGGAAGAGTGCTATTTTACGAATCTAAGAAAAAAGGAAGCCCTCAACTGAATACCCCGTCTGATAAAGTGTTTCTTATCAAATATCCTGATGGAACGAAAGATATGATGAATGATTTTGAAACGCTGAAGCGCAAAGAGGCTGAGGCTGAAGCTGAGCGCAAACGGTTAGAGGAAGAGGCTTTAGAGGAGGCGCTTCGAAACCAGTTCCCCAAAGACGCCGCTATTCGAACCATAAAGAATATGAATATAAATGTTATAGTATTATCTGATAATGACGAGGAGGTCACATATAAGAAGAAGGGGATGAAGAATAGTCCTGTCTTTCATATGAAAAAGACCAATATTAAAGATTTAAAGTATACTGACTAAAAACTTATAATTATGAAACGAATTGTATTATGTATTTTTGCCATTATGTCCATTTCAAAGGCTATGGCACAGCAAGTTAGTCACACAGTTCAACGTGGAGAAACTTTGGAAAGTATTGCGCATAAATATAATATCACTGTAGAGAAGTTAAAACAAGCGAACCCTGATGCATCAGAAATGTTCTATGTCGGAATGAAATTGAATGTCCCTCAAGTACAGGAGATTCAGGGAAATGCCATATCAACCCAAAATCAAACAGAATATAGTCCCCAACAAGAAACTACTATTCAAGAACCTAAAACTATACAAGAGAATCCTCAAGAAATAGATCGCTCTACCCATGAGGGCATTTATTTTGATAGTTCTTACTCTGATTTTGAGTTAGGAGTAATGACGGATAATGAATTCTCATTTAATACTTTTTCGCTCTCTTTAGGTGGGGTCATTGATGGTATTTCTTTACGTTTGATAAGTAATCTAAAAAGTCAAAAATCAGATAACGTTCGAAGTTCGACATCATATATGATAGCAGCAGGTTATAATGCAAGAATAAGATTTAGCGATTATGTCTTTGTTGACTTTAGGCCTAGTGCATATTATGCCCATAGTAGCCAAGAAGTAGCAACAGGTACAGAATTGAGAGAAAGTAAAAAAGGTAGCTATTATAATGTCAAAACGTGGGAAACAAAGAAAAGTGATTCCTATGGCTTGTTGCTGGAACCAAGAATTGCATTACAATATAAGAGTTTTTATTTGTGCTTGGGGTACGAATGGGAGTTTAATAAATTTAAACTAAAGAAAGAATATAAGAGCGAAGCCGTATACCTTGGTGTTGGATGGACTTTTAAATAAAGTTCTTAAATTATTAAACGGAAGCAAATGATGAGAATAAGAATAGAACTTTTGCTCACATTTTTCCTCGCAGGATACTGTTGTGAGGTGTTGTCGCAAACGAAACATACTATTCAGCGTGGGGAAACCTATGAGTTGATTGCTAGACGTTACAATATATCCTTGAATGAATTGATGGCTGTTAATCCTAATGAAGAAGGATGTTTTGTAGGGATGATTATTAATATTCCTGAGAGTAGTAGAATGAGTATCAATTCGGGAATGTCGATACCCAAAGATGTGGCTGTTCTGGATAAAGCAGCGGATCTTATTAAAAGTGGGAAATATAAAAAAGCCACCTCTGCTTATTCTGTTGTTCTTAAAAAAACTCCGTCAGCGTCTGCTTATTTTGGAAGAGGAATCAGCTATTACAATAGAGAGAAGTATAAGTCTGCCATTGAAGATTTTGAACATGCTTTAAAATGTCCTGACTGTACAGAAGAAATGCAGGAACGATGCAAGGATTTGATTTCTGATGCTGAAACATTAAGAGCAGAACAACATGAACGTCGAAATTCCATTTGGGGAGGAATTGCTGCTGTCGTTGTTGGTGCAGCAGCGATAACTGCAACTGCAGCAATGACTTCTGATAGTAATAGTGGAACAATGTATATGCCTCCATCAAATATAAATGGTTTTCAACGTGATACGAGTTTGGACTATTTGCTTGACCCTCGTTATACCATAATGCAAGTAAATCAGCAAAACCAACAAGAATATCTGCAACAAACGAATGGCGGACAAACGATGTCATATGATGAGTGGTATGCAAAGATTAAAGCGCCTGCAATAAAGGCCATGACAGAAAGTGAGAATAGAAGCACTATGTCAAGTACTCCTTTGAAGACGAGTAGCGATTCAGATATGGATGATTCACGCATAATTCGATATGGGTATAAAGACTGTCCACATTGCATGGGGAGTGGGAAATGTAAAACTTGTAATGGAACTGGTATACAGGATCACATGAAGTCTATATTATGTGGAGTGTGTAGCAATCATAATGGGAAATGTATTTGGTGTTCAGGAACAGGTAAAAGGTATGGCTCATTGTGAAACTCTCAAAGTGCACGATGTAGCCGTCAGGAGTATGATAAATATGATCCTTTTCTGATAGCACGTCCAAAGTTTTGCTATACCTTTCATGTTTAACTCATGCCACTTTTGGTGGCATACTTTGACGCTTTTCTGTTGCGTTGATGTCACTATTCCGTTTTAAAGGTTTTGTCCTTTTCGTAGAAAATGTCTTTGTAGAGGGCTTGCGAGCCTTCGTAGCTCTCAGGGATGAAGTGTGATAAGAGGGATGGTACTTTTGATATATCAAGAGACCGTCCCTCTTTTATGTCTGTTATTTGATGCTATCAGCTGCTTTGCGGATGCGGTCTGCCAGATCGCAGAGGGCTCCTTTTAACTGATAACGCTCTTCGATGGTGAATTCCGTTGGCTTTTTGTTGCCGTCGATACCATTTAGTTTATGGTAGAGCCATGAACCAGACTTACCAAAATACTCTCGTGAAATGTCGCCCCACGATACATGCATCAAGATGTCAGACAACTGCGCCTTAACCGTTCCTGTCTGGGTTTCTTTTAATGTCATTACTGCCATAGTCGTATCTTTATAATTCATTCTTCAAGTTGTTCCTCGATAAGTTCTTCAAGCATCGTTCTCAGTGCCCATCTTAATTGAGGCTCCCCATTGGGATAACTTCTCTTGTAGTTTCTGACCGTCTCTATCAGGTCGTACTCCGATTCTGTCAACTCTAAAACCCTTTTCATATTATCAGCATTTTAGTTGACCACTGCAAAGGTAATACAATTATTCGTACTAACCAAATCTTTTAGTACTTTTATTCGTACAAGGTTCACTTTTTCCTGTTTCATATGCATTTTCGTTTAAGTTTAACATATAAATTCGTCTGCAAAGATAAACATTATTATCGAAATATCCAAATATTCAGGACCATAAAAACATAAAAGTGACTGTAGAGACATACACATGGGAAATATAGTAAAAACCACTTTTATGTGCGTTTTTTGCTATTCACTGGTAAAAATCGCACTTAAAAAACATGTTTACCCCTTTTTATTTATTTTTTTTTGTATTTTTGCAACCTCAAAGTATTATTCCGCAAATCATCAACACAATGAACATACAAGAATTACTGAATCGTACGGATCGCTTTGCAGCCAATGCTGGTTGCAGGATCATAGAAGTCGACACAGAACATGCTGTGGCTGAAATGGTGGTGACTGAAAAACATTTGAATGGGGCGAACGTCTGTCAGGGAGGCGCCTTGTTTACGTTGGCCGACCTGGCTATCGCAGCTCTGATGAACAGTCGGGGCCAACTCACCGTCGGCATCAACAACGGTATCATCTTTGTCTCGAGCGCCAAAGAGGGTGACCTGTTACGGGCAGAGGCTATCAGCATTTGCGACCATCATAAGATTCCATCAGTAGAAGTCCGCGTTACCAACCAGGAAGGCCGCCTCATCTGTCACGTCACAGGCATGGGTTATCGCAAGTCAGCTTCCCTTCCCGAAAAATAAGGAGCCTTAATCAGCATTTTATAAGTTTCAATATTTGCTTATCAGAGGCGTTGGGGAGAATGGCCTTGAAATGGGCGAAGAGGCGTTCGAAGGATTCTTCAGGACTGTACGGACACTGACAGGATTCGCGCCCATGCAATTGTTCTGGTGTGGTCAGCAAAGCCCAGCCCCAGCCGTACTCACGACCATGTTTGTCTGTGGGATAGACGAAATCTTCCGTG
>Ga0310691_10007517_pt1 | contig 11328 bp, 14 predicted proteins | sample 176DNAGHGlowgp2_FD_203887 | JGI IMG/M metagenome (GOLD analysis project Ga0310691, IMG submission 203887) | Sheep rumen microbial communities from Palmerston North, Manawatu-Wanganui, New Zealand - 1766 DNA GHGlow gp2 (v2) (version 2) | ecosystem: Host-associated > Mammals > Digestive system >... | reverse complement strand
GTGGCGGAGCGACGGGCGGTGAAATCGTGGCGCTCTGTGAGACCATCCGTCGCGATGTGAACAATCGTTTCGGCATCGACATCCAACCAGAGGTAAACATCGTCTGAAGACAGAATTGTAAATGGAAAATCCAGAGTATAGCAAATGAGACTGACTTTCTTAGGCACGGGTACCTCCTGCGGTGTACCTGTCATAGGCTGCGAGTGTGAGGTCTGTCGGAGTACTGACCCGCACGACAAGCGTACACGTTGTTCTGCATTGGTGGAGTCGGACACCACGCGGCTGCTGATAGACTGCGGACCGGACTTCCGCATGCAGATTCTGCCCAAGCCCTTCCGGCGGATAGACGGCATCCTGATTACCCACTCCCACTATGACCATGTGGGAGGCATGGACGACATCCGCCCATACTGCCAGTTTGGCGCAATCAACGTCTATGCCGATCCGTTGGCAAGGCAGTCCATGCTTGAGATGCTGCCCTACTGCTTTGAGGAGCACCGCTATCCCGGCGTGCCCGCTATCGGACTGCACGAGATTCATCCACACGAGCCGCTGCATATCGGCGACATAGACATTATGCCCTTCCAGGTGATGCACGGCAAGTTGCCGATACTTGGCTACAGAATAGGTCCCCTGACTTATATCACCGACATGAAGACCATCGACGAGAGCGAAATGCCCTTTCTTGAAGGCACGGAACTGCTCGTGGTCAATGCCCTGCGCTTCGACAAGCCACACCACTCGCATCAGTTGGTTGGCGATGCCGTGGCCTTTGCGCGCAGGGTGGGGGCACAGCGCACTTTCCTGATTCATGTCTGTCACGACATCGGTCTACACAAGCAGGTCAACAGCATTCTTCCCGAGGGCATTTCATTGGCATACGATGGTTTGGAAGTGTGTTTTTAGCGAAAAAGTGTTTATCGAAGCGCACTTTATGTTAAAGAGTGTTATAGAAACGAAGAAAATCATAGGAAACATTTGGAGGTTTCGAAATATTTCGTACCTTTGCAATGTGTTTTTCATAGTATTAGATTTAAGGTTAACAAAGGTAGGGCCTCAGCGGAGGCCCATTTTTTATGTCTGAATCTAAACAAGTAGTTGAAGATATCACTTCCTTTTCTTGGAGGAACCCCAACCGAAAAGATGCCCGTAGTTCTTGAACAGTTTCCTGACCAACAGAAACGTGTCTATCGCTGTGATGCTGTTGGCCACGATGCCGGCTATGTATTCCCCGTGGGAGTTTCCCTCGCGCTTGACGAAAACCTGGTTCCAAAGTGTACTGACCTTAGTGCTGTCGCGCTGTAGGTCTTCAGCCAGTTCAACCTTACGTTGACGGATTTCATCGAGTGTGCAGAATTGGTTTGTCGGTTTCTTGACGGGAAGCATAGGGAATGATTTACGATTTGAGGAAACTGTGATTTACGAATTGAGGGCAACATCCTATTTACCCATCAGGATGCCTGCAAGGAATTTGACCAGCGGACGTTCAATCCACTCCTTGCGGAAGATGATGAACAGGATGAGAAAAACGAGATGAATGGCACTGACAATGAGAAACGCCTTGGTCAGTCCGAGGAAGGCACTCAACCAGAAGGCTATCGCAAAGAAGAAATACATCAGTACGGCGATGGAAAACAAGAAAAAAAGAATAGCCAAGGCGGCCGCCGTCAACAGGCTGACCACCTTGTCTATTATATCGAGTTTCACATACTCCTTCTGAAGCCCGAGGTAATGCTTGACCACCTCAATGAGCTGCGCTATCGTCTCAACGTTCTTGTCGCTGGAAAGCATCAGGGAGATTTACTAATTTACTATTTACAATTCAGAACTAACTGATTACTCTTCCACAACAGCGTCCTGGATGTCGTCAACCAGGTCGTTGACTTCCTTACGCTTCATGTTGATGTTGTGCTTCTTGAGGAACTCCTCAACGGCATCGGTAATTTTCACACGTGTGTCCTTGCCCTTCTCAGGAGCCATCAAGATCCCAAGGGCTGCGCCGGCGATAGCACCGCCAAAGAATGCGCCTATATAACCTAAACTCTTCATAATTAATAATATTTGAATTAAACGTTTGTTTCGATTGGGCAAATTTACATAATAATTTCGTAAAAGTATATCTTTTGCCTGTCATTTTTTGTTAAAATGCCGTTATTTCCGTGATTTAACAAACTTTATGCACTTTTTTTGTGCTATTTTCCCCGATATTTTGTAATTTCGCACCAAATATGGAAACAACGTATAAATTATTAATAAAAAAGGAAATGAAAAAGTACACCGTATTATGTGCAGGATTGTGTCTTGCATTGGCTTTTACAAGTTGTAAATCAAGTGAGAGTGCTTACAAGAAGGCTTATGAGAAAGCCAAACAGTATGACACAGCCCAGCAGCAGAATACCCAGCCTGCCCAGCAGACTTACGAGACACCGGCGGTGGTCGTACCTGTACAGACAAGACCAGCCAATGATACCCGCGTGATGGACAATGCCGACAACGTGTCTGTTCGTCAGGAGCGCGTATCGATGGTTAGCGGCAATGGCCTGAAAGCCTTCAGCGTAGTCGTTGGTTCCTTTGGCTTGATGTCCAATGCAGAAGGACTGCAGCAGCGCCTGAGAGATGCCGGCTACGATGCCCAGATTGTAAAGAATGAGGATCGCAACATGTATCGCGTCGTCTCTGCAACATTCGACAGCAAGCTCGACGCAGCCCGCTGCCGTGACCAGTTCCGTGCCCAGGAAGCCTACAAGGATGCCTGGTTGCTGTCTAACCAGTAAACCATTGGCACGGATACTATCCATCGACTACGGTAAGAAACGTACCGGAATAGCAGTCACCGACCCTTTGCAGATTATTGCCGGAGGGTTGGCGACTGTTTCTACCTCCGAACTCTTCGAGTGGCTTAAGGCATACCTGTCCAGAGAACAGGTAGAGCGCATCATCATTGGCGAGCCTCTCCAACCAAACGGGCAGCCGAGTGAGAACCTCCAGCGTGTGCAGCAGTTCGTCAACCGGTGGCGGAAGGCCATGCCAGAGGTGCCAATCGAGTATTATGACGAGCGCTTCACTTCCGTCATTGCCCATCAGGCCATGCTGAGCGGTGGACTGAAGAAGAAGGCACGCCGGGACAAGGCACTCGTCGACGAGATTTCTGCCACCATCATTCTTGAAGACTATCTGCGGTCTTCCCGCAGGTAAATCCGTAAATTGTAAATCCGTAAATTGTAAATCATTAGATGTTACTACCTATTTATATATATGGGCAGCCCGTTCTGCGGAAAGTTGCTGAAGACATCACGCCCGACTATCCAGAACTGAAGCAGCTCATTGCCGACATGTGGGAGACACTGGCCGATTCCGACGGCATAGGATTGGCAGCACCTCAGATAGGGCGAGCCATCAGACTGTCGGTCATCGACCTCGACGTGCTTTCCGAAGACATGCCTGAGTACAAAGGCTTCCGTCGGGTATTTATCAATCCCCATATCCTCGATTACGACGACACGGCAACAGATTCCTCTGAGGAGGGATGCCTGTCGCTACCTGCCATCCACGAGAAAGTGGTGCGTCCTACCCGCATCCACGTTGCATGGGACGATGAAGACTTCCAGCACCACGACGAGTGGATAGAGGGCTATCTGGCCCGGGTGATGCAGCATGAGTTCGACCACCTCGACGGCAAGATGTTTATCGACCATATCTCACCGCTTCGCAAGCAGCTTATCAAGAGCAAACTGCGTGCGTTGCTCCAGGGCCGCTACCGTTGCGGCTACAAGACAAAGCCGGTGAGAAGGTGAAAAACAAGATTACTGGCGCTGGGGCGAGTGGTCTTGAAGAGTGAGAAGAAGCGGAGAAGGTAGAAAAACATGAAGATTAGTAATCTGTTGGAAAAGGTTGTAAGTAAGGGATTTATATGTTTCTTGCTCACGTTTCTCTTTACCTGTCTGCCTGCTTCTGCTCAGTACAATATCGACCGCGTAATCATGATGGGACGGTCGGCACTCTTCTACGAAGACTACGTACTCTCCATCCAATACTTCAACCAGGCCATCAACGCCAAGCCCTATCTCTATGAACCATGGTATTTCCGCGGCATAGCCAAGTTCTACCTCGACGACTTCCGTGGTGCGGAGAGAGACTGCGATGAAGCCATAGAGCGCAATCCCTATGTGGTGGGGCTGTATGAGTTGCGTGGTCTGTGCCGCATCAACCAGAAGAACTACACCGATGCCATAGCCGACTACACCCGTGCCCTGCACTACGAGCCTGAGAACCAGAATCTCTGGCACAACCGTGTGCTCTGCCGCATCCAGGAAAAAGACTATGAGCGCGGACTGGCAGAGATCGACACCATGCTTACCCATTGGTCGCGCTATGCCCGTGCCTACTCGATGCAGGCGGAAATCTATCTGTTGCAGAAAGATACTACAAAGGCGGTGAAGGCGCTTGAGAAGAGCATCGACCTTGACCCTTACGACTCCGGCATTTGGGCGGAACGTGCCGTTATCAGCCTGGCACGCCAGCAGTGGAAGGAAGGCGACGACTATCTGACCAAGGCCATTCACCTGCAACCGAAGAACAGTGGCTACTACGTCAACCGTGCATTGGCCCGCTACAACCAGAACAATCTGCGCGGGGCAATGAGCGACTACGATACTGCCCTCGACTTAGATCCCAACAACTTCATCGGACACTATAACCGCGGACTGCTACGCGCACAGGTTGGCGACGATAACCGTGGCATCGAAGACTTCGACTTCGTGTTGCGCTTGGAACCCAATAACCTGATGGCACTTTTCAACCGTGCACTGTTGCTGGAGCAGACCGGTAACCTGAGAGCCGCCATCCGCGACTATACCAAGGTCATCGACGAATTTCCCAACTTCTGGTTCGGTTTGCAGCACCGCGCTGACTGTTACCGCCGCCTCGGCAATACCAAGAAGGCAGAACTCGACGAGTTCCGCATTCTGAAGGCACAGATGGACAAGCGCTTTGGCAAGCCCCAGCCGCGCCTGACGAAACAGCAGATGCGCCGTCGCAGCGACACCGACCCTGACAAATACAACCATCTGGTGGTGGCCGACGAGCAAGAAGTGGAGCACGAATACCGCAGCGACTATCGCGGACGTGTGCAGAATCGCAAGGTTGATATGGCCATGCAGCCCATGTTCACCCTCTCGTTCATACAGGTGAAGAACGATGTGAAGCACTACATCGCCTTCGACAAGGAGGTCGATGCCTTCAACAAGCAGTCAAAGAGTCTTCCCGTCTATATCATCGACAGCCAGCCCAATCTGGGCGAACAGGCCATGCGTCGTCACTTCGACTATATAGACTCCATCAGCACAGCCATCCGCAATGTGCGTACCGATGCGCAGACCAAGCCCTTGCTCCTGCTGCGTGCCATCGCCTACAGTGGCATACAGAACTTTGACAATGCCCTCGACGACTTGTCGACGCTCATCCAGATAGACGACAAGTCGGCACTGCCCTTCTGGTTGAGGGCTGTCTGCCAGGCGCGCATCAACGAGTTCAATGCCTCGCAGGGCACCAATATCGACCTGAAATCGGCCAATGTGCTCAGCGACCTGTCGGAGGCTATCGAACGCTCGCCGCAGAACCCCTATCTCTTCTATAACCGCGGCAACCTCTTTGCCCTGCGCAAGGATTACCAGCGGGCTGTCGACGACTACACCCGTGCCATCGCCATCGACTCTAATCTGGCGGAAGCCTACTACAACCGTGGGCTGGTGCACATCTATGCCAACCGCCTCAACGAGGGCATCGCCGACCTGAGCAAGGCAGGCGAACTGGGACTCTACACGGCTTACAGCGTCATCAAAAAATATCGCGACAAGTAATTTTTTGCTTTAATTCTTCGCCTATTCCAAAATATTGTGGTAATTTTGCACCTAAATTCTATTTTATATTATTAAATAAGGTATGATTAACATTACTTTCCCAGACGGATCTGTTCGTTCGTATGAGCAGGGCGTTACTGGCTATCAGATTGCAGAGAGCATCTCACCGGCTCTCGCACGTAGCGTACTCTGCTGCGGTGTCAACGGTGAAACAGTCGAACTGAACCGTCCTATCAACGAGGATGCCACCATCGCACTCTACAAGTGGGACGACGAAGAGGGCAAGCACACCTTCTGGCACACCTCCGCCCACCTGCTGGCAGAGGCCCTGCAGGAACTCTATCCCGGCATACAGTTCGGTTTCGGTCCGGCCGTAGAGAACGGCTTCTTCTATGATGTGCTGCTGAAAGATGGCGAGAGCATCAAGGAAAGCGACTTCCCCAAGATTGAACAGAAGATGAAGGAACTGGCTGGCAAGAAAGAGCCGGTGGTGCGTCGCGAGGTGGCCAAGGCAGAGGCCCTGAAGGAGTTTGCTGCCGACGGTCAGACCTATAAGTGCGAACACATCGAGCAGGACCTTGAAGACGGAACCATCACCACCTATACACAAGGTAACTTCACCGACCTCTGCCGCGGTCCGCACCTGGTAGACACGGGCGAGATTAAGGCCATCAAGTTGACGAGCGTTGCCGGTGCCTTCTGGCGTGGCGATGCTACTCGTGAGCAGATGCAGCGCCTCTATGGTATCTCGTTCCCCAAGAAGAAGATGCTCGACGAGTATCTTGTCATGCTCGAAGAGGCCAAGAAGCGCGACCACCGCAAGATTGGCAAGGAGATGGAACTCTTCATGTTCTCCGAGAAAGTGGGCAAGGGTCTGCCTATCTGGTTGCCGAAGGGTACCGATCTTCGTCTTCGCCTGCAGGATCATCTGCGCAAGGTACAGAAGCGCTATGGCTATCAGGAGGTAATCACCCCGCACATTGGCGGCAAGAGCCTCTACGTCACTTCGGGTCACTATGCCCACTACGGCCAGGACTCCTTCCGTCCCATCACCACTCCTGAAGAGGGCGAGGAATATATGCTGAAGCCCATGAACTGTCCTCACCACTGCGAAATCTTCGCATGGAAGCCCCGTTCGTATAAGGACCTGCCACTGCGCATCGCTGAGTTCGGCACGGTATATCGCTATGAGCAGAGCGGTGAACTGCATGGTCTGACACGTGTGCGCTCGTTCACTCAGGACGATGCCCACCTCTTCTGCCGTCCCGACCAGGTGAAGCAGGAGTTTCTCAATGTGATGGACATTATCGGCGTGGTATTGACGGCATTCGGCTTCAATTTCGAGGCACAGATTTCACTGCGCGACCCCAACGACCACACCAAGTATGTGGGTACCGACGAAGACTGGGCACTGGCAGAGAAAGCCATCGTGGAGGCCTGCAAAGAGAAAGGCCTGAATGCCAAGGTGGCATATGGCGAGGCTGCTTTCTACGGTCCCAAGCTCGACTTCATGATCAAGGATGCCATCGGTCGTCGCTGGCAGTTGGGTACGATTCAGGTGGACTACAACCTGCCTAAGCGTTTCCAGTTGGAATACACCGACGAGGACAACCAGAAGAAGACGCCCGTGATGATTCACCGTGCTCCCTTCGGAAGTCTCGAGCGCTTTACTGCCGTACTCATCGAGCACACCAGTGGACACTTCCCCCTCTGGCTCACACCAGAGCAGGTGGCCATCCTGCCGTTGTCGGAGAAGTACAACGACTATGCCCAGGAGGTCTGCAAGAAGTTCAGCGAGGGTGGGGTACGTGCCACTATCGACCTGCGCAACGAGAAACTGGGTCGTAAGATTCGTGACAACGAGTTGAAGCGCATTCCCTATATGGTCATTGTCGGTGAGAAAGAAGCTGCCGACGGCACTGTAGCCGTTCGTCCTCAGGGCGGTGGTGAGCAGAGCGTGAAGACCATTCAGGAGTTTATCGACGACGTAAACGCCCAGGTGGCTGAGATGACGAAGAACTTTTAAGGGTTGAAGAATTGAAGGATTGAAGAACTGAAAAGACGGCTATAGTTAAATATTATTAATTTTCCTGACTGTGGTAAAGTTTCAATTCTTCAATTCTTTATTTTTCGATTTTTTATAGTAATTTTGCAGCCGATTTCTAAAAAATAGTTGATGAAGAATGACAAAATAAAGAACCAGTATCGGATTAATGAACAGATCCGTGTGCGTGAAGTACGCATCGTTGGTGACAATGGCTCCACAGTGGTGCCCACCCGCGATGCCTTGAATATGGCACGTGAGCAGGGTGTCGATCTTGTAGAGATTTCACCTAATGCCAATCCGCCCGTTTGTCGTCTGATTGACTATTCCAAGTTCCTCTACCAGCAGAAGAAACGTGCTAAGGAGATGAAAGCCAAGCAGGTGAAGGTGGAGGTTAAGGAAATCCGATTCGGACCTCAGACTGATGAGCACGACTACCAGTTCAAACTCAAGCATGCGCGCGAGTTTCTGGAGGAAGGCAACAAGGTGCGCGCCTATGTGTTTTTCCGTGGCCGTTCCATCCTTTTCAAGGAGCAGGGAGAGGTGCTGCTGTTGCGCTTCGCCAATGATCTTGAGGAGTGCGGCAAGGTAGAGTCGATGCCCTCGCTCGAAGGCAAGAAGATGTTCATCTATATTGCCCCGAAGAAGGCCGGCACGCAGAAGAAGAGCCAGCAGGCCCGCGACCGTGAGGCTGCCGAGCAGGAGGCCAAGCAGGCCGCAAAGCGTCAGCAGGAACAGCAGGAGGTGGATGTCGATACCCCCGCCAACGGTGGTCTTCTGGCCAATGCCAAGATTTCTGCCGATGCCCTGAAGAAGCTCACTGAGACCGATTAAAGTGAAACAAAAGAAGACGGCGCGCCCGGTATATGCGTTTGCCGTCGGATATTAATAACAATTTAAACAAAAAAAACAATGCCAAAAGTAAAGACAAACTCCGGTGCAAAGAAGAGATTTTCCTTCACTGGTACAGGTAAGGTTAAGAGACGTCATGCTTACCACAGTCACATTCTGACCAAGAAGACCAAGAAGCAGAAGCGCAACTTGGTAGGAACAACCATCGTTGATCCCTCAAACATGAAGCAGGTTCGCGACTTGCTGTGTCTCCGCTAATTCACCTATTGTCGAACATTTAAAAATTAGAAATTATGCCAAGAAGTGTCAACAACGTTGCATCAAGAGCAAAGCGTAAAAGAATTCTGAAACTTACCCGTGGCTACTTTGGAGCCCGTAAGAATGTTTGGACAGTAGCAAAGAACACCTGGGAGAAGGGTCTTACCTATGCTTACCGCGATCGTCGCAATAAGAAGCGCAACTTCCGTAGCCTGTGGATTCAGCGTATCAATGCTGCCGCCCGTCAGGAGGGTATCAGCTACTCTGTCTTCATGGGTAACCTCGCCAAGGCAGGTATCGAGATCAACCGCAAGGTGCTTGCCGACCTGGCCATGAACAATCCTGAGGCTTTCAAGGCCATCGTGGAGAAGGTGAAGTAAAGGTTAAAACCAAAATTCTTAAAGCAAGAAGGGGCTGATGCTTAGGCATTGCCCCTTTTTTCGTCATTTTTTTCGTGGTGTAAGAAAGCGACTCACTCATCTCTTCCGCTTCATCTCCAGCGTCTTGGGCAGTTTCTGCCACTTGCCGCTCTTGGGCATCTTCAGGGCTGAACCACTCTCCTGACGGAGCACGTAGATGGAGTCGTTCTTCCGCGTGAGGGTTGCCGTGAGGTCTTCGCTGCCGTAGTCGTTGATCAGCGCAATCTTGGCATGCCGCTCGTCGTCGACGGTTGCCGACGTGATGACCCAGTAGAAGGAGTTGTGACGCTTGCCCATGAATCCCGGCAGACGGCCGTAGAGTTCCTGCCCCGGCACCTCGATGTCCTGGTCGTAGAGGTTGATGCGCAGGTAGACATCATACTCATCATTAAATAGGTATCCCTTAAACGCCCTGTCACCACTGGCTGTTTGTGCTCCTTTGTCCTGGGCTGGAGCACAGAAGGCGAGCGTCATAAACGACAAAAGGAAGAAAGTTCTTTTCATTTCTTTACATTTTGCTGCAAAGTTAGCAATTCTACATCAAAAAAAGTCATTCTGGGCTTAAAATATTCAGCCAAATGTTTCAATATTTAGAAAATTTTAAGTATCTTTGCAGCCGTTTATAAATCAAACGATGGATAAAAGACTCTTAAGGCCCGACTGCATCTTTGAGTCAAGTTGGGAAGTATGTAACAAAGTAGGGGGAATCTATACAGTCCTTTCGACACGTGCCAAGACCCTACAGGAGGCACTTCAGGACAAGATTATTTTCATTGGTCCTGATTTTTGGAAAGAAAAGGAGAGTCCTTATTTTCAAGAGGATAAATCTCTGTTCGCCGATTGGCAACAGGAGGCAGAAGCTAACGGACTTCACGTTAGGGTGGGGCGCTGGACGGTGCCCAGTGAACCGATAGCCATCTTGGTGGACTTCACACCCTATTTCGAGAAAAAGAATGAGATTTACGGTTTGCTGTGGCAGTACTACGGCGTAGACTCGTTGCATGCCTACGGCGACTACGACGAGGCATCGATGTTCTCTTACGCCGCTGCTCTGGTGGTGGAGAGTTTCTACGACTGGAAAAAGGAACACGGCGAGTGGAATGCCAAGACGCGCATCGTCTATCACGCCAATGAGTGGATGTGTGGACTCGGTGCGCTCTACATCAACCGCTACCTGCCTCAGATTGGCACCGTATTCACCACCCACGCCACGAGCATAGGCCGTTCGATAGCCGGCAATATGAAGCCGCTCTACGACTACCTCTTCGCCTACAACGGTGACCAGATGGCCGATGAACTGAACATGCAGTCGAAGCACTCGATAGAGAAGCAGACGGCCATGTATGTAGACTGCTTCACCACGGTGAGCGACATCACCGCCAACGAGTGTAAGGAACTGCTCGACAAACCTGTCGACGTGGTGCTGCCCAACGGTTTCGATAATAGTTTCGTGCCCAAGCCCCAGGTGTTTGGCCGCAAGCGTCGTGCTGCCCGCCGTCGCCTGCTCAATGTGGCCAACGCCCTGCTCGGTGAACAGCTCGACGACGACACACTAATTGTCTCCACCTCCGGCCGTTACGAGTTCCGTAACAAGGGCATCGACGTCTTCGTCGAGGCCATGAACCGCCTGCTGCGCGACCGCGACCTGAAGAAGAAGGTGGTGGCATTTATTGAAGTACCCGGATGGGTGGGCGAGCCTCGTAAGGACCTTATAGAGCGCCTGAAGAGCGGCAAGTCATACGACACTCCGCTGGAGGTGCCGCAGATTACCCACTGGCTCCACAACATGAGCCACGACAACGTGCTCGGCATGATGAAATACTACGACATGCACAACCGCCACGAGGACCAGGTGAAGGTGATTTTCCTGCCCTGTTATCTCGACGGCAACGACGGC
>Ga0310691_10007515_pt1 | contig 11331 bp, 7 predicted proteins | sample 176DNAGHGlowgp2_FD_203887 | JGI IMG/M metagenome (GOLD analysis project Ga0310691, IMG submission 203887) | Sheep rumen microbial communities from Palmerston North, Manawatu-Wanganui, New Zealand - 1766 DNA GHGlow gp2 (v2) (version 2) | ecosystem: Host-associated > Mammals > Digestive system >... | reverse complement strand
ATTTTTATTTAATTAATAAAAAAATCATTCTATTTATAATATTAAGAATAATTTATAATTTAAAAATAAAAAATTTATAAAGATAATTTTATAATTTTACAATTATAATCATAAAATGGTAAATATATTTCTTCTTCTTTAAAACTATTTAAAAAATCACTTGCTTCTTTATTATCATTTTTGCAAAAAACAGAAATTCCTCCCAAACCTCCATAAGGAATTATTAGATCACTAAAAATATTAATATATTCATTTTTATTAATATTATTTTTTTTTAATTTTTCTTTATAAATAATATTTATAATTTGTTCTTTTACAGAAAAATTTTCCCATTTTTCTTTTTCGAACTCTTTTAAATCTTCTTTTTCAATTTTTCTGTTCAAAACATGTTCTTTTGGAATAATCATAAAATTTCCATTAGTAATATAATTAAAAATTTGATTAATTGTAACAGTTTCAAAAGGATTAGTTAAATATAATAAATTGTCTTTTATTCCATAACACATTTGATGATGCCATGCATCATTTCCAACTAAAAACAAATTTTCTGTAAATATTAAAGAACATTTTAAATTAAATAATTTATTTAAAAATTCTTTAAATTTTATTTTATCTTCATAAGGATTTATTATAAAAAATTTTGCAATTAAATTATTATTAGTTATTTTTAATAATGCATTTATTAAATCATTATGATTTGTTCCTGCTAAAATTCTTGAGATTAAATATTCTAATAAATTGTTTGTTTCATAATTACGTAATCTTGCCGGAACAATTTCTAATATTTTTTCGGGAGAAGGAGATGGAATATCTAATGAATTTAAAACATTAATAATAGCTGTAGGTCCACAAGCACTTTTTCCTATTTGATTTATCGAAATTTTTTTCATTTCATTTTCAGATTTTAAAAACATTTATTTCAAATAAAATTAATAAGATTATTATAAATTTATTTTAATAAAAAATAATTAAATTTGAAATTTCATTTTTTTTTTTAATATAAAATTTAATTGAAATTCTATTATTTATAATTAAATTTATTTATATTTATATTTTAATTATCAAAAAAATTACTTTCTTTTTCACTCTTTTTAAACAAACTCATTTTATCGCTTTTTTCAGCATTACTAGTTGCATCATATCCACTTACATTAGGATTACTATAACTGACTTGTTCTCTTTTTTTTAGTTCTTGAGGTTCATCTAGAAACTTCAAATTAATTAATAAATTAATAAATTCATCAAAAGTAACTTTTTCTTCACTTGTGCTCGGAATTCCTTTTTCTCTTCCAAAATATTTACAAAAATTAATAAACATTTGAGCTTCATCTTTTGTTATTGGAACGTCATCTAATTCTTCTGAAACTTTTCTAAAATCTTCCCATGTAATATAATTATCCATATTTTTATCATAATCATTAAATGTATTTTCTAAATGTTGTGCAATTGGACTTTCTTTTCCAAATTGAAATTTAGACATCATTATATAAAATTCTTCATAATCTATTGAACCACTTCCGTCTTTATCCATTTCTCTCATCATTTCATTTGCCTTTTTTTCTGATATTTCTAACCCTAATGTTGCTACTAACTTTGAAAATTCTCTTTTATCTATATCTCCTGAATGATCCTCATCAAACATATTAAATGCTTCACGAATCATAAAATCTCTAATTAAATTATTAATTTCTACCTCTCCAAAATCTATTTCATCTCCAACCGAACGAATACGAGAACTTCTAATTTTTGATTTTCTCATTTTTTTTATAAAAATAAATAAAAATATAATTTTAAACAATTATATTATAAATATATATAACTTATATATATATTTATATATTTTATTTTATATATTAATTTTAATATTATTTTTACATAAACTTTTATATAATATAATAAATTAAAAACTCCACATTGTTATCCCTCCGTACAAATTTTTTGTTATTAATGATTCATCAAATTCAGGATGAATAAATTTATCAATATAATCTATATTTATTTCTTCAATTAATTCTTTTATAAATTTTTTTAATTTTATATTAAATATAATTAAACGATTATTTGTAGAAACTAGTAAATATTCATTATTCCAATCTAATATTTTATATAATGCAATATTATTGTAATTATTATGAAATAATATTTTTCCTGAATAAAAATCATAAAAATTTAAAAAACCTTTATTTGTTGTTTCAATTAGAAATTTTTTTGATTCAATTTCTTTAATTAATACATTATTTGTTATATATTTGTCTCCTTTATTATAAACATTAAATATTTCTCCTGAATCATATTCAAATGAACATGAATTTTTATTTCCATAAGTTATAATATAATTTTTATTTGTTTTTTTATCATATTCAATATCTACATATCTTATTTGATTTACATTATTAATTTTTTTTATTAACTCTGAATTAAAATTAAAAACTTTTAAAACTTTATCATCAAAACATGATGTTATTAAATATTTATTATTTTCATTATCAAAATATAAGCACGCACTCCAAACAGGATACATATAATCTCTTTTTCCTCTGTTATCTCCTATATTTTTTTTATTAACAATTACTTTCCAATTGTTAGTCATATCATATATGACACATGTATTATCAACTGATAATGTAATTACAATATCTCTATTTATATCATAATAATGTTTTATAAAAGAAATTTGCTCAAAATGTGCTTGATATATTCTTTTTATTAATTCATTTGTTGTTAAATTATAACAATCAATATTATAAAATGTATTAAAATTTAATTTTTCTTTTGATTTCACCACATAGGAAAAAATTAAAATTATTTCTTTTTTTAAAGATTCAAAAATAATTATTTTTTCAGGACTTTTTTCTTCAATTGGAAAATCTCCATAACAAATTAAATTAGAAGGATTATTATCAAAAGATTTATTTTTATTTAATTCAATATTAAGCATATAATCTGCTTTTTTTTCAAATTCTTCATTTATATTTTTTATTATATTTTTTTTACTCGTAAAAGTTGTATTTATCGTTGATTCACTATTTTCTTCATAATTTAAATTATCTGAAGGTTCTTCATATTTAAAAGAAGTAAATAAACTATGATTAAAATAATCATCCCAACTTATTCTATCCTCAACTTTTACAACAATTAATTTTAATAACAAATCTTTTAATTCTTCATCTTGAGGTAATTTTGGAATTATTCCATTATCTCTCTGTTCTAATCTTTTTTTCTCACTTTTTCCATCAAAAATATATTCATTAAAAATTAATTCATATAAAATAACTCCTAAACTCCATAAATCGCATTTTTCATTATAAATAGATGTTTCAACTTCAGGTGCCATAAAAGAGTCTGTACCACAATTTGTGTGTTTTGTTCTAAAATTATATATTTTCGTACCTAATCCAAAATCAGTAACTCTTATATCAAAATTTGTTTTTTCTTTATTTGTATATTTTATTAAAATATTCTCACCTTTTAAATCTCTGTGACATATTTTATTTTGACGCATTTTATATAAAAATACATTTAATTGATAAAAAATTTTTTGAATTTCTTTTTTTTCTAAAGTTTTTGGATAAATTCTTTCTAAATAATCTTCTAATGATTCATCACATAATTCCATTACAATATAAAAACTTTCTTCATCTTCGAAAGAATCATAATATTGAATTGTATATTTTGTTTTTAATTTAATTAAAAATTTAATTTCTTTCATAAAATTTTGATTATCATGATAAAGTTCTTTAGTATCTTTAGGTTTATATAAAATTTTAATTGCCACTTCTCTGTTATTTATTAAATCTAAAGCTTTAATAACTTCACCAAAAGTTCCATTTCCTATATGTGATATTTTTTTATATTGTCCATTATTATATTCAATATTTTTCATTTTACTTATATTATAATTGAATTTTATTTAAATATTATTTATTAATAATTATAATATATTAATTATTTCACATGTTCATTATATAATTATTTTATTATTATTAAAAAAAAATATAAGAATTAATATATATATAATTTAATTAAAAAAATAATTAAATATTAATTATTATATATATTTAAACAATACCAATTAACAATTAAAAATTGACCAATTAAATAAGTTGACATAATTTTAAATGAACTTAATTTAAAATTATAACAAAAATTGAAACAAAATGTATATAAATTTGAAGCAATGTTAAATATACATCCTATTATTAATATAGCATTAATTAAATTATAGTCTTCAAAAAAAATTTTAATCGAAATTATAACCATTAAATAAGTTGGAAAAATATAAATATAAAAAATTATATGAAAAATACCATTTATATATTTTGAAAATTTTATTGTTCCATAAAAAATAATTATAGGAAAAGTTATTAATATAATATATGAAAAAGTTAAATTATTAAAATATTTAATTTTTATATAAATTTGTTGTGCATTTATTATATTTCCTATCCAAAAACAAATAAATTTAAAAAAATATGTTTGTTTATTATTAAAACAAATTTCACTAAACCAATGAAAAAGAAAATAAATAATTACATTATTATTATATTTTGGAATTGTGTAATAATAAGCAATAATTAAAGAAGGAATTGTAAAATAATTTAAGAATTTTTTTATTATTTGATCATCATTAACATATAAAACAGTAATAAGAATAGATGAAGCATAAAAAAATGGAAAAAAATAAAAATGATAAAAAAAATATGATATACCAAACAACATTTTTATAAATAAATAATTGTTTGAAGAAATATTTTATAAATAATTTTATAATTAAAAATTATTTTTATTAAGACATTAAAAATAAAAAAATAATAATAAAAAGTTTAATAAATGGCTACTTTAATAAGTGAAGATGAAGAAGATTTAAGTAACTTATCTAATAATTCAGATTTTATTCAAGAACAAATTGATAAAATGGATAAGTATGAAAACTCAAATAATAAAGACCTTAAATCAAAAAATAAGAAAAAAAAAATTATGAAAGAAGAAGAAGATAAAAAAAATATTGAAAGTAAGATTGAAATAAATCCTGATAAAATAAAAAGTAATATTTTTGAAAATAAAAATGAAGAAGTAGAAAATGAAGATAATAATAAAAATAAATGTTGTGATTGCCTAATTTTATAATATATTTTCTTAAATTTATAATTATAGTATGTTATTTTTAATTATTTAATTGATATTTATTATGTACTATATTATTTAATAAAATAATGTTATAAAAAATTTGACATTATGTTTTATTAAAACATTTTTTTTATTATAATAATATTTTTATAAAAAAAATAAAAAATTATAAATATATAATACAATAATTTATATCTTAATTATAAATTGATTAAAATATTAATTAATATATATAATAATTATTATATTATATATTGTTCTTTTCTTTTAATATAAATAAACTCAGGTAAACTTTGAATTTTATTTAAATAACTTGAAACTTCAATTCTTAAAAATCCACAAGTATCACTATTTTTAAAATCAAATTCTTTTAATATATTTATTAATTCTTTAATATGAATAATTTTTAAATTTTCATAATTATTTAAAAATGAATCTAAATAATATTTATAAAAATATTTTGAATATTCAACTTCTTTTGTTATTTTTGGAAACATTAATTTAAAAGCTAAATTTTTATCTTCTAATATTTGAATTTTGTTATAATTTTTTATATTTTCTATTTCCCAATTAGAAATATCTTTATCTTTAAAATGTTTTTCTTTTATGCTATTTAAATTTTCTTCTGATTTTTCATATATATTTTTACTATGTTCTACATTATTAACTAAAAATTCATTATAATTTTTTAAATAATTATAATAAAAATTAAAATAATTTTTCATTTCAATATTATTTTCAAAATTTAATTGTTCATTTGTTATTTTTAAAATATTAAATGATTTAATAAATAAATCATAAATTTCTATTAAAGATTTTAATTCACAATTTTTTTCTGAATTTTCTTTTAATAATGTAAATATTTTAATAATTTCATTTATATCATTTTGTAATCCTGTTTTATTTTTATCATATGAAATAAAAGCGTTATTTAATTTTTTTATTAAATTTTTTTGTGAATTTAAATTTTTTTTTGTGCTTTCAAATAACAAATTTTGTTTTTCATCTAATGAAATTAATATTTTTCCATTTTTTGTTTTAATATTTTTTAATTCATCAATTTTATTTAAATTTTCATTCAATAAACTAAGATCAAAATTTTCATTTGTTAAAAATTCATAAATAATTTGAGAATTTTTAATTAAATCATCAAACAACAAATTATTTAAAAATCTTTCAAAATTATTTTTAGCATTCATCACACTTTTATCATCTATTTTTTCAAATTTTAATATCGGTGATAATATTTTACCAATGTAAATTTTTTCTAATATATTTTTTAATAAATTAAATTCTATATTTTTTCTTTTTACTTTATAATGAAATGGAAATGTTTCAATTTCAAATAAAATAGTTGGGGGAGTTAAAAAAAATCCACCTTCTTTTTTTTCAATAACAGTTAATTTAACAAAACATTCTATACAATTTGTAAAATCTGTAATTTCGGATTTTATACAATCTATAATTATTTCATTTTTATTATTTATTTTTTTTTCTATATTTTTTTGAACATTATTTTTTTGTTCAATTTTATTTTGTTTTTTATTTTCTTGATTTGGCTGAAAATTTGATTGAAATTCTTCTACTGTTTGAATTAAAGATTCAAATTTCCAATTATCAATATTTTTTCCTTCTTCACCTTTTTTTTTTTCTATATAATTTATAAATTCAGTAGCATCATATCCTTTATCTAAAATATTTTTTCTTAAGTAATTTTGTTTTTCTTCTTGTGAATGATTTTCATTCATATTTCTATTTTTATAAATTATTAATTATATTTATTTTTATAATTCTAAAAAATATTATTTATAAAACAAAAAACAAGAATTGAAAAAATATTAAATTAAAATAATATAATATTTTTCAATAAATTATCTCTTTTTTAATATTAAATAAACAATTTTCAAAAAAAAATTATTTAATTAAATAAAAAACATTAAAGATTAAAATAAAAATCACAAAATATTTATTTTAAAAATTTAAAACTTTTTTAAATATAATAAAATATATAATATATATTACATTTTTAATATATGAAGTTTTCAAATATAAAAAAAGTATATTATGATATATTTTTAAGTATAAAATAATTTTTCAGTTTTATATAATATTTTAAACATTTTTTATAAAATTACCATAAAATTAATTTTTATTTAATATTAAAAATGATATAATAATATTAATTTTATCATGATGAATTTATAATATGAGTATACCAACATACTTTGATTATATATCTTATACCTACCCATAGAAACTGATAATAATAAATTTAATTTAAATTAAAAATAATTTAATTATTTAATTTTACATAATATTGTAATTAATTTTATATGACAATTTTTAATTTATATAATTTAAATAAATTTGTTTATTTATTTATTAATAACAATTTAATTTAAAATATTATGATTCAAAAAATTAAATTTTAATGTTTTATTTTATATTAAATATTAAATAAAATAATACATAATATTTAAAACATTTTACATATAAAAATTATTATTATTTAAAATTTCATTTTTTTAAATTATTTTATAAATAAAATTTCATTAATAAAAATTTAATTTAAAATTGGATTTTAAATATTTAATTATTATTTTATTTTGAATACATATAAATAATATTTATAAATTATACAAATAATATTACATTTTATTTTAATCTATTTTATTTTTTTTTCTTATAAATCTGAAACAAAATCCAATTGTTAAAATATATAAAAATAAACCAACTAAATTTTCTATTATAAATAAAAATTTATTAAATAAATTTTTATTATTTTCTTTTTTATTCTCAAAAATTTTACAAAAAACAAAACTATCATAATAATTATTTTTTAAATTATAATAACATTTAATAGTAGTAACATTTTTAAATCCGTTTTTTTCATAAAATTTAATAGCAGGTTCATTATAAGTAATAACATCTAAATAGACACATTTAGTGAATTCAATTTCCAAACTTTTTTCAATAATAATATCAATTAATTTACTTCCAATTTTATGTTGTCTAAATTCATCAATGACTCCCAAAGTCATAATATACATACAATTAAAATCTTTCATTTTTATTATTCTTCGATTATTTTCAAAAAAACTTATATGTTTATTTATTATATCTAATATTTCAAAAGAAGAATGATATCTAAATTTATGATTGATATTTTGAATTTCACATAAAGCAATTGCAATTAAATTTTCTTCATTTTCAATTGGATAAAATGCAGCTATGTTATAAAAATTTTTATTTTTATTGTTTAATACTTCTTGAAAATATTTTCTTTCATAATCAACTGGAAACCATTCTTTATGAAGTAATATTACTTCTTCTATATATGAGATATCTATTGGGTGATATGTTATTAAATCTGGGTTTAATTCTATATTTAATAATTTTTTGTGGATTTGAGATATTGGTTTTAAAGAAACTGATTCATTACATTCATTCAAAGGAAAAGCAGCAGAATAAATTTTTTTTGGTTTTTTTTTTGACATTTATTAATAATAAATAAAATATTTAAATTTTTATTTAATAAAATAAAATTTATTTCAAATTAAAATAAAAACATCAAACAAACATTATTATTTAAATATAATTAAAAACTTTTATATATTAATTAACATAATAATATTTCTACCTGATTAAATAATATATATTAAATTATAATTAATTCATTGTAGAATATTTATATAATGTTGAATATTTTCCATTCAAAGCCATCAATTCATTATGATTTCCTTTTTCAACAATTTTTCCAGCTTCTAAAACAAAAATAACATCGCTATCAACAATTGTACTTAATCTATGAGCAACAGCAACACTAGTTCTTCCTTTTTGAAGAACGTTAATACTTTTTTGAACTTCAATTTCACTTTCCTTATCCAAAGCACTAGTGGCTTCATCTAACAATAAAATTATTGGATTTTTAAGAAAGGCTCTTGCAATTGCCAATCTTTGTTTTTCTCCTCCTGAAACAGGATCTTCTTTCGTTCCCATTTCCTTTTTATTAAAGAACTTTTCAATAACAGCTTTTTTTGCTGCTTCGAACACTTCAACTTTTGTTGCATCTAAATTACCATATAAAATATTTTCATAAACACTTCTTTTAAATAAAACTGGTTCTTGACTAACTAATCCGATTTTTTTACGTAATTCATATAAGTTATAATCTTTTATATTAACATCATCTAATAAAACTTCTCCGCTATTGCAATCATAATATCTTTCAATCAATTGAATTATTGTGCTTTTTCCACAGCCAGAATAACCAACTAAAGCACTTGATTGACCTGGATTGATAACAAAGGAAATATTTCTTAATATTTTTTGTTCGGGTCTTGTTGGATAAGCAAAAGTAACTTTTTTAAATTCGATTTTACCTTTTAAATTATCGGGTGGAATTTTTTTTTCATTTCCTTCGGGAGTAGGATCAATTAAAGTTTTGGTATCTAAAGTTGAATAGACTGATTTAAATGCTTTTTGAGCTTTTGAATATTCACTAACTCCACTCAACCCTTGAGCTATTCCTTGAGTCATCATCATACAAGTATTCATAGCTTCATTCATTTTCTCAAATTTTAATTTACCCTTTCTTATAAAAACTCCACTATAATGAAAAACTGTTGCATTACATGCATACATCGCGAACGTTCCAATTCCCATCAAAAGCCCTCTAAACAAACTGTCGGGCAAATATTTTTTTTTCGTTTCTTTTAAAATGTCTAAATACATTTTAATTGCTGGTTCTTGGAAATTAAATGAGTAGATAGTTTTGGTATTTGTTACACATTCTGATAAGACACTTCCTGCTTCGATATCAATTTTTTTGTCATCGTCTCTTCCTCCTCTTCGGGTTTTATTTACTATGACTTGAGCATAAATTATAAAGGGTAAAAAGCAAATTGATATTAATGTCAATCTCCAAGAAAATATAAAACTCAAAACTAATCCAACAATTGTTGTTCCTATTGTTCCAACAAAATCTCCTACAACGCTTAAAACTAAACTATTTAATTGAGTTGTATCTATTGATAATCTTGTTAAAAGAGCTCCTGGCGCGTTTTCATCTTCGTCAAAAAACCCGATATGTAATTGTAAATATTTTTCTATTATTTGTTTACGTAATTTTGTTGTTATTACACTTCCAATAGATTCTAATTTCCAAATTTTAATAAATGTACTAATTCCATTTCCTGCTGCTATTACAAGAAACATTAATGAATAAAATTGACCATCATCTTTAATTTTTTCTCTATCCATTGCAGTTAATGCATTTATTGCTCTTGCCAGAATAAACCCACTTAATGGATTTATACTTCCTGCTATAAATGCACCTATGCAACCTATTGTTACGTCACATTTATGATCTGATAATAATGAAAATAATTTCCAACTTTCAACTTTTTTTTCTTTTTCTTCTGTCATTTTTTTTAATTTACTAACTGCATCTAAATTACTACTGTATCTACTACTTTTTCTTGACATTTTTTGGCTTTCGAGTTTACGCATATTACTCATTGTACTTCTTTTTTTTTGTAATGGTGATATATTATCTTCTTTACTTTCTAATTCATCTTGAGCTAATTGAGATTTAACCAATCCCGCATAATATCCGTTTAATTCTAATAATTCTCTATGAGTTCCTTTTTCATGGACTTTTCCATTTTTTAAAGCATAGATTACATCTGCATTTTTAATTGTACTTAATCTGTGTGCTATTATGATTGTACTTACATGAGTTTGACTTATATGATCTAAAGCAGCTTGAACTTCTTTTTCACTTTTATTATCTAATGCGCTTGTAGCTTCATCTAATATTAATATTTTAGGATTACATAAAATTGCTCTTGCTATAGCTAATCTTTGTTTTTGTCCTCCTGATAATTTACTTCCTTTAATACCTACAACATAATCATATTTTTCTTTTTTTAATTCCACAAAATCTTTAGCACTTGCTTCTCTACAAGCTGTTTTAACCATGTCCATTGGATCACCTAATGTTTTAACGAATTCATCTCTTCCGAAAATTACATTTTCTTTTACTGATTTATTAAACAAAACAGGTTCTTGTTGAACATATCCAATTAAATTTCTTAGATATTCTAAATCATATTGTTTAACATCTGTTCCATCTAATAACACCTGACCACTATGAGGTTCATATAATCTTTCTATTAAGTTTATTGTCGTACTTTTTCCACA
>Ga0310691_10007513_pt1 | contig 11332 bp, 10 predicted proteins | sample 176DNAGHGlowgp2_FD_203887 | JGI IMG/M metagenome (GOLD analysis project Ga0310691, IMG submission 203887) | Sheep rumen microbial communities from Palmerston North, Manawatu-Wanganui, New Zealand - 1766 DNA GHGlow gp2 (v2) (version 2) | ecosystem: Host-associated > Mammals > Digestive system >... | reverse complement strand
CAGTGGTGCGGTCAGGGGTGCATAGGGTGTCATGGCACGCAAGGTGTCGGGCACCTTGGGGTAGATGTCGTCGCTCAAGTAGGTGGTGTCGACGCGAGGATAGGTCGTCACCTTTTTCTCATAGAGCGACTGGATGAGTTTCAACGTCTCGTCGGCAGTATAAGAGAACTTCTTGTTGCACTCGACTTGCAGGCTCGTCAGGTCGAACAGTCGCGGCGGGGCTTCGCGTCCATTTTTGGTCTCGATGCCGGTGACCGTGAGCGGCAACTCATGGATGTTTTCGATGACCTGGCTGGCGTCACCCTCGGTCTTATAGCGTCCCTTGGTCGAGTTGAAGGTCACTCCACGATACAAGGTCTTGATTTCCCAGTAATCCTCGGGCACAAAGTTCTCAATCTCGCGTTGACGGGCGACAATCAGGGCCAGGGTGGGGGTCTGCACACGTCCGATGCTCAGCACGTTGCGCGACTGGGCATACTTCTGCGTGTAGAGCCGAGTGGCATTCATGCCCAGCACCCAGTCGCCGATGGCGCGCGACAGTCCGGCGTGGTAGAGGTTGTCAAAATCCTTGGCCGGCTGCAAGTGCTGGAAACCCTCGCGGATGCTCTCGTCGGTGAGCGACGAGATCCACAGGCGCATCACGGGCTTGTGGCAGTTGGCCTTCTGGTAGACCCAGCGCTGGATGAGTTCGCCCTCTTGTCCCGCATCGCCGCAGTTGATGACCTCGTCGGCGCCGGCGATGAGTGTCTCAATGACATGAAACTGCTTGCGGATGCCCTCGTCGTCTTTGAGTTTGATGCCAAATTTGGGCGGAATCATGGGCAATGCGCTCAGGCTCCACCGCTTCCACAAGTCGGTGTAGTCGCCCGGCTCCTTGAGCTCGCACAGGTGACCGAAGGTCCATGTGACTTGGTAGCCATTGCCCTCGTAGTACCCATCGCGGCGAGTCGTAGCCCCCAAGATACCGGCGATATCCCGGGCCACACTCGGCTTCTCTGTCACGCAGACTTTCATGCTTTTGATTCAGTGATCCTATAAAAAGAATGGTGGCTAACTGTTGGGGGTCAGTCGCTTCGCCTCGTCCCACAGGGCGTCCATCTCGGCGAGGGTCATGTCGCGCAGATGGCGACCTTGCTCCTTAGCCTTGGCCTCGATGTAGTTGAAGCGGGCGATGAACTTGCGGTTGGTGCGCTCCAGCGCGTTGTCGGGGCGCACACCGTAGAGGCGGGCGGCATTGATGATGCTGAAGAGCAGGTCGCCAAACTCCTTCTCCTCGCCCTTCACATCACCACGGCGCATCTCGGCCTCGACCTCGGCCAGCTCCTCCTTGACCTTGTCCCACACATCATCGCGTTTCTCCCAGTCGAAGCCCACATTGGCGGCCTTCTCCTGGATGCGCTCTGCCTTGATGAGCGAGGGCAGGGTGTGAGGCACACCGCTGAGCACGGTCTTGTTGCCATCTTTTTCTTTAGTCTTGATAATCTCCCAATTTTGGAGCACTTCGGCAGCATCCTTTGCCACCTTTTCGCCATAGACGTGCGGATGGCGGAAGATGAGTTTGTCGCACAGCGAGTTGCACACGTCGGCAATATCAAATTGTCCCTTCTCGTCACCAATCTTAGCATAGAACACGATGTGCAGCAACACATCGCCCAGTTCCTTGCGAATCTCGGCTGGTGCGTCATTGAGGATGGCTTCGGACAGTTCCATGGTTTCTTCGATGGTGTTCTCGCGCAGGCTTTCGTTGGTTTGTTCGCGATCCCATGGGCACTTCTCACGCAGTGTGTCCATCACATCGAGCAACCGTTCAAAGGCTTTGAGTTTGTCTTCTCTAGTGTTATTGGGCATAATGTTATCTGTTTTTTGGACTGCAAAGGTAGCAATTTCTAGTTAAAGTGCCAAATAAAAGGGCATCATGTACATTTTTTTGTACATGAATTTGGATTTGTTGAAATAATTGTTTACCTTTGCACATAATTCTCAAATAATAGTAGCAATGACAACATTATCAGTAGGTGATTTCAGAAGCAATTTAGCCGCATCACTCAATCTAGTTGATCAGGGTGAGCAGTTGTTTCTGCGTCGTCATAACAAAGTTTACGCAATTGTCCTGGTTGATGATGACGACTTGACTGTCTCGCCACAATTGGCCGAGAAAATAGCCACTGCACGCAGTGAATTTCAAGAGCGCAAAACATTGGCTTTTGAAAATGCATCTTCGGCGCAGAAATGGATGGATGAATTATGAGTTATCGGATTGAATTCACTCAAGAGGTGCAGCGCGTCATCAAAAAATGGAAGAAATCTAATCCAAACTCATTTCAAAAACTTTATCGGCTTCTTCCGGAATTGGAAACTCATCCTCGCACTGGAACTGGGCATCCCGAACCGCTCAAAGGTGGTGGAGGTGTTACTTACTCTAGGCGATTGTCAGGTAGCGATAGAGTGATCTATGATATTTATGACAATGTGGTGACAGTACTGGTCATTTCTGTTGAAGGGCATTACAATGATAAGTAAACTATGTTAGACTACAACGCTATTATCGAACAATATTACACGCCAGGTACCGCGCTCTATGATACTCTGGTGATTCATAGCCGCCAAGTGGCCGACCTGGCCGTGCGGTTGGCTGTGCGTTACAACGATTTGCATCCTGCCATCGACCCACTGGACATTGACTTTGTGCGCGAGGCTGCGATGCTGCACGACATCGGCATGTGCCGCACCGATGCACCGGGTATCCACTGCCACGGCACCGAGCCTTACATTTGCCACGGGATACTGGGCGCTGAAATGTTGCGTGCCCACAACTTGCCGCGACATGCTCTTGTGTGTGAGCGTCATACGGGTGCCGGACTCTCGCTCGATGACATTGTCAGTCAAGGCTTACCCGTGCCACACAAGCAGATGTTGCCTGTCACCATGGAAGAGAAAGTTATCTGTTATGCCGACAAGTTCTTCAGCAAGACCCACCTGGGTGAGCCGGCCCGCTCGCTTGAGCGCGTCCGCCAGTCGTTGGCCAAGTTCGGTCCCGCCACCTTAGCCCGCTTTCAGGAACTAACAGCACTCTTCGGCACTCCATGAAACTGTTGCGGTAATACGACAGAATCAAGTGAGGCTTTGGGTAACAGATTTCAGTTTAAGGCAGAGTGTGAAAAAATCTAAAAATGTGGCATTGTTGATTAATTTTTGCTATCTTTGGGGGTTGAAAACTCAAAACTTTTAAAGTATATGAAACAATTTCTATCCTTATTGTTGTATGGCATTGCCCTGATGACGTGCGCGCAGCAGGTGACAGTGCTTGAGCGGACGAGGTTGTTGCAGGGTGTCGAGGGACCGGCCTATTATCCGGTGCTCAATGCCGACGGCAGCCAGTTGCTCTTCAGCAGCGGTGAACAGAATGGCCTAAAACTCTACACTTATGATGACAATGTTGTGACTCGCATCAGCGATGAGGCTGGTGCTGGGATTGATGCCTTGTGGGGCGGCGATGGACGGGTCTACTATGTGACACAGGAGCGTCGTGCCAATAATTTGGTCTACCGCACTGGTCACTGCTATGACTTGGCTACGGCACGGTCAATTGTGGTGCTCGAGGCACAGCATGGTGCCGTGCGTCCCATGTCGGCATCACGTGGCGCGGCACTGCGCGGTAATGTCAGTTATACTTCGGCTCGCAACTTGGGTGTGGCAGTGACTACCGAGGGCAGTGAAGTTGTGCTCAATGTCAATGGTCAGGAACGCCGTTTCTCACCCGTCGAGTCGCATGCAGGCTATCTGTGGGCCAGCCTGTCGCCTGATGGCATGCGGGTTGCATTTTTTGCTGCCGGCACGGGTGTCATTGTGATGGACCTTGAAGGCAAGGTGCTGGCTCAATTGGGCAACTACGAGATGCCCTGCTGGTATGATGATGACTACATTGTGGCACAGCATGCTACCGATGATGGTCACCAGTTCACTTCGTCTCAAATCATACTACTCAAGGTCGATGGATCATTCGCCTATGAGTTGACCCGTCCCACATCAATGACCATGCAGCCCACTGCTGGTGGTGGTAAGATTGTCTATACCACTATCGATGGCCAGTTGCACCAGATGAGAATACAAATTAAACCATAAACTGACACGACAATGAAACAGATGAAAATCAAAAACGTCATGCTGATGCTCGTGGCAGTCATGGGCATCAATTGTGCGCTGGCCCAACAGCCGCACGTATATATCAATCCTGGCCATGGTGGTCACGATGCCGACGACCGCAATGTGGTGGTGGCACCCTTTGCGCAGGGCGACACTTTGGGCTTCTGGGAGTCGAACTCCAATCTTTGGAAAGGTTTTGCCTTGCAAGAGATGCTCAAGCACAAGGGTTACAAGACCAGTATCTCGCGCATCCGCAACACCACGTCCGATGACTTGAATCTCTCGACCATTGTTGCGCTGTGTAACTCCAGTGGTGCCGATGTGTTCTACTCAATTCACAGTAATGCCACGGGTGCTGGCGATAACTATCGCATCAACTTTCCGTTGGGATTGTATCGTGGCTACACAGGGTCGCCTGTGGTGCCAGGTAGCGACAAGTTGGCGCAAGATTTAGGGGTATACCTCTTGGCCAATGAGAGCACTGTGTGGAGCGAGAACAACTATCGCATCGCCGGCGACTGGACCTTCTATCCCGAGTGGAATAACCAGGGGCTCGGTGTGTTGCGTGGCAACAAAGCTGTGTCGATGCTTGACGAAGGCTCATTTCACGACTACATCCCTGAAACCTATCGCCTCATCAATCATGACTATGACTGGGTCGAGGGGTTCAATTTCTCGTTAGGGGCTGACCGCTACTTTGGTCGCCTTGAACAGTATGGCAACGACATGACAGGCATCATTACCGGCAACCTGCGGGACGACCGCTTGTTGCGTGCCGCCACATATGTGATGTTCGGCGATGACAAGCGGCAACCCATTAACGGAGCCACTGTGCGTTTGCTCGATAGTGACGGCAATGTGGTGCAGACCACCACAACCGACACCATCGAGAATGGTATCTACCTATTTAAATATGTGGCTCCTGGCACCTATACCGTCGAAGCCAGCGGACCCGAGCATTTTACAGCCACTACTGATGTTGAAGTCAAGCCCAATGCGGTGACCTATTGCAACATGGATCTCAAGCGTGTGCGCAGCACACCGCCCGAGGTGGTCAGTTACTCGCCCGTGTGGAGTGAGGGCGACCCTGCTGTGCTGTGCGTCGAGCCCATCGTGTTTCAGTTCAACTGGGACATGGACATCGCTTCGACCGAAGCTGCACTGGAAATCGAGCCGGCTGTTGAAGGCACTTTCAGATGGGAAGATACCAACTATCGCATGGTGTTTACTCCCACCGATGCCTATCAGACCAATACGCTCTATACTGTTACCTTACGCAAGACAGCACAGCATGGCGGTGGCACACCGATGAGCGAGGACTTCACCTTCCAGTTCACCACGCAGTCACGCAGCCATCTCAACACATTAGCCTTGTGGCCTCGTGAGAATTGTCAGGTACATTTCCAGACACCTTATGTCGAGTTCCGCACCGACTCACTGCTGGCTAGTAAGGACTTGTTCAACCTCTTCCATGTCTATGATAAGGATGGCACCGAACTCGATTGGAGCAGACGAGCCATCAAAAACAACAAGAAGGGCGACCCATACGGCTATATCCGTCTGCCTCTGTTGCGCGACCTCAATGTGGCAGAGACTTATTCGGTCACAATTGAGCGTGAGGTCAGCGACACAGCTGGCGTTCATCTGCCCGGTGACCTTGTTTATAGTTTTGTGGCTGCCGACATGGGCACCAGCAAGTCGGGCACAGTGTTGCTTTACGACGGTGAAGATGTGTCTGGCATTGGGGTGGACGGTGTCTACAAGACTGCAACAGTATCGGCATCAACCACTCATTTGTTTGGCTCGCGGTCGCTGCAACTCAAGTGGGATTTTGCAGGGCAGGGTGAACCGGAGGCTATGCTTGGGTTAGGATTTGATCAGGTGTTTGCTCATGGCGACACATTGGGCATCCATCTGTGGGGCGACATGAGTTGCAATCGTCTGCAGGCAGTCATCGGCGATGCGGGAACGGATGATGTGCCAGCTTTGCCCAATCTTGAGTATGTCGACGTTGCAACGCTTGATTTCCATGGGTGGCAATACATCAAGGTGGCGATGCCTGCGGGCAATAACCGCATTGTGGGTTTCCGCATCACACCCTCCGATTCACGCATGGGCATCAGTGGCACCCTGCTCATCGACGACGTGCTTTACAAGCATGGCTTGCCCAACGCGGGAGTCGAGCAGGTTGTGCTCAAGGGTGTCAAGGTGGGTCCTGTGCCAGCCAGCGATTATATTGTTGCCAGTGCCGACAGCCGCATCCAGGGAGTTGAGTTGCTTGACCTCACGGGCAAGGTGGTAGTACGGCATTGTGGCAACTACATTAATGTAGCCGAGATTCCCACAGGGCATTATCTGCTGCGAGTTCATGTCAATGGCCTCACCTCAACTCACAAGGTTGTGATAGCACACTGATGAAGAAAAGTTATATAATCACTAAAAGCTTGAAAATATGATGAATCCTGCAAAACTAATCCTGCTTGCCGCCACAACGATGGCTCTATGTGCCTGTGGCGGCAAGCATGACAATGAAAAACCAGTTGAACAACCTGTAGACAATGCTGTCGCCGAGCGAGTTGACAGTGCGGGACGTGTGACCTATCGTCCTGACACGATGCAAGTGCTCAGTGACAAGCAGGTGGCTCACGACTCGACATTCATTGTCATCTCTAAGGTCGAGTTGCGCCTCTATGTCAAGGGTGTTGTCAATGGCGACACGATTGCATTGGCGCGTTTCCCTGTGTGCTTGTCACGCAACAAAGGGCAAAAATTGAAGAGCGGCGATATGCGCACCCCCGAGACCGAGCCGGGCAAGCCTTTCACCATCACCGAGATTGTACCAGCCAGTGACTGGGAGCATGACTTCGGTGACGGGCGAGGCAAGATACGTGCTTACGGCAATTGGTTCATGCGTTTGAAGACCCCATTCTCGGGCATCGGCATCCATGGCAGCACCAATAACGAGGACAAGATGCCGGGCCGTGACAGTGAGGGATGCATACGTTTGCGTGATGCCGATCTTGACTACCTCAAGGAGCATTATGCTTATGTGGGTATGCCTGTCTATATCGAGCCTGACCAATTACCATCCTTGCCAATAGAGAAAGATATAGTATATTAATAATTACCAATCTGATAATATTATGAATTTCTACTACATCAATGACAATCGCGAGCGACTTGGTCCGTTCACTGTCGACCAGTTGCGCGCTCACAATTTGACCGCTAACACATGGGTTTGGTGTCCGGATCTTGGGATGCAGCAGTGGATGCCTGCAGGTCAAGTGCCTCAGTTGGCCGCTCTGTTTGTACCAGTGCAGCCTATTCAGCAACAGCCCGTTGAGCAGCCTGTTCAGCAACAACCCGTTGAGCAACCTGTTCAGCAACAACCTGTTCAGCAATCTGTACAACAACAACCCGTTGAGCAACCTGTTCAGCAGCAACCTGTTCAGCAACCTGTTCAACAACCTTACCAGCGACCTTATCAGCAGCAACCCGTTGAGCAACCCGTACAGCAGCAACCCATTCAGCAACAGCCCGTTCAGCAACAGCCTGTTCAGCAACAACCCGTTGAACAGCCTGTACAGCAGCAACCCGTTGAGCAACCCGTACAGCAGCAACCCGTTGAGCAACCCGTACAGCAGCAACCCGTTGAGCAACCCATACAGCAACAGCCTGTTCAGCAACCTGTACAGCAGCCCATTCAGCAACCTGTACAACAACAACCCGTTGAGCAACCCGTACAGCAGCAACCCGTTGAGCAACCTGTACAGCAACAACCCGTTGAGCAGCCTGTTCAGCAGCAACCCATTCAGCAACCTGTTCAGCACCAACCCGTTGAGCAACCTGTTGAGCAACCTGTTCAGCAACCTGTACAGCAGCCCGTTCAGCAGCCTGTTCAGCAACCTGTTCAGCAACCTGTTCAACAACCTGTTCAACAACCTTACCAGCAACCTTATCAGCAGCAACCTTACCAGCAGCAACCTTACCAGCAGCCTTATCAGCCGATGCAGCAACCCAACGCGCAACAATCTTCAAGCAAAAAGACGCCGATCATCATTGCGGCTGCAATATTGGCCTTGGCAGCGCTGGGAGGACTGGGTTGGTGGTGGATGAACAACCGTGCTAGCACTGACGAACCCACAGAGGAACCTCCTGCTGTCAGCGCCCAAACAACCGACAGCGTGACGACCTCTGAGGCAACCGTGGGCGAAGCCTTTGAGCCGACCGAGGGTGCTCCTGTCGACAACGAGGGCAATGATACCGATGCCAGCGAGGTGGACAACAAGGGCGTGTTTGCCCCGCGGCACACTCCATCGGGCAGTCAGGGTTTCTCCAACATGGTTTTGTCTGTCGATAATCTGCTGCGTGAGTCGGGTGTGAATGTCAGTAGTTTCGCTGACATGCGTGCTCTGGGCAAGGTCAATGGCAACCAGATTCTGTATGAACATAGCGACGGTGTGCGCTATCAATTTTTCTTCGACAAGCCGGTCAAGAATACTTCGGCTGTGTTGACTGGTATCGCCGTGAGTCGCAAGACCGACAAGGCCTATACCCAGTGTGCCGAGTTGCAAGATGCTCTTGAGGACAGAGGCTATTATGAGACAGATACTCATATCTTCAGTGGTGACAATGGCTTGACCTACTCGCCTGGCTACAAGGGCGACCGCGTCTATTGCTACATTTACCGCTCCAATGCCCCTGACAAGAGCCCTGCTCCGCGCGATTGATTTTTTTCTGTAATGGATGTTATAGCCGTCATTAGAAATAGTGGCGGCTATTTTTGTAAGTGAAATGAAGTTGTATGATTTATGATGTGAACGTATGTATAAAGGAGTTAAATCTTGTGTAAAATTAATGAGGTCTATTGGTTTTATGCAGCCGGTGTGGTGCGGATATTGTAAATTTGTAGCGTAAAACTTTAGGTTTTAACAATAAACGAATAGATTTAACGTTTGATATAATTTGTTAACATGGCAACAAGTGTGTCCCGCAGTATGATTGTGATTGGTGAGAGCAGCAGTACTCGCACCGAGTGGACTTTGGTGGATAATGGTGTGGTTGTTGAGCACGCCGAGACGGTGGGCCTGAACCCTTATTTCTTGTCTCGTCGTGAGATCAGCCACAATGTGCGACTGGAGTTGCCCGAGGCGTTTTTCAAGCGTCGATGGAATCATGTCTACTTCTACGGTGCCGGTTGCTCCAATCCCGAGAAGAACAAGATTGTCGAGTCGTCTCTTGTGGCTCAGTTCAAGACTCCGGTAACTGTGATGAGCGACTTGTTGGGTGCAGCGCGCGGTCTGTTAGTGCATGAGCCGGGGCTGGCATGTATCTTGGGTACGGGTAGCAACTCATGCCTGTTCGACGGTCAGGATATCGTGCGCAATGTGCGTTCTCTTGGATTTATCTTGGGCGATGAGGGCAGCGGGGCTGCATTAGGCCGCATCTTCTTGGGTGATGTGCTCAAGGGATTGGCTCCGAGGGAATTGTCCGAGGCTTTCTTTAGCAAGTTTAAGGTTACGCCCGATGTCATCATGGATGCGGTGTACAACAATGCGTCGGCCAACCGCAATCTGCGCGAATACTCTTTCTTCTTGAGCGAGCACCTTGACCATGAGTATGTTGTGTCGCTGATTGACCGTGAGTTCTCGCGCTTCTTCGAGCGCAACTTGTGTCAGTATGACGACTACGACAAGTTGCCCGTGGCGTTTGTTGGCTCAGTGGCGACAACCTACAGCGAGTTGTTGCTCGATGTGGCTCAACGCTATGGTGTCCGTGTCCAGAAGATTGTGCGCAGTTCAATGCCCGGTCTCGTGACCTATCATTCAAGTTTTTAGAGTTTACTCTCTACTCCCTGTTTACTGATTTCTTGATGTTTAATTTACAATGAACAAGACTTATATTTTGCCGATTTTGGTGGCACTGATGTGCTGCTGTGTGGCTAGTGCCGTTCCGGCCTGGCCGGGCTTGCACCACGTGCAGCAGCCTGATGGCAGTCGAGTCACACTGCAGATCGTGGGTGATGAGTATTTCAATTATGTGCGCACGAGCGACGGATTCACCGTTGTGCGCACCGACGAGGGTGCTTACGAGTATGCGACTCTGCGCGACGGCGTGCTTGTTGCATCGGGTGTCGTGGCGCACGACCAGGCGCAGCGCACCGTGGCAGAGCAGCGTCTGTTGGCCGAATTGCCTCGCAATCTGTTCAGCCGTGAGCAGTGTGATCGGGGGCGCGTGTTGCGTGCCGAACGTGATGCGCTTGGCTCGCGACGTGTTATCGATTACGGCAACTTCCGTGGGCTGGTGGTGCTTGTCGAGCCTAGCGATGTGGCGTTTTTGAGTGAAGACCCTGTTGCGTTTTATGACGATATGATTAACACCGAGGGGTTTACTGGCTATCATCATCCCAAGGGGACGGATTGGTCTCTGGAGAAAGAATGGGTCGATTGTACGGGCTCGGTTCGCGACTATTTTGAAGACAATTCAATGGGCATTTTCAAGCCGGTGTTTGACGTGGTCGGCCCTGTCAAGGTCAACCGTCCGGCCTGTGAGTTTCAGTCGAATAGTTATAGTATTTTTATGAATGTTGTGAATGAGATTAATCCTACTGTTGACTTCAGCAAGTATGATGTCGACAATAACGGTAAGATCGATTTGGTGTTTTTTCTGGTCGCCGGCACTGGAGCCAACTCCAGTCCCAATGATTCAGGCAATTTGTGGCCCTATCGTTCCAGCTTTTACACCTCCGCTAAGTTTGATGGGAAAGACTTGCGTGACTATGCTTGTACGACCGAGTTGTTGTATGACTCCAGTTATTCGATGATTGACGGCATCGGCTCTTTCTGTCATGAGTTCAGCCACGTGCTGGGGCTGGCCGACCACTACGACACGGATTACGCCGGTTCAGGAGGCGGGAGCCAGACTCCCGGCGAATGGGATATCATGGCCGGCGGGAGCTATTTGAACTACTCAATCACGCCGGCGGGTTATAGCATCTTTGAGCGCCATGCCCTGGGCTTTGGCAGTGCGTCGGTGATCAGTCAGACCGGCAGTTATCAGCTGGGTGCGGTCAACGAGGCTAATCATGGCTATATCTTGACCACGCCGGTCGCGCACGAGACGTTCATGCTTGAGAACCGTCAGCAAGCCGGCTGGGACCTGTATTTGCCGGGTCATGGCATGCTGATTT
>Ga0310691_10007512_pt1 | contig 11332 bp, 7 predicted proteins | sample 176DNAGHGlowgp2_FD_203887 | JGI IMG/M metagenome (GOLD analysis project Ga0310691, IMG submission 203887) | Sheep rumen microbial communities from Palmerston North, Manawatu-Wanganui, New Zealand - 1766 DNA GHGlow gp2 (v2) (version 2) | ecosystem: Host-associated > Mammals > Digestive system >... | reverse complement strand
CCGGTTCACGCAGGCCCCCGCCTTCAGCTGCTTGTCGCAGGCAGGCTTGCGGAAGTTGGCCGTGGGGCCGCCCACGTCGTGGATGTAGCCCTTGAAGCCGGGCAGCTTTGTGAGCAGCCGCCCCTCGTCCACGATGCTCTTTTTGCTGCGGGCGGTGACGATCCTGCCCTGGTGGAAGGTCAGCGCGCAGAAGGAGCAGGCGCCGAAGCAGCCCCGCACCGAGGCGATGGAAAACTTCACTTCCTCGATGGCCGGGATGCCGCCGGATTTTTCATACATCGGGTGATACGTGCGCTGATAGGGCAGCGCGTAGACCGCGTCCAGCTCCGCCTCCGTCAGCGGCATGTCCGGCACGTTTTGCAGCATCCACTTCCTGCCGTGCTTTTGGGCGATGGGCTTGCCGCGCACCGGGTCCTGCTGGTCGTACTGCACCTTGAAGGCCTCGGCATAGGCCCGCTTGTCCTTCGCCACGGTCTCCATCGGCGGGATTTCGAGAAACCCCTCGGGCACCTCGCCCGCCATCACGCAGGTGCCGGGCAGGCGCATTTCGGAATAATCCCAACCCGAGGCCATCCACCGGGCCACTTCGACGACGCTCCGCTCCCCCATGCCGAACATCAGCACGTCCGCGCCGCTGTCCACCAGCATGGAGTTGCGCACCCGGTCGTCCCAGTAGTCGTAGTGGGCGAAGCGCCGAAGCGACGCCTCCACCCCGCCGATGGCGATGGGGATGCTTCCATAGGCCTCCCGGATGCGGTTGCAGTAGACGATGGTCGCCCGGTCGGGGCGGTGGCCCGCCTGGCCGCCGGGGGAATAGGCATCCTCGCTGCGCTTCTTCTTCGCGGCGGTATAGTGGTTCACCATGGAATCGATCACGCCCGCCGTGACCAGAAAGCCGATCTTCGGCCGCCCGTACTCCTTGAAGGGCTCGCAGGAATGCCAATCCGGCTGGGGCAGCATGGCCACGCGATACCCCGCCGCCTCCAGCACCCGGGATATGATGGCCAGGCCGAAGGAGGGGTGATCCACATAGGCGTCGCCGGTGACATACACGAAATCCGGCGCGTCCCAGCCCAGCTGGCGCGCTTCCTTCGCGTTCACGGGCAGAAAGCCCTTGGCCATGGGATCGCCTCCTTTTCCATGTGTTATCGCGGTGAAGTCTTCTGCGGCGGCCGCAGCTCCCCCTGTGATCGAGGGGTTATGCTTGCCCCTCCGCATCCCCCAACAACCGTTTCAATGCCGTATACTCCCGCAGGTACAGTCCCCGGCGCATCTCGTCGTCGGCGGCGTATTCCGCGTGGCGGGAAAACTCCGCGACGGCCTGTTCAATGCTGACCCAGCGGGGCTCCATACCCACTTCCTTCTCCCGATCCGTGAGATGGCGTTCGGTCGTGCCCACGGGCTTGCAGAAGAAATAGAGGCTGATATACTTCCAGTCCTCGTAGTACTCGTCGATCTCGAGGACGGGTTCGCCGGGCTCCACGAGAACGCCCGTCTCCTCGGCCACCTCGCGTCGGCAGCAGTACCCGGCGCTCTCCCCGCTTTCCAGGCCGCCGCCGGGGATCATGTACTGGCCGGTGACCGTCTCATAGGAAGTGAGGATCTCATCCCCGCGCAGCACGATGCCCCGGCAGGCCGTGCGCGTATCGCGCCAGCGGCCGAAGTAGTTTTCGCCGAAGATTTCGATGACTTCCATACTATTTCACCGTGAAGTCCGTCCATTGGACGCGGTTGTAGACCATCACGTCGTCGGCAAGCCGCATGCCCAGCTTTTCATAGAAACCCACGGCGTTCTCATTGGCGCAGGTGTAGACGATGATGTCGTCCGCGCCGCCGGCCGTTTCCAGGGCGGCGGCCATCAGCCTTTTGCCGATGCCGCGGCCCACGAAATCCCGGTCCACGCCCAGGTCCGTGATGAACAGCCAGTAGGCAAAGTCCGTGATGCCGAACAGCACGCCCACCAGCCGGCCGTCCTCCCGGGCGGTGAGGCTGACGGCGGCGCTTTGAACCAGCTTTTCGATGCGCGCCTCGAAGCGCTCCGCCGGGTACTGGCTGCCCAGGTCGGTGCGCTTTAAGAAGTCGATGTAGGCCTCGGCGGTGAGGCGCTCGGGGGCGATGGTCAGCATGACTGGCTCCTTTCGAGTGGATAAGGCAGGGCGGCGCGCCAGGGCATTACAACCCCTCCGGCGCTGCGCGCCGCCTCCCCTTGCGCAGGGGAGGCCTTGGGTTGGCCGTCAACAGCTATTCCTGCTCCCTGTCCCCTGTTTCCTGTCCTTCACCCGCCTCAAATCGCGCCACGACCTGCTCCATCACCTTCACGGCGCCGCGCAGCAGTTCTTCCGGCTCCTTGCCGCGCTCGTAGTAATAGACCTCCATGGGGTTGATGGGCTTGAGGCGCAGGTATCTGGGAAAGCCCTTCAGGGCGGAAATGGTGCGCACGGGGTCGATGTCGGCGGCCATGGAGAAGCGCATCATCAGCTCGTCGCCCCGCATGGTCACGTAGTCGATGCCCATGCGCGCGCAGAGGGCCTTCAGGTGGGCGATGTCGATCAGGTTCATCACGGGCCGGTTCGGGTCGCCGAAGCGGTCGATCAGCTCGTCGGTCAAATCGTCCCGGTTCTCCCGGTTGCGGATGGAGGCGATCTTTTTGTACATCTCCACCCGCAGCAGATCGTTGGCAATGTACTCCTGGGGCAGGTAGGCGTCGATCTTGAGATCCACCCGGGTCTCGATGTCGTCCAGGGTGGTGTCGCCCCGCATTTCGCGGACGGTCTCTTCGATCATCTTCACATACAGGTCGTAGCCCACGGACGCCATGAAGCCGCTCTGCTCGCTGCCCAGCAGGTTTCCCGCGCCGCGGATTTCCAGATCCCGCATGGCCACGCGGAAGCCGGAGCCGAACTCCGTGAACTCCCGGATGGCGTTCAGCCGCTTGTCCGCGGCCTCGGTGAGCACCTTGCTGGGGTTGACGGTCAGATAGGCGTAGGCCAGGCGGTTGCTGCGGCCCACGCGCCCGCGCAGCTGGTAAAGCTGGCTGAGGCCGAAGCGGTCCGCGTCGCAGACGATCAGCGTGTTCGCCCGGGGCACGTCCAGGCCGGCCTCGATGATGGTGGTGCACAGCAGCACGTCGAACTTGCCGTCGTAGAAGTCCAGCATCACGTCCTCCAGGGCGTGCTCGCGCATCTGGCCGTGGCCGATGGCGATGCGCGCCTCCGGCACCAGCTTCTTCAGCCGTGTATACATCATTTCGATGGTCTGCACCCGGTTGTGCAGCACATAAACCTGGCCGCCCCGGGACAACTCCCGCAGGATGGCGTCGCGCACCAGCCCGTCGGAGTATTCCACCACGTAGGTCTGCACCGGATAGCGCTCCTCCGGCGGGGATTGCAGAAGGGACATGTCCCGGATGCCCACCATGGACATGTGCAGCGTGCGCGGGATGGGCGTGGCCGTCAGCGTCAGCACGTCCACCGAGCGCTTCAACTGCTTGATGGCCTCCTTGTGGGTGACGCCGAAGCGCTGCTCCTCGTCCACCACCAGCAGGCCCAGGTCCTTGAACTGCACGTCCTTGGCCAGCAGCCGGTGAGTGCCCACCACCACGTCCAGCTCGCCGGACTTCAGCTTTTCGATGATCTGCTTCTGCTCAGCGGCCGTCTTGAAACGGCTGATGGTCTCCACCCGGATGGGGAAGCCGGCAAAGCGGTTCAGCATCGTGGCGTAATGCTGCTGCACCAGGATCGTGGTCGGGGCCAGCATGGCGGCCTGCTTGCCGCTCATCACGCACTTGAAGATGGCCCGGAGCGCCACCTCCGTCTTGCCATAGCCCACGTCGCCGCACAGCAGCCGGTCCATGATCTTGGGCTTCTCCATGTCCCGCTTGATGTCCTCGATGGCGGCCAGCTGGTCCGGCGTCTCCTCATAGGGAAAGCCGTCCTCAAATTCCCGCTGCCAGGGGGTATCCGGGTCGAAGGCGTAGCCGGGGATGGACTCGCGCTGGGCGTACAGCTTTAACAGATCGCCGGCGATGGCCTGGATGCTCTGGCGCACCTTGCTCTTCTGCTTCTGCCACTCGCCGCCGGACAGCCGGTTCAGCTTCGGGGATTCGCCCTCGCTGCCGATGTACTTCTGCACCCGGTCCAGCTGGTCCGTGGGCACATAGAGCTTGTCGCTGCCCTGATAGCGGATGTGCAAAAAATCACGATAGGTGCCGTCGCTGGCCAGGCGCACCATGCCCATATACTGGCCGATGCCGTGGTTTTCGTGGACGACATAGTCCCCCACCTTGAGGTCGGTGAAGGCGGCGATCTTTTCGCCGGTGCCCGCGCGGCTGCGGCTGCGCTGGCGGTTGACGCCGTAGATGTCCGACTCCGCCACCACGGCGAACTTCACGCCGGGATACAGGAAGCCCCGGTTCAGGGTCAGCGGGAAGATCAGCGGCTCGCCGGGGGTCAGCGTCTCGGGGATTTCCGTGACAAAGGGCGCGGAACTGCCCTGGGTGGCGATGGCGCCCTGGAGGCGCTCGCCACGGGCCGTGCCGCCCGCCAGCAGCGCGACGGTCCACCCGTCCGCCTTCCAGCGGTTCAGATCCCGGGCCAGCTCCTTGACGTTGCCCTGGTAGGCCGCCGAATTGCGGCACTCGAACTGGATCAGCGCCTGGGGCCTGAAATCCTGCTCCGTGCGCAGGAACATGTTGGTGAGCAGCGTCGCGCGGCCCTCCAGCTTTTTCAGCAGGTCGTCGTAGCTGATCATCAGCGCCGCCTGGGCCGGCAGGGCCTCCTGCCGCTCCAGCGCGGCCTCGAAGCGCTCCTTGAACTCAAGAAAGCGATTCTCGCAGCGCTCCCGCAGGCGGTCGGGCTGGTCAAACACCACGATGGGGTCGTGCAGGTAGTCCGCCGGGGTCTGGCCATAGTCCAGCAGCACCGGCAGCAGGGAGTCCGCGCCGTCGGGCATCCGGCCCGTGCGCAGCGCCTCCAGCACGTTTTCGTAATTGCGGCGCAGCGCGGAGCCCACCGTCACCCGGGCGGGCATCTGGATCACCGCGTTTTTCGCGCCCTTTTTGCGGGGCTTGGGCGAAGCTTCGCCCTCTTCCTCCTCGTCCTCGCGGGTCAGTTTCAGAAACTCGTCGAAGGGGATCAGGTTGAACTCCTGCTCGATCTTCTGCTGGCGATCCGCCGCCGCGCTGCCCAGGCCGCCCTCCAGCATGCCCTGCAGGGCCTCGACCGCCCTCTCCCGGGCGTCGCTGTCCAGCAGGATCTCCTGGGCCGGGTACAGCTTCAGGCTGGGCCTCCGGGAGATGGAGCGCTGGGTCATCACGTCGAAGGACCGGATGGAGTCGATCTCGTCGTCAAAGAATTCCACGCGCAGGGCGTTGGAGCCGCCCACGGGATAGACGTCCAGTATGCCGCCGCGCAAGGCGCACTGGCCCCGGGCCTCGACGAGATGCACGCGCTCGTAGCCCGCGGCGGTCAATTTTGCCATCAGCTCGGCGGGCTCCATCCGCTCGCCCTCGTTCAGAGCGATGATCCGCGCGTCGAAATCCGCCGCCGGGGCCAGGCGGAACAGCATGGCGTCCGCCGCCACCACCAGCGCCTTCACGCCGCCCGTCAGACAGTCGCCCAGGGCTTCGATGCGCCGCATGGACAGCTCGCGGCTGGAGGCGGCGCTCTTTAAAAACGTGATATCCCTGGCGGGCAGGTGCCGCGCCGCGCCGGACAGCAGCACGTTCAAATCCTCGGTCATGCGCGCCGCGGCCTGGTCGTTGGGCTCGATCACCAGCAGCGGCCGGTTCAGCTTCCGGGCCGTCGCCGCCAGCAGATGCGCCCGCTGCGCGTCGTCCGGGCCATAAGCAGAATAGACGCCCGGCTTTTCCAGCGCGCGCGTCAATTCCCGGAAGGGCGGCAAGCCCTCCATCGGCTCAAACAGGCAGTTCAGGTTCCAGTTGGTGTCTTGCATGTTTTTCTTCATTAGGAATTAGGAATGACGGTACAAATCCTGCGGATTTATTTGATTGTAACACCTTCAATTACCCGCGTTCCATGATTCAGAAATCCGCAAGGATTTCAACATCAATTCCTCATTCCCCATTCCTCATTATCCATTCAGTTTCCCCACCAGCTGCCGGGCGGCGTCCACGCCGTTTTCGATCAGCTCGGCGACGACGTCCGCCGCGCCCATATAGGCGTCGAACATGGTCTGGCGCAGCGCCTGGCTCTCGTAGCCGGAGAGCACCCAGTCCTTCATGTCCCAGCCCTCGGCGGGGCGGCCGATGCCCACGCGCACCCGGGGGAAGTTTTCCCGGCCCAGCAGGTAGATGATGTTGCGCATGCCGTTGTGGGTGCCGGCACTGCCGCTGGGGCGAAAGCGCAGCTTACCCTCGGGCAGGTCCACGTCGTCATAGACCACGATCAGCTGGTCGTCCTCGGGCTTGTACCAGTTGCAAAGCTGCACCACGCTTTCACCGGAGAGGTTCATAAAGGTCTGGGGCTGGCAGAGCGCCACCCGCTGGCCGCGAATCCGGCCCTCGCCCACGGCGGCCTTGCAGCGCAGCTTCTGAATGGGGATATCGTACTTCTGGCTGAGCACCTCCGTCACGTCAAACCCCACGTTGTGGCGGGTGTGCTGGTATTTCCGGCCCGGGTTGCCCAGGCCCACGATCACATACATTGCGCGTCCTCCAAACGGAATCATCCTCTCCGGTCATTGTACATTCCCGACCCTGGTCTTGTCAAGCCGATTTTCGCCGAAGTCCTATGGCCTCCGGCGAACCGACCAACCCCGCTTCGCGGCGGTTGCCCAATCGGGCCTGAAGCAAAAAACAGGCTTCGGTCTGTTTTTTTCAGACTTTGGCCTGTTTTTTTCATTTCGACTGCCGTCGGAATGGGATAGATCCTTCGCTGCGCTCAGGATGGTTTCCTTCGGAGGTCACTTTTTCTTCATAAAGCTGGGCACGTCCGGGGTGAAGCCGCGGCGGTTCTGGGGGCGCGGGGCCTCCTGGCCGTCCTCCTGATAGACGCGGCGGCGGGGGGCGTTGGCCCGCTCGGACCGGCGCTGCTCGCGCTGCTCATAGCCGTCCAGATCGCGGTCCCTGGGGGCGCGCTCGCGGGGGCGGCGCTCAAAGATCGGGGAGACGGGCTCTTCCTCATAGCGGGAGGCGCGGGCCGGACGCTCCGGCTGCTCCTCGTCGTCCAGGTTCAGCTCCTTGTTCTCGCCGATGGAGGACGCGCTGCGGCTGGCGCTGAAGGCAGGCTTTTCAAAGCCGGTGGCGATCACGGTGATCTTCACCTCGTCGCTCATGGTCTCGTCGATGCCGGCGCCGAAGATGATGTTGGCCTCGGGGTCGGCCGCGGCGGTGATCAGCTGCGCCGCCTCGTTGATGTCAATGATGGAGGTGTCCGGGCCGCCGGTGATGTTGATCAGCACCGCGCGCGCGCCATCGATGCTGGTCTCCAGCATCGGGCTGGAGATGGCCTGCTTGGCGGCGTCCACCATGCGGCTCTCGCCCTTGCCAATGCCAATGCCCATGTGGGCCAGGCCGCGGGACTGCATCACGGTGCGCACATCCGCAAAGTCCAGGTTGATCAGGCTGGGCACGGCGATCAGGTCGGAAATGCCCTGGATGCCCTGGCGCAGCGTGTCGTCCGCGATCTTGAAGGCGTCGGTCATCGTGGTGCCCTTGGTCACCACGCTCAGCAGCCTGTCGTTGGGAACCACCACGAGGGTGTCCACATTGGCCTTGAGCTTCTCGATACCGGATTCGGCGTTCTTCATGCGCTGGCGTCCCTCAAACAGGAAGGGCTTGGAGACCACGCCGATGGTCAGGATGCCCATTTCGCGGGCCGTCTCGGCGATGATGGGAGCCGCGCCGGTGCCGGTACCGCCGCCCATGCCGCAGGTGACGAACACCAGGTCGGAGCCCTTGATCTTGCTGGCGATCTCCTCGCGGCTCTCCTCGGCGGCCTTTTCGCCCACCTCGGGGTTCGCGCCGGCGCCCAGGCCCTTGGTCAGCTTTTCGCCGATCTGCACCTGGATGGGCGCCTTGGACAGGGCCAGCGCCTGCTTATCGGTATTCACGGCGATGAAATCCACGCCGCGCAGGCCGGAATCCACCATGCGGTTCACCGCGTTGGTGCCGGCGCCGCCCACGCCGATAACCTTTATCGCCGCGAAATTGGTGTCCTGCTCCTCGACTTCGTTGTTCTTGTTATCCATTTCAAATTCCAGCACAAGGCATCCCCCTCGTCAATGTATTTGTCCGTATATGTGTAAATCGGTTGCTTTTGTTCAGTTGCGCCCGAAAAGGCTCTTCAGCCGGCTGCCCAGGTTTTCGTCCTCGCCGCCCTGGCGCTCGATGGAATCAAACACCAGATCCGCCAGGCCCAGCGACGCGGAAAACACGGGGCTGTTCAGCTTGGAGGACTTCGCGGCGGAGACCTTCACGGGCCGGTTGATCCTGGCCGACAGGGCTTCCCGCGCGCCGCGCATCAGGGCGATGCCGCCGCCGGTGAGGAACACCTGGGACTTCTTGCCCAGCAGGGGCTCCACGTCGTTGCGCAGGGTCATGTCGATCATCCCGGCAATCTCGCCGAAGCTGTCCTCCACGATCTTGCCGACCTGGTCCCGGGGGAAGGTCATGCGCCGTCCCCGCTCGTCATAGACTTCAGAGAAGGAATTGGCGTCGAACTCGTCCGGGTTGAAAACATAGCCGCGCTTAATCTGCTCCGCTGCGCGCATCGGTATGCGCAGCTGGGTGGCCAGGTCGGCTGTGATGTGGCCGCCACCCCGAGGCAGTATGGCGTGATAGATGATGGCGTCGCCCTCCACCACGCTGATCTCGGTGTTCAGATAGCCCACGTCGATCAGCATCGCGGCCCGGTCGCGCTCCTCCAGGCTCAGCATCAACAGGCTCTCGCCCAGCGAACAGGACAAGAAGCCCAGAATGGTGATGTTCTGGCGGCCGATCATCTCGGACACGTCCTCGATGAACTGGGGGTCGGCGATGATGAAGGTGGTCATGGCCCGCAGGCGCTGTCCGCGTCCGCCGGGGGTCATGGTCTTTTTGCCGTCGTCCACGATGAACCAGCTGGGCGTGCGGTGCATCACCAAGCCGCCCTCCTGGGCGATGTTCAGCTTCTCGGCGGCGGCGTCCTGCACGGCATTGATCGCCGCTTCGTCCACCGTGCCATCCGGCAGCTCCACCTCGGTTTCGCAGGCGCGCACATGGATGTACTCGCCCGGAACGCCGACATAGATCTCCTTAATCTTGGAATTGGCCTCCAGCTCTGCCGCCGCGATGGAATCGCGCACGCGCTGAATCATCTGGCCCGGCGTGTTCCAATCGCCGTCGGAATAGCCGTCGTAGGGCACCGTGCCCGACCCGATGATGTCCAGGCGGTCCATGCCGCCGCTCTGCGCAATCACCGTGACGATTTTGGAGGTTCCAAATTCAATGGCAGCAATTTGCGTTTTCATATCCTTAGTCGACCCACCCTATTCCTATGTTCCCTGATGGATATTCATCCACTTGTACCGATTATCCAACTTATACGTATTATACATGGATTTTCCCTTTGATGCAAATTGGAAACCGCCGATTTTCGCCTTTTTCCGCGATTTTCAAAATAGTTTCAAATTTACGGCAAGGTTAAGTCACACGATCTCCACCTGCTCTTAACTGGCGGGCTGCGGCGAGGGCTGCGCGTCCACCGGCTGGCCGTCCACATAAACCACGCCGTCGATGGAGTAGATCTGGCCTTCGGGCAGCGCCGTGGCCTCGGGCTCCGGCTGTTTTTCCTCTTTATCGTCGGCGGCGGGCGGCGCGAAGTCCGCCTTGGTGCCGCTGGAGACGTCCAGCTGGCCGGCGGTCTCCCCCCTGGCCTCCAGATCGGCGAGCGCGCCCGCCATCCAGGTGATCTTGTTTTCCATGTTGTCCGGCTTACCCAGGCTCACCGAAATGCCCGTGCGGGTGATCAGCTTCAGGTCCGCCGTGTCGGCCACGTTCAGCTCCGAGACATAGGCCGTGGCCCCGCGGCGCTTCAGCGCCTCCACCACCGCCTTCATGGCGGCGACGCGCCCGTCGGCGGTGTCCAGCTGGCGGCCCAGCGCGTAATAGGAAGCCCTTAGCCCCGTGACATACACCGCGCCGGAGTCCGGCATGTCGTCCACCGACACCACGTAGCCATCGGAATCCAGCGTCAGGACCTTGCCGCCCAGCAGGATGACCACGTCCTTCGTGCGGGGCCGCACCTCCAGCACCACCGTGTGCGGCAGCCGCTTGCGCAGGTCTACAAAGGCCACGCGGCCGTCGCTCTCCACATCCAGTCGCACCCGTTCTGCGTCCACCGCGTTGATGCGCGATCCCAGGCGAATCCCTGACAGGCGGCGCACGTCGGCTTCAGGAACCTCGCCCGCGCCGACGACCTGCACTTCCCGCACCACAAACACCATGTGCGCCAGCAGCAGCAGCGCCACCGCCAGCACCGCGAAGGCCGCCACCCAGGGGGCGAGATTCGTGCGATTTTTCTTCTTCCGTTTCGCCATGGTGCGCCTCCAATGATTTCTGTACCAATCGGCAATCAGGCCGCCGAGCGATTCTCCTTCGATACATTCATCACCACCGCCACTGCGGCCATGATGATGGATATGCTCGTCCCGCCGGCGCTGAAAAAGGGCAGCGGCAGCCCTGTGGTAGGCATCATGCCGATGACCACGGCCACGTTCAGCACGCACTGCACGCCGATCATGCAGGTGACGCCTCCGGCCAGCAGGCTTCCGAAACGGTCCTCGCAGCGCATGGCCACCCGCAGCCCAAAGTACAGAAACGCCATAAACAGCGCAAGCACCGCCACGCATCCCACCCAGCCCAGATCCTCCCCCACCACGGCGAATATGAAATCAGACTCCGGGTAGGGCAGGAAGGCGAACTTCTGTCGGCCCTGGCCGATGCCCATGCCGAACAATCCGCCGGAGCCGAAGGCCAGCAGCGACTGGGACAGCTGATAGCCCTCGTTGGTCATAAAGTCAAAGGGATGGCGGAAGGACATCAATCTTGCCCGGCGATAGCCCTCGCTCAAGGCGTAGAACGTGCCCAGCGCCGCGCCCGCCGCGCCGACCAGCCCCATGTGCCGCCAGCGCGCGCCGGCGATCATCGCCATCACGGCGGTGACGATCAATATGCTGCCCGCCGTGGACAGGTTCGGCTGCATCAGAATCAGCAGGAACATCGCCCCCGGCAGGATGAACAGCGGCACGAGCCCCGCGAAAAACCGGGTCACGTCCCGGTTCCGCTGGCTCAACGCCCGCGCCAGGTAGACGATCATGGAGTACTTCGCCAGTT
>Ga0310691_10007511_pt1 | contig 11333 bp, 5 predicted proteins | sample 176DNAGHGlowgp2_FD_203887 | JGI IMG/M metagenome (GOLD analysis project Ga0310691, IMG submission 203887) | Sheep rumen microbial communities from Palmerston North, Manawatu-Wanganui, New Zealand - 1766 DNA GHGlow gp2 (v2) (version 2) | ecosystem: Host-associated > Mammals > Digestive system >... | reverse complement strand
TACTTTTCCTCCCAATAGTATTACATGTGCCATAACTAATGGAATTATTCCAGCCGGGACTTATGGTACTGATAAATTCCCGAATGAATTACTTGATGACATCATAGTTGTAAATGGTAAAAACTCTAATATTGTTCGATTTAACAATCGATTTATTTGGGTTCAATCTACACTTGATGAGAATATTAGGCAGGGTCTATATATTGAGCTCTCCCAAAAAGGTGTTTTGTCGTACAAACGTGGTCAATATAGTAGGGAGGTACCACCAAACTTAATAGATGAAAAAGTAGGTGTGGATACGACAGAAAATGCTGGTCGTATGCTACTCGAAATATTTAATAATCAAAAACTTTTCGATTATCCCAAGCCTGTATCACTAATCAAATATCTTATCAACTTCATTGATTGTAGTAATTTGAAAATTCTTGATTTCTTTGCTGGCAGTGGCACGACGTTGCACGCTGTAATGCAGTTGAACGAAAAGGGAGGCCATCGCCAGTGCATTCTCGTGACCAACAACGAAAACGGCATCTGCGAGAATGTGACATACGAGCGCAACAAGCGCGTCATCAACGGCTACACCAAGCCCAACGGTGAATATGTTAAGGGTTTGCACGCCAACAATCTGCGCTACTACCGAACGAGACTGATTGACCGCTCACGATCACCTCAAAACTTACGGCAACTGGTGGCTCTGTCGACCGACATGCTCTGCATCAAAGAAGACCTATATAGCGAAATGAACGAGTTTGCTGGGCAGCAGACACATCAAAATGTGTTCAGATATTTCGAGAAAGGTGGCAAGCGAATGATGGTTATTTACAACGAAGAGGCTGTGCCCGAGATTGTCAAACTGATTGAGAAATACGACATACCATGTGGCCAAATCATCAAGGTGTATGTATTCTCACCCAGTGAAGATCCTTGGGCTGGAGAGTTTGTCAGTGTGGAAGGCAAAGTGGAACTATGTGCATTGCCTTTAGCAATTCTTAATGCCTATAAGCGGGTACTTCCAAAACAGCATCCTGTCGATGTTTTTGTAAAGCCCGAGAGTGTCCAAGAAGAAACACAAACTGACGGCAACTCCATATTTGATAGCATGAAAGGGGGCGAAGCATGAAACAAATAGCCTATCAGCAAAAAGCCATTGCCGAACTCACTGACAAGGTTATTACCCTGCTCAATACAGGTGAGAGCCGGCGTAAAATTGTATTTAAGGCTCCAACTGGCAGTGGCAAGACCGTGATGGCATGTGAGGCACTAGCACAGATTGTTGATGCGTTGCACGACCGTGGTGACTCGCGATGGCAAGAAGTCGCATTCATCTGGTTTGCACCACGCAAACTGCATCTGCAGAGTTACAGCAAACTGCGTCTCGCCTACGAGGACAACCGCCGCCTCTCACCCGTGATGTTTGATGAGTTGGACCAGGTCGAAGGTATACAGCCAGGCGAGATTTTGTTTGTCAACTGGGAAAGCGTCAACAAGGACACCAACATCATGGCTCGTGAGAGCGAGAGCAGCGCCAGCATTTATGAAATCGCCCGCCGCACTCGTGAGGAACTGGGCTTGCCCATTGTGGTTATCATCGACGAGGAACACATGTTCTTTGGTCGTAATGCCGCAAAGACAAAACAAGTGCTGGATCGTATCAATCCAAATGTGGAAATACGCATCAGTGCCACGCCCAAGACACTCTCAAGCCACACTGTTACAATCGAACGTTATGAGGTAATTGAGGCCGAAATGATTAAGCGTGAGGTTGTGCTCAATCCCGATGTCAATGAGGGTGTAAGTGATGAACAAACGCTTAATGAGCACCTACTGCGTCATGCCCTGACCAAGCGTAAACAATTGGCTGAAGCCTATCGTGCTCAAGGTACGAATATCAACCCCTTGCTGCTCATTCAGTTGCCTAACGATAGTGAAAAGATGAACAGCGACGATGAACGGATTGCTGAGCAAGTTAAGGTCTTCTTGAGTATGAATCCGTTTTGGGGAATCAGTGCTGAAAATGGCAAACTGGCAGTGTGGCTGGCTGGCGAGAAAACCAACCTTGACGGGTTGGAACAACCCGACAGCATGGTGGAGGTGTTGTTGTTTAAGGAAGCAATCGCCCTGGGGTGGGACTGCCCACGCGCCGCGGTGTTGCTCATCTTCCGCAAGTTGCAGAGCGACACATTTACCATTCAGACTGTTGGCCGTATCTTGCGTATGCCTGAGCAACGCCACTATCCCGATGGCCGGCTGAATGTGGGCTACGTGTATACCGACATAGCCAAAGACAAGATACAAATTGTTGCCGCTGACGCAAGTTATATCCATAAAAATGCTGTGATAGCATACCGTCGTAAGGAATTGAATAATGTGATACTGAGTAGCACCTATAGTGAACGCCCTAATGCTGGACGCAATTATTTAGGGCCGGACTTTAAGAGGGTGCTCATGGAAACAGCCATTGAGTTTTTCAAAATTGAACATGCTAAAACCCGGGTATTCTCATTTGCGGCCATGCAAAGGGAAGAAGATGATCCATTGCCAGAAAAGAAAAACGATGAACTGCAGATTGGTGAGAACTGCCAGCGTGTGAAGGGTGTGCTGCGACTTGATGTCAAGACCATCAATGCCGAGATTCCAGTTGATGTCCATTTCCAGAACGAAGAACAGATTATTGAAGTCGACCAAGTGAAGTACGCACGCACTGATGCTGAAATAGACCGTGTGTTTCTTGCGTGGGTGAATACAAAAGGTGGGCAGTTCGAGAGTAAAGGTCGTACTGATAAGATAGCCAATTATTTGCTAGAAGTCATGGGAGACTTGTTTGGAGTGGAGAATCATGTTGCCAAGAAGATTATATTGTATCGTGGCTCATCGACTCAGCCTAACAATCGACAGAAGTTTGACCGAATACTTGAATTGGCTTTGCAACGTTATGCCAACCTACGGCACATGGGATTCAAGGGACAGACTAGGCGGCTTGCAGACTATATGTGGCAAGTGCCCGAGGAGCGTGTCTATGACAGCGAGACGCACCACATCGCACAAGGCAAGGCCCATGCGTTGCTGCCATTTTACGAATTGAATGCTGCCAGCAATCCTGAGGTACAGTTTGCCGCCTACCTTGAAGCGCATCGCGAAACACTCGACTGGTGGTACAAGAACGGCGATAACGGCAAACAGCACTATGCCATACGCTACGAGAATAGTGCGGGGCAAACCGCCCTGTTCTATGTGGATTTTGTTATTCGTTCGAAAAGCGGCAAAATCTACCTGTTCGACACCAAAGGCACTGGCGGCGACATCGACCCCGAGGTGGTCAACAAGCACAATGCACTCATTGACTATATCGCTGCCGAGAACGCCAAAGGCAAGAACCTGCATGGCGGAGTGATCAAGGTTAACAAAGATGGCAACTGGCTTTACAGCCCATTCAAGATTGACAATGCTGACAACCTAGACAACTGGACAGTGTTTGATGTCCTGAACGTATAACATCAATGTAGTATTCTGTGCGTGATGGACAATTTAACGGCGATTTTGCAGCTTTACCCTGTCTTTATTGTCTAAAATCTGACACTTTTCAAGTGCGCAGGATTCTTATGGTGGGTTCTATAAATTCCAAAAATGTAATTCTGTCGTTTCGGTCATATTGTTTTTCTTTTTGTCATATTTCGCCTCATCTGTCTGAACCGTAGCCCGCTTCTGCCTCAGCCAGATTAAGTCGAAATCTGCTCAAAAATCTAAAACAATCTGACTCGAGCAATTTATAGAACCCACCTTAATTAATCAGCTGTGCCACGGCTTCCTCATAGTGGGCTAGCGTGGTGGCCTTGCGTATGGCCTTGCGGGCGCGGTGGTCGGCATTGGGCAGCATGCGCTCCCACAACGATTGCATCTTGTTCAGAATCTGGTGGTCACCGCCCGTGAGTTCCTCGCGATATTGCTCATACAGCAGGTCATGGAAGTCGCGATAGCACGCAGGCGTGGCACGGTCGGGACATAGTAGGGCAGGGTCGGCGACCAAGGCGCGACCCACCATCACGCCGGCAGCCTGCTGATGTGCGGCGAGCAGTTGCCCGATGCGCTCAGTCGAGTCAATATCGCCGTTCAGCACCACAGGCACCTTGATGGCATCGAGGGTCTCGCCGATGCGGTCGAGCATGGCCTCGCCCTTGTATTGCTGGATGCCCAGACGGTAGTGGATGATGACTTGCGTGATGGGTGCGGCATCGAGTAATGGCAGCACGTTGCGCCACTGGGTGGCCTCGTCCCAGCCCAGTCGCAGTTTCAGCGAGAATCGCAGCGACGGGTGGCGCGACAGGGTGTCGAACATCTGCCTCAGTGCCTCAGGTCGCGCCAGCATGCCTGCTCCGTTGCCCTTGCGTGCCACGGGAGGGTGGGGGCAGCCCAGGTTGATGTCCACCCCATCATATCCCATGCCGGCAACGGCATCGAGCATCCGCTCCATGTCATTGGGGCGGCAAGCCAGCACTTGTGGCACCAGGTGGATGTCGGGGTTGTTCTCTGGCAGTATGTCGCGGAGGTCACGTGGACGGATGGTGCCGTGCTCTACCCGCATGAATGGGGCATAATAGGCATCAACGCCGCCGAAGACTTGTGCGTGAGCCGTGCGCCACACATGGTCGGTCCATCCCTGGATGGGTGCCGATAAAATTACTCTGTTGTCAATCATGCTGCAAAGGTACATAAAAGTTTTCGGCTTTCGGTTTTCAGTAATCGGTAATCGGTTTTCAGTTTTTAGCCACAACCGATAACCGCCAACCGCCAACCGATAACCGCCAACCGACAACCATATCAGTCCAGTCGTCGATGTTTTGAATCTGTTTATCGATTTTATATCATTCGCCGTGTGCTGCGACCGGGCGTGGCATGCTTTTTGCTATTCACATGATGTAAGCATGTCAAACAATAAAAAATGTTTAAAAATGGCCCAAAAGAGTCCTTTTTGTTACCCAAGTTTTGGTCATGTCAAAACTTATGACTAATTTGGCAACGAATTTGGTGAATTGCCTTTAAACTTTTGGTTATACCGAGAGTCAAAAGAGTAAAAAAGTAGCAATTGTTTTAAATATTACCGATATGAAATTGAGAGTTTTAACACTACTGGGTGTCCTGGCACTGGGTGCCGGCACCGTAATCCAAGCGCAGGATTATGACGACATCTACTACGATGGTGGCAAGACCACTACCGAAGTGAAGAAGGAGACCAAGAAGGTGGAAACCACAAGAACTCGTACTGAGGTGCCCACCCAATACAAGGTCACTGTTCAGAAGAATTATCAGACTGACCGCGATGTCGACGAGTACAACCGTCGAGGAGGCATCTATGCTCAGCCTGAGAATGACACACTCTATCTGGATGCACCCGAGAACGAGGGTACATTCGGCAACACCCAGCGCATCGAGCGATTCTACAATCCCGACATCGTTGTGCTTAGTGACGATGACGAGTTGGTTGAACTCTACTACGACAATGCGCCTACGGTCAATCTGATCATCGGCTCGAACTATGGCTACACGCCTCGTTTCGGCTGGGGCTTCGGCAACTACTGGCCTTATTATGCCTATGACCCATTCTATGACCCGTTCTGGGATCCCTGGTACTACAGCGGATGGTATGGCTGGCATCGTCCCTACTACAGTTGGTACGGCTGGCACAGCCCCTGGTACTACAGCAGCTGGAGCTGGGGTTGGGGCTGGCATGGTGGCTGGCGTGGATGGTACGACCCTTGGGCACGTCCGTGGGGACATTATGGACCGCACATGTGGAGTTACGGCACCATCTATCATAACACTGACCGCTACTGGCACCGTGACAATCGCCTGCCGGGTGACCACCGCAGTCTGCTCAGTGGCTCGGGTAGTCGCCGTGGAGGAGGTTTCACAAGCAACGGCACTCGCTCGGGTGTCCGCACCGCCGGCAACAACACGCATCGTGGCGGCACCATCACTACAGGCCGCACGCGTCCCAGCACCATGTCGGGTGTGAATACAGGTCGCACGCGTCCCAGCAGTGCAGTGGGCAACATCGACCGCAACACCCTGGGCGGTGGTGGCGGCACTGGCTACAGCGGTGGTAGCGTTCGCAACCGTGGCACATCGAGTTCGAGTTACAGTGGTTCGTCGAGCAGCAGCCGCAGTTACTCGCCTAGCAGCACCTCGCGCAGTAGCAGTTACGGCACCTCGCGTAGCAGCAGTTACGGAAGTTCGCGCAGCAGTGGTTACAGCGGCAGCAGTTCACGCAGCAGTGGTTACAGTGGCGGCTTCAGTGGCGGTTCGCGCAGCAGCGGCGGCTTCAGCGGCGGTAGCTCACGCAGCGGCGGTGGCGGCGGCGGTGGTCGCAGACATTAATGACAATGCATCATGCACAATTATCTAGAGGCTCTAGAACATCTAGAATATCTAGAGCCTCTACATTAATTAAGCAATTTCAAAACTTAAGATAGAAAATGAAAAGAACAATCCTAGGCTTTGCCCTGACCGCTGCGCTGGCAGCTGTGGCTCAGCCACCTCAATGTGAGTATGCATTCGATAACCTGCGACTGTCGCAGACCGAGTTGCGTGGTACATCGCGATTCATGTCGATGGCTGGTGCCTTCGGCGCACTGGGTGGTGACATCTCGTCGCTCAACCAGAACCCCGCAGGTATCGGTGTCTATCGCAGCAGCGACATTGGCTTGACGCTCAGTCTCGACCTGAATAGCACCAAGACTGCAAGTGTCACCGAAGACAAGACTAAGTTTAATGTCAACACTTTCGGTTATGTAGGGGCCTTGAAACTTGATAACGAGACGATGCCCAACTTCAACTGGGGCGTGACCTACAACCGGCTCATGCACTTCGACCGCCGTTATCGTGGTGCGGGCGAAATCAATACTAGCATCACCAACTACCTTGCCGACAAGATGATGGCCAAGGGCATCACTGCCAATGACATCCTCGTTGAAAACCCCATCGATAATAGTTCAGCCGACTGGAATCAGGTGCTGGCGTTCAACAACTACCTTGTCATCCCTGTCAACGCCGAGGGCAGCCGTTTTGCCGGTCTGGGATTTGATGGTGTCACCGCACTTGGCGAGTATGACATGGAGGAGCGTGGGCATGTCGACGAGTTCGGCATCAACTTGGGCGGTAACATTGCCAATACACTCTACTGGGGTATGGGATTCGGCATCACCGACATCCGCTACGAGTACAACCAGTACTATGGCGAGTCGCTCTATGACACCGAGGTCTACAACAAGCCCGATGATCCCGACGCAGTGCTTGTTGATGGTGATATGGATCTTGGATTCACCAACTGGTCGCGCACCACAGGTACGGGTTACAACTTCAAGATTGGTGTGATTGTCAAGCCCATCAACGAGTTGCGCTTTGGTTTGGCATTCCACACGCCCACCTACTACGAGATGACCGACCGCTTTGACCAGACGCTCAACACCGCGTTCTATCCGGTCAATGCCAGCGAGTATAAGTTGCAGGACTATACCGACACCTACCGCATGGACTATGACCTGCGCACGCCGTGGCACTTCATCGGCAGTGTGGCTGGTGTGATTGGCAGCAAGGCTATTGTCAGTGCCGACTATGAATACGTCGGGACACCCAGCATCCGTGTCAAGGACGACTGGGAGTACTACGACCACTTCACCGAGAACAAGTACACCACCCAGGATGTCAAGGACTATCTGCAGGGGCAGCACATCATCCGCATCGGTGCTGAGTATCGTCTCACACCCAAGTGGAGCCTGCGTGCCGGATTCTCACACCAGACAAGTTCGACCAAGGATGCTGTCAAGAACGATCAGATTGATGTCAATGTGTGTGGCATCAGCACAGCCTATACCTACGACCTGAGTACACAGTACATTACTGCCGGTCTGGGCTACCACCACAAGAACTTCTACCTCGACATGGCATACGTTCACAAGAACCGCAAGAACAATTATCACTTGTTCCCCGGTATCAACGACCTGCCCACCGTCAGCGACGAGGTCAAGGACAACAACAACCGCATCTCGGCTACTATCGGTTTCCGATTCTGATAGCCTCAACAACCGCTTAATGGACGGCACCCTCATCACAGGGTGCCGTCTTTTTTGTGTATCTTTTATCGTCTGGGGCTACACGCGGCTTGCCACACCTCAACTACATTAAAGCATCTAGCGACCTTACTGCTCAACTTTTTTAGATTTCTGAATATTGTTGCACGAAATTTGTGCTTATTACGAATAAATGTGTTTTTCGGAGCCATCAGTTGTTTTTTATCAAAATTATGTCTACCTTTGTCAACTCAAAATCGAATAAACTTGTTTCCTTAAAAATAAATCTTAATAATGAGAAAATTTGTTACTCTCTTCGCATTGATGGCAGCACTCGTAGCCGTGGCTAGTCCCATCGACTGGAGCCAGGCCGAAATGATTGCCAATCAGTTCAACCGTTCTGCTATCATGCAGCCTGTCTGTCAATGGCAGCGTGTGCAGCGTCGCGGAGCACCTCAGGCCGAGGCACCCTATTATGTATTCAATCACCCCGATGGCAAGGGCTTTGTCATTGTGTCGGGCGATGATGCTGCCGAGCCCATTCTGGGCTATGCAACGCAGGGTACGTTCAGTTACGAGGATATGCCCGACAACCTGCGTCACTGGCTCTCGCTCAACGAGGCCTATGTCAATGCGTGCCGTCAGCGCAGCGCCACTCAGCATCGCGTGGTCAGCCAGGGTACGCCTGTCGTGCAGCCTCTGTTAGGCGACATCCTGTGGGGGCAGGGCGAGCCCTACAACTCGATGTGCCCCACTTATAGTGGAACGCACTACTATGTGGGCTGTGTGGCCACAGCTGTTACCCAGATTATGCGCTATCACAAGTATCCCGAGCGCGGCACAGGCTCGAAGACCATCACTGTCAACGGGCAGAGTGTCACGGCCGACTTCGGCAATACCACCTATGACTGGGACAACATGCTGCCCACCTATGATGATGGGCAGTACACCAGCGATCAGGCCAACGCTGTGGCAACGCTTGCCGCCCAGTTTGGCGTGGCGGTTGACATGGAGTATGCGCCCGAGGGCAGTGGCGCGCACTCGATGGTGGTGCCGGCGGCACTGCGCGACTACTTCACCTACGATCAGGCGGTGACCATGCGCAAGCGCGACTACTATGACAGCGCCGAGTGGCTCGAACTCATCAAGTCGGAGTTGGATGCCGGCCGTCCTGTCTACTATGCTGCATCGAGCGATGTCGGTTTCAGCGGACACGCCTTTGTGTGCGATGGTTATGACACCGAAGGATTTGTGCACATCAATTGGGGGTGGTATGGCCGTAGCAATGGCTACTTCCTGGTAAGCCACCTTGATCCCGATGATCTGGGCATCGGTGGCGGCACTGGCGGATATAACAGGGATCAAGAAATCATCACGGGCATCCAGCCACCAGCCTCTCAGACTATGTACGAGCGTCCATTGTACAACTCGCTCAGTATGCGTCTGGTCACGCAGAGCAGCGACAAGTTTGATGTCATGACCACCATCGAGAACTTCGACACCGAGCCCTTCACCGGGCAGGCGGGCGTGGCACTGGTGCGCGATGGCAAGATTGTCAAAGTGCTCAAGGTCGAGCAGCAGAACATCCAGGGCTTTGCCTCGGGTCGCACAGGCATCGAACTGATGGCCAAGTTCTACGACATACCCAAGCAGGTGGGTAGCGAGGTCGCCGATGGCGACGCAACCTTGTGGATGGTGTTCCGCGAGAGCGATGAGGCCGACTGGCAACTGATGCGTTATTGCCGCGGTCGTGACAGTAGAGGAAACCCGTATGTGGGGTTCTTCAACACCACCGTTGTTGATGGTTGCATACAGAATATCGATGAGTCATGCGCGCATCCCGATGTCACCATTCTGTCCGACCTCCTGCCCGACGACGAGGTCTATGAGCAGGGCACTGCCATGTTCAATCTGCGTCTGCGCAACAATAGCGAGACGGTGCGCCTGAGCAACATCGTCATTCGCTTCACCAGTACCGCCGACGATAGAGTGGTCTTTGACTATGAGAACGAGGTCAAGGTCTACGATTCGCTCGACGAGACGGTCTCGTTGCTGGTCAACTTGTCCGATTCGATGCCCAGTGGCGAATATCGCCTGACGGCATTCGAGAAAGGTTTTGAGCAATATCCCTTCGAGCAAACACAAGGCGAGGCCATCGTGCAAGTGTTGCCCAAGGCCGAGACACCAGTGATGCGACTCACCACCGCCGTGCAATGGCGACGTGCCGACAGTGAGCAGATAGCCAATCAGGGCGACAATGTCTACTTTGCACTCAATGCCCGCAACTATGGTAGTGCAGGCAATGTGGGTGTAATTCTTAATCTGGTAGATGTCAACGACCCGACCAAGAGTTACGTTTACCAGCAGAGCAATGCCACGGTCGCGCAAGGCGAAGCCCGCACATTCACTTTCTACCGCAAGTTGCCGGTCGATCCGGGCACCTATCGCGTGATCATCACCTATGCCACTGATGATGGCAAGATCACGGCCGACCCCAACAACGACACCTATCCACTCACCATCAACATTGGTGAGGCCAGCGACATTTTCCTCAATGCGGTGGCTATTGATCTGCCCGACTATGTGGTCAAGGGCGAGAAACTCACGGGATCATTGACCCTGAGTGCCCCCAGCGACCACAACGGTTATGTCTATGTGCGCATGCGGCAGTACACGCTCACCAATGGTGGCATTCTCTACATGGGCAACCAGCAGATTGCACAAGGCGAGGAGAAAACCATCAACATCTCCAGTCGCATCGACTTCGAGCCTGGTCGCTATCTGATTATGGTCGAGGCACGCCACGGGAGCACCGAGGGAACTGTGGGCAACTATGCCAACTGTTACAAACTCATCAATGTAGTTACCGAGTTGCCCACTGTAAGGGGCGATGTCACTGGTGACGGCAAGGTTGATGTGAGCGATGTCAACATGGTCATCAACATGATGCTGGGTAAGGCTGAGCCGACTGCGGCTGCCGATGTCACTGGCGATGGCACGGTCGATGTCAGTGATGTCAATATCGTCATCAACATCATGCTCGGCAAGTAACGGTGGTTTTGGCTGTTTGCCAAAAAAACACTAACTTTGCACCGCTATGAGGCATCTGGGCTCAGAATAGCCTGCCTCATGGCGGTGATTCTTGATAATAGGTGCATTGACAAGAGATGGATATCAAACTGCCCGAAAATATTGACCTCGATAACCCTGAGTTCCAGAATGTGTGGAATCTGATTCAGCACACCCGCCAGTCGGTATTCTTGACTGGCA
>Ga0310691_10007510_pt1 | contig 11333 bp, 23 predicted proteins | sample 176DNAGHGlowgp2_FD_203887 | JGI IMG/M metagenome (GOLD analysis project Ga0310691, IMG submission 203887) | Sheep rumen microbial communities from Palmerston North, Manawatu-Wanganui, New Zealand - 1766 DNA GHGlow gp2 (v2) (version 2) | ecosystem: Host-associated > Mammals > Digestive system >... | reverse complement strand
TCAGATAGCCACGTAAATTCTCGCCGCTAAGAAATCCGAGATGTATATTTTCTTCTCTCCACTTCTTTATCTCGGCGTCTATTAGTGGCTTTATTTCTCGCTTGTTTATTCCCGGCCTTGATTTAATCTCTTCCTGAATAGCTTTTTGTATCTCTTTCGGTATCTTATCTCCTTGTGCCTGAGACTTCCAATACTTATTAACCTTTATTCCCAAGTTTCTAGATCCTGTATGAACCGTTATTGCATACTTTCCAGATCCTTCATCGTACTCAAGGAAATGATTGCCTCCACCGATACTTCCAATGCTTTTATAGAATACTCCCAAGTCCATTCCTATATCTCTAAGCCATCTCTCCAAATCTTCCTGACTATTAAAATCCGGCAGATAAGTTAGGCCGTGTGTATTCTGATAAGCCTTTTGTAATTCGCTTCTAAGATATGCCAAGAAATCTTTAACTACAAATTGCCTAGATCCACATATTTCTGTTCCCGTCGGTATCTCCTTTCTAAGTCTATGTTCGAAAAGTTGATAATCATTAGGGTCGACTGGTTTATCTACAAACATAGTAGAAATTGAACAACCAATATCTACTCCTATATAATCTGGATCTACATATTTTCCAACTTCTGAGACAAAACCAATACAAATCCCGCTCCCAAAATGCACGTCAGACATTATTCTAACCTTCAGATCTTTCCACTCTGGCTTCTTAATTACTTCATAAATCTGTTGAAGTGCTTTTGGTTCAATATCGTCTGTAAAAATCTTGCAATTGTATCCTTCTAATTCCTTCATGTATATATTGCTTTAATCTAGTTTCACTTACTTCAAAATTAGTAAACAGATATTGATGATTCTCCTTAGTGTAGTGATGAATGCCTATATTAAACATAATCTCACCACGTTTTATAAAAGAAGAAATACTTACACTAGGCTCTATAAAATCATAATCGAGAAGAAGCAATTCCAATCGAGCACTTATAATATCAATGTTTCCATCAAACTTAATGAATAACTTACAGAATGCTTCTTTTATTTCTGTATCTATCATCATATATAAGAAAAAGAAAGGGTCGAAACCCAATCTTTTAATCATCACCGTAGTTATCAAAATATCCATCGCAGTATCCAAAAGGACAGCCCTGCGACCCACTTCCGACTAACATATCAAATAAGGTTGGAAGAAGATTATATAGATGCCTCGGAGTACACCCAAGCGATATCATCTTACCAGCTGTATCTCCAGCCTCTTTAGCTTCCTTCTTTAGTGCCTTAGCTAGCTCCTCGCCACTCAGATCTTTATACTTATCGTCTGCGAGGTTTTTAATTTTAACCTCACTAGGCATATTAGCAAGTTCAGGACTGTATCCTGGGGCAGGAGTAGGATCTAGGCACTCATTTATCTGGCTGTCATTGTCCAAGAAGCAACCATCACCAAATACGATGGCATAAATAGTTTTCCCAGTTGCCGCCTTGACATCTTCTACCACATTATTGACTAGATTCATGCAGAGATCAGTCGGAGGAAACAGTTTAACCTTTTCCTCGCTTGATTTATTGCTACCATATAATCCCCACTCGCTCTTCTCCTTTAGAATATCAGCGAGGGAATAGCAATTATATGCACCATCGTCATCAATAGTTGCCTTAGCAAGATCTAGAGCATCCATTATCTCCTCATTATCTCTGACTGGGCAGACTAAATGATTCTCCAGGCGAACGAGCTTACTATGAAGTTTCTTATATTCTCCTTCATTCTTGCCCCAGAACGAAACTTTTACTCCCTCAGCCTCACATATTTCAGTGTAGTACTTAATAATGTCCGTTCCAGTTACTTGATTCACTAGCTTATTGCCAACCTCATCTTTTGGGCTAACTGCAATAAACAGAGTAGCGCCCTTGTCCATAGCTCTAGCAATACCTTTTAGGCAGATTGCAAATCGATTTCTAGAGTAAACTGGATACCATAAAACGAGGTGTCCAAATTTTCCTTCTTCATTGATAAACTTCTTTCTTACATCTGCTGCTATTTCGTCCACAGTAGCATATAAACCAGCGGCCCGGGCAACAACAGATTCAGTAATAGCATAAACTCCTTTGTCTCTAATTGAAATTCCGGAATTCAGCAGAGTATCAACGGCAATCTTTCTAATGTCGTCTCCTTCTCTAATAATAGGAGCTCTAAGGCCATAAGCAACACGACCAAATTTTCTTTCAGTTTTCTTCGCCATATCTTACTTTTTTATAGATTTGTTCAATTTTTTCTCCATCTTCCCTACTACACACCGATAACATTGCCTGTCTTTCGGTATCTTTTGTAGGTGAGAGTATGATACCTAGGCTGTCTTTAAATACTATCTCAGCGTCGGTTATAGTCTTTCCATCCCCTGGCTTAAGAATAGCAACACTGGCATCATCGTAGACCGGATCTAAGTTATTAATATATTCCTTTAGATCTTTTACTGTTAATCTTTCTTTTTCCATACATCTATAAGAATTTGTGTAGGTGAGAACGGTAAAACATATAAGGTAGTTTTGAATAGTCCTGAAATCCATAAAGACCGGTTGAGAAAAAGTCATGGACCTCGATTAGTTTTGTTTTGTACATCGGAGATAGGGTTGTTGTATAGTTGTAATCAATAATGCCAAGATCAAAACTATAGGCCGGCAATTTTATCTCCTCCATGACCTTCTTTATTATCACTGGTTCTGGCGTGTGAATATTGACAGGATCTTCAAATGCATACCTTTTCATATCCAACACCTGGCCGTCAAATACAAAGACTCTCCATTCATCCAACAGGCCTTTATCCAGACGAGTTATTTGGTATTTATCGGAAGGATCATAATACTCACTTCCCATAAATTCCTCAAGAGTGTTATAGAATCCATTACCAGGATACTTAAAGATGCTCTCGGACTTTATAAACCATTTTCCCTCATACTTACAAAATCTTTCTTGGGTAAATTCATTTCCTCTCGCCTCATTATATTCTTTTATCCCATTTAAAAACTCCTGGATCGTTTTGTTTTTCCCTGAGCCGATTTTAGAGACATATCCGATAGAAAGGGAAAATAAACTCTCTGGCACGTTCATTGGTTTAAGCTCTATCCCCAGTTTTTTATAGTATCCGAGACAGAAATCAAGACTTCCGATAGGACATATATCTCTCCCACAACCACCTGGCACTAATTCGATAATAGGTGGATATGCTTTAGGTTGCCACCAGTTATACCACTCCATTGATTTCTTTAATGCAAAAATGAAATCAAATAAGCTATCTTCTTCTAATAAAAATTTCATATCTACTATTAAGGTTTTATATTTTCCTTATTAATGTGATGAACAATTATGTAAGAGTAAATCACATTGTATATGAGATTTATAGAATAAATAACAAAATCCCATCACCCGGGGAGAGGGATATATTTACATATGATCTTCTTTGTCCAGCCAGATCTAAATTACTAGAAGCACTCAAACCAGGGGCTTCAGAGTTAGTTATATGGCAAAGGGGGATGATTGGACAGACTATGGAGTTATTGACAAGGAAGAAGCTTATCAATGTTAGTGTAGTCGGGGCTACCACAGGAGATGAACTAGGATACTACAAAGAAGATTTAAGTCTAAGTAGTATAGCCCTAAGACATCTTTTATCTAATAATAGGGAGGTTATGATTATTCGAGTGCACTGCACCGGTTTTCATAATTGCAATATAAAACAAAAACTATATAAAAAACTATGGTTGAGATAGGAAAACGCTATACAGGAACCGAGTATGCTTTTAAAGGGACAATCGAGGTTCTAGAAATTAACCCAGAGACAGACTATTGTCGAGTAAAATTGACTTATCATGGGGCTGTCTGGGAGGAAACTTGGTCATTTAATACTTTTCACTGGGGACTTGATGCTGGTGAATATAGAGAATTAGAGGAGAACGAAGAGAATCCATATGAAAAATATAATTAAGAAAAAAGAACTAATCAATCCTATCATCGACGACCGAATTGTTTCTGATATCACCTTTGCAACGAGATTCAAACACTTCCTTGAGGATATAGAGACAAGTGATCAGATGGGAAGCGAGGAGTTAGAGTATATGAAAATGGTGGCCGGTAAATTATTGGTATATCAGATGGCGACAGTGAAAGATAAGGATGAGAAAGATTATTTTAAAAACTTAGGTTATAAAATATAAACTATGGGAAAAGATTATAAACAAAAGGCCTTGGCAAAATTTAAACAAGGCTTAGTCGATTGGGAAGATGTGCCGGAAGGTCTTAAGAAGCAGGCTGACAGATATAACTTCGATGGTGGAGAATATCGGGCTAAGAAGTTAAGGAAAGCTGATAAAGCCAGTAAGAAAGATATGAGAAGGCAACTATCTGATATCGAGAAAGGAAAAGAAGAGGACAATTAAATCCTCTTTCTTTTTTAACTCTTTACAACCCAATCCGCCATGCTAGTAACGAGAGGGATGAATGTTTTGCACCTACACTCATAACCTAACCCCTCTATCATACCCTTTGCACTAGAGTAGACTTCATAGGATTTATATTTCGGATTTGGGTTAATGTCAATGTCGATGTATTTAATTTGAACTCCTGAATCACGAAGAAGATTTGATATCTCGATTGATGCCCAAACTTCCGACAACAACCTAACTGACCTGACTGTTACTTTTTTCGTTTTCCACTTTCTATATATACAATGACCTCCTTTCCCTGGCCGATACATTGCAATTATAGTACAGTAGGTTGTTATATCTCCTGCATTCTGACTATCTGTTCCTATCATTACTTCAGTGTCAGGAAATGTTTCTATATAACTTTTCACATACTCAACCACATCAGCTATCCCTGTTTGATCGAATTTCTTAAACTTATCTTTCATAAAAATAATCCCGTTTCATACCACTCTGAGGATACATAAATATTGTCTGGGATAGGGCCTGCATAGATAAACATTGCTATCATTTCTATCCCAGTATATCCATTTAAGCTTTTTGTATATGTATTCCTATAGGCTATTTTAAAATCAAGATCTGGATGTTCTCTGGCACAGGCGTATAGTCTCTTTATATTCTCTACAATATCGTCAGGGGATATTGATCTTTCGCCAGGTATCCTCAGATCTTTAGTTGGGAGTGCATAAGAATTTCCCTGCAACCCCTCTCCTTGACCATAAATCGCTCCAAATCTATCTCTAGCAACTTTAGCAGCTCCAGCGCCATGTCTACCCTCTGGATTACTACCAAAGACAAATATAGTCCTAGGTTCTGGTTCAACGTTTCCTGTATAGTATTTCATTTCATATATAAAGCTATCATGTCTCTTCGCTCCGGTTTTTATGCCTTTTAAGCCTTATATGTGTTAAACAACTAAAACAAATTAATATGAACAACAAACCAATAGAGATTTGTTCCGACGAGTTTACAAATAGACACACCGGAGCAAAAATCACTATGACCCCATGGGGAAGAATAAATGGGGTACCTGCATGGCTTGTTTCCGACCCAAGGTTGAACAAGTATGCACTAGAAAATTACAAGATCGGATATGGCAAGGGGTTTCTAGCCGGAACAGCTGTTACCTTGTTATTCGCCACTGTATGTGCTTTGGCATATAAGTTGGCTGCCGACAAAGACAAAAAAGAAAAGAAAGAGGAGAAATAATCCTCTTCTTTTTTTATTCAAAAAAAAATGACAGGAGGACGAGCGTAGATACTCCTGGAAATCTGCTATCCTCAGCAAGAAGTGATCATTCCCCTGCAGTGGGCATCTTCGTCTCAAGCAAACCCTGTCGATCCATTCGTCAATCCGCATCGTCCCCAAACAATGCCCTCAAATATTGCCGTAGCGCCATTATTATACTGCACTGTCTGGAACGATTTTACGTTCATACATAAGGAATTAAAGTCCTGTTATTACTAAATTGACGTTTTTAATCCTCTTATACACATTTATAAGAGCTTCCTTAATACTATTTCTGGATATAGAAATTTTTAGATCTTCTGGGAGGAAGTTATAATTTAGATATACTTCTCTAGGTTTGTATAAGTCTTCGTGCTTTGTATAATAATTACTAACACTTGACTCAATATATGGAAAGAACCTAAGTATTTCTTCATTAGCCACATTCCAAGAGTTTATCACTGTATCATACAGAATAATAGGTTTTTCCACCAGTTTTCTATTTCTTAGTACTTTAAAGATTGCCCCAAACCTTCTTTTATTTTCTTTTTTCTCTGTAGATGCTAGATTCGCTCTAATAATAGTCGGAATACCAAAGTACTCATATATCAGATTTTCTTTAGCATTGTCTAGAGCTATATCTAGATCGGTATGGTACTCCTCAGAATCTAACTCTATAATAGCTCCTAAATTTGGAAAATAGATGTCTGCCCTAAACCAACGTCTTTTTATTGGCGTTGTCGCACCAAACTTTTTATATAGATTATTAAAAAGCGCAACATCTGGATTTGGGAATGGAACCTCTAAGAAGTAGTCAAATCTTCTCCTTTCCTCTTCATCATATTTTAATACGGCCTCAGCCATTAGAGATTCGAAATTTAATACGTTTGGATTGGACAGGTGAGAAGGAGAGCTTAGACTTGATGATCTATCTTTCTTTAAATCACAGGTCCTAGAAGTATATGGATCTTTTATATATCTCCCTATCCTTGTTGATCCAAACTTCAGTACAATTCTATCATCTTCAATTGCATCGTTAAATTTTAAAATATCTGTCATACATAGATAAGGGAAAGAAAAGAAGGGACTAACCCTCCTCTTCAAATGGCATAATGAGAGCAGCCAGGAGATAAACCCACAAGCCGCAACCAAATGCAACACAGCTAATGGCAAAGATTAGGCGGACTATAGTTGAATCCACACTTAGATACTTTGCCAAACCTCCACAGACGCCACAAACTTTCTTGTCCGTCTTACTTTTTCTTAGTTTCTTTTCCATAATTTAGAATAATACTATATTTATTATGCACGGTTCTGGTTTTGATTCCCCGGTCTGTTTAATAGCTCCGGTTACTACCCCTTCTGTAAACTCACCAGGAATTACTATGCTATCAAAGCTACCATGATTACTCCTAAAACTTGCTCCCCATAGTATATTATCTTCCACACCACTAGAGAGTCCACCATACTTACTAAGAGGAACCTCACCACAGAAGACAAAAACATACTCTATCTTTCCGCCTCCTCCTGGTTCACCCACCACGATAGTTAGGTCAGATCCACATCCCTTCAGCTTTTCTTCTTCTCTCCTCGGGATCATAATGGTTCCAAATATTCTAAGAGCTCCTTTTTTCTTGAAGAGTTTTGATCGGCCACATAAAGCTCCAACAAAGAAAGCTATAACAATCAATACTATAGTTACGGTAGTTGTCATAAGATTATTATGTTTATTGTCCCTTTGATCGGGTTATTAATTTCGTCGAATCTCAGTGAACATAGCCTAGGTCCATCAACGAACTCCCCAATTATATCTATCTCATTAAAATTTCCTAATCTAGGGTTAAACGTCGCTCCAAAAATTGTCTCCTCCGACGCTCCGATATTGTAAGAGTAAGTTATTTTTCCGGGCTTTACTTTTATAACACAGCACGACGATCGTTTCATATTATCGACGTACTTCTCTGGTATTCCTAAGGTTCCGACTATATTATCTTCTTCTAACCTTCTCTTTAGTTTTTTAGTATATAAGTGATAAGTTACAACGGAAGCTATAAATCCGAATACTAAGCCAAGAATAAGTCCGTAGATAAGATTTAACATTTCTCTTTCTCCTTTATTACTTCAACTAGATCAGAGTATACCTTCATCTTCCTAGTTTCTTCTTCCTTGGCCTTTGTCTCTTTTATGATCTTCCCTACCGTCTGAGTCATTGTCATAGGGATATCATTTTTAAGAGCATAAACCCAGACTCCAATCCCGACGAAAAGGGTAATTACTATAAAGACCACCAAGATAATTATTCCGACGATCCCCATATGTCAGAAATACTTAGAACCTCTCTTTTCAGGCAGGTATGTTTTATAAAAGTAGTCTCCATGGGATATTCATAAAATTCGGTTGCAAGATATCTAGTGAATACAAAACCTCTCTTTAATAACTCTGCGGCATCTTCCTTCGAGTACCAATGAGTAAGATCTTCAAGTCGGCTGCAGGAGGAAAACCAATCTCTTCGGCCTTTTTTATATCTCTCGTCATATCCCATAGGTAAGGAGACAGTTTTACATCCAGCCACTGTTCCTAGTCCTTTCGTTTCTAGACACCATTTTCCTTGAGAGTCATACCATAGGCCGGCATCTGGTTTTGTAGATTCCAGCCGATAAACCCACTTAGCTGTATCGGGGTATCCTTTAAGCCAATCTATGAACCTTTGACTATAGACCGCCCATTTATCCCTCTCTTCTCCACTGCCCCAGGAAAAAGCATCAATGACAATATTAAAGGGATTATTGACGTGCCTTTTTATATAGTCAGTTAAATTTATTCCTTGCCCACTATACTCAGGATTATTACTTTCAAGCCGGTTAATAAATTCTTCTCTCCAACTCTCAGGTAAAGCTTCTTCTCTTAGGTATTTCTCAATCTCCTGTGCGTTCCTCATACTTTAAGATTGTATTTCTAAGATAGTCAAAAATTCTCTCCTCTAGTTTTTCCTTAGATTCGTAGACAATTATTTTATCCTCCGGTCTAAGTATGATGTCATTTCCTTCGCCTGGCTCATAATACTTCTCGACAACAATATTATTTCCAAGGACAACATTCTTAGCACCAACCCAGCCTAAGAAGTTTTCATTCCCTTTAGAAAAATCTGCCTGAGAGACTTCAAATAACCAAGCTACCTCATGTCCGGAAATTTCAATATACTTTCCCTGATACTCCTTTAAAAATTCTTCCTGAGTCATAGTACAGTTCTGATATTTAATGTTCTCCAACTAATGTGCGTCTGATATACTCCACTCTTCGGGGTTTTATCTTTTCCGTAGATTGGTTTGTTCCTGATAAAAGACATATACCAAGCCCATCCTTTATCACCGGCTGCCATAGAAGAAGACCATAATGAGCTCGCCTTTCCAACTTCTTTTAGTCCGTCATCATTTAACTCACCAGTGGCAGGAAAGAAAACACTATTTCCATTCTTCCCCGTCACAAGAAAGCCTGATCTCTTTGTATCCCAGGCCCAAGTACATTCCTTAACTAACTCAAGTAATTCCTTTCGGCCGGGGACTCTAGCATAATCAACTCCTAACATTTCGGAATGAGGGAATCGATAACCATAGTCTTTAACTTCAAGTGCACCCAGGTTTCGATCGGCCCACTTTACACTTAAGCCTAGATCGATATACTGAATTCTATCCTTGATTATATATCCTCTCTCAGATAGCGCTTTGACAGCCTGGATGAAAGCACTACACTCATCTTCTGCCTCGACTACTACCGAATACTTAGATATAATTCTTGTCTTCCCTGGGCTTCTTTCTATCGAGTGTTCTGGTATAAGTTTTCCTAATGCCCCGATACTCCAACAAGGTAATTCATCTCCTTCCGGTACCTTAATAACTGGTATCTCTGAATCGCCCTGATAACACATATCGGCACTTCCAAGACTTACCCCATACTCTAGAAGAAGCTTAGATTGCTCTTTATTTGTATAATTCATATGATCCATCCAATTTTAGAAACACTATGACCAGATATGTCGGAAATTGTATATCCGTCTTTAGGGTGTATTGCAATTATCTGGACTAATGATCCCTTTTCGAAATAACCCTTCCCCGACGAATCTTCATGTATCTTTGTAGTCATGATCCAATCTCCAATCTTCGGCTTGCTTTTAATTTCTATCCAAGACATAGTTCCTTAATATTTTTTCCAATTGCACCCCAAATCTCATCTTCTTTTATCCCTGAGATCACATCAGATTCCGGTGAGAAAAGGACACTCTCTTCATCTAAGTTAACACCAGGCACGTCAGTATCAATTATAATCACCCTATCTGCCTCTATATTAATACAGAGCTCGTCATAATCGTCTGGCTCAATCTTATTCACATTGATAAGATAAGCCACTGAATACCTAGACTGGACTTTACAACAGAGGCCAAGGTATTTCTGAAGCTTAGATAGTTCCTCTTTCATAACCTCGCTTTTCAGTTCATCCTTTGCATCTCTTAGTTTACCCTCGAGATCAGCCACCTTCTTTTTTAAGTCTTCTATCATAGTTGTATCTCTTTATTACATCCAGCACCAACCAGGATATGTTGAAGTTCATGTACCCAAAAACTCCTCTTATATCCTCCTCCACAATATCCTGCCTTCTCACACTCAAGGGAGACATGAGTCTGGCTGATGTGATTATAGACATCGATATAGGGCACTTTCTCGGCCGTTAAATCAAGATTTACGGCAATAGTATAGTTTTTGTCCTGGTATAGATGGGAAGGGGATAGATTAAGTTGTCCACCTTTCTCCCAACCATTCTTCTCTAGTATCTCGGCCGTTAATGGGATAGGTTCAATTTCGTCATATCCTATCTCCTTCAATCCCGTCGTCCAAACCTCATACTCCTCTAGTTTTGTAATCTTCTCGTATCCATTACTAAAATCTCCATCACCAGCATCATAAACCAGAGCCGGAACACAAACCCAATCGCCTAATCTCAGCTCTTCTTTATTCATCATCGCTTTTAAATTTGGCGTCCCCTCTTATAACTTCCTCTATTCCCTCCTCAGTCATCTCCATTACAACACGGATAGCTAAGAATTCAGAGGTAAAGTTATTATGGACGAGATGTGAAATAAGTCCAATTAGGTTATCTGGAGTTGCATTTGGAGAACCTAGAAACTCAGTCATTCTAGAATCTGGCCGTGCTTCCTGAAATAACATATGGATTACTTTAATATGATTCTCGCTCTCATTAAACCAAGCATGCATCCTAGCCAATTCATTCTCTAAGGCTAGTTTACTTTCGTCTGTTTTAAATTCAATACTAATATCTTCTTCGTTAATCATACACTAATAAGGAAAAAACCAGAGAGTTATAGATTTTTATTTTTCTACACTCTCTGGACATCTACTAAATATCAACTTAACTTGACCTGATATATAATTTGCTGCTTCTATGTGATCGATTGATAATACTTGGTCTGGCTTTAAGATTACTGTATAGATATCTTCAGTCAGGCAAGTTTCAACAATCCCTGGGGCAAGAAAATCAAAAAGAGGGTCACGATGTTTCTGCAAGGCCCAGCTTATCAACATTCTTCTAAGCCTATCGGTATCAAGTTTTTCCTTTACCCAAGATA
>Ga0310691_10007509_pt1 | contig 11334 bp, 9 predicted proteins | sample 176DNAGHGlowgp2_FD_203887 | JGI IMG/M metagenome (GOLD analysis project Ga0310691, IMG submission 203887) | Sheep rumen microbial communities from Palmerston North, Manawatu-Wanganui, New Zealand - 1766 DNA GHGlow gp2 (v2) (version 2) | ecosystem: Host-associated > Mammals > Digestive system >... | reverse complement strand
GCTTCTTTCTGGCCACATCAATCATGTAGAAAGCGAAGTCCTCAAAGATGCGGTAATCCCGATTTTCGTTGGCTTTAGAAAGGTTGCTTCGCGTCACGCTTTTCCCCATGCCGAGGTGATAAAGCTTGCTTTGATGAGCCTCAAGAGCAACGACTAAATCACGTAATCCCTCGCGGTTACACAGTTGACCGAACATCATCGAAAGCAGCTGATTCCAGCAACTAAAACTCTTTATATATCTGTCACCGTTGTACTTAGCTACGATCCGATTAAATTTACTACGGTCAAGAAAACCGGATAAAACGCTAAAAACGTATTTGTCTCTATTCATAACAGTCTGATTATGACCGCAAAGATAATTTCAAATCCGTTCGCGCCAAAACCTGCTTAACTAATTGAATTTCAATAATTTCAAAGAGCTTTTATGATTTTTTAGTGGACACTAATGTTTTGTGGTCTAAAGTTTGTTCGGGACTTCACTGTAGAAACTTGAATTGAACAATAGACACTAAAGGTAAGAGTTTTTATGAGATATATCTTATTGACACTGGCATTCTATTGGTTTGCGACATTAGCAGTTTTTCCGCAGACAGCCGATGATGAAGTCATGATTGCTGAATGCAATGAAATCTACGAATTCAAGAGCGTTCACGACCGCATTGTGGTGAAAAACAAGCGTGAGGCGACCTATGAGCACTTGCGACAATATCCCAAAAAGATTCAACCCGGCATTTTCTATGGCGACAACATTACCATAGATAATAGTTATTGTTCTCGATCCAGGACACCTCAATATCGGTCCATCACACCCGAAAACGTGTTTTATGACGATTCGAAAGTGTGCTATTACGATGTCACCCTTGATCGCAAAACCAAGAATTGCAAAGTCAAGTTTGAACGAACCTTCCTAGACATACGTTATTTCGCCTGTGTATCACTTTGCGAGGAGTATTATGTCAAGCACAAGACCGTCACTTTCATCATTCCCCAAGGAATGACACAATTTGAGTTGATATCAAAGAATATCACTCAAAATATCCAGGCAAGCACCAAGAATGACGGCAAGCGTACAATCATCACCTACGAAATCTGTGATCAGAAGTCGGTCAAGGACGAAGAAAACATGCCCAAACTCTCGCAAGTTTATCCCATTGTGTTTGTCAAAGGGGCATTCAGTGACCTAAGGGATTTGTTTGGCTGGAGTAGGCAAATGGCCGACGTTGACACATCCATCCCTTCGATCAATGAGATTCTCAATGAGATACAGGCGGTGAGTACAACACCATTCGAGCAAATCAAAAACACTTATGCCTGGGTGCAGAAAAACATACGTTATGTTGCCTTTGAGGCTGGCGTGAGCAGTCACCAGCCCGACAAGCCGTCAGAAGTGATCCGCAAGCGGTATGGTGATTGTAAGGGCATGTCCCTATTGCTCAAGACCCTGCTCAAAGCACAAGGATTTGATGCGCGGCAGACCGATATCGGCACAAAACAGGTTCCTATTCTAGTGAGTGAATTGCCCGCACTGTGCTCGCTGAACCACTCAATATGCACTGTTGAATGGGAAGGTGTTACCTACTACCTAGACCCGACCTCTCACTATGTGCCTGTTGGCCATATTCCATCAAACATTCAGGGAATGGAGGCATTGGTTGAGGAAGTCGATGGATGTTCATTGCGACAGTTGCCAGTGTTTCCTGTCTCGGCCAATTGCGACAGCCTGCACATTTCATTGAAACTGTCCGATGCCAAGGCGCTGCGAGGCGAAGCTGAGAGATGGGTGAAAGGGGACCTGAAAGAAGCCATGCTCTCGGCCTACTACAACACCGAGACACAACAACGTAAGGCATTCAAAGCCCAAATGCTCAACACCCTTTCGCATAGCAACAATATTGTTGATGCTGAATGGGAACAAAAAGACAATCGGGCAGAGTGGGCTGTACTGAAAGGCAATATCATAAACAACCATTCGTGCGAGGCATTGCAAGGTGACTTATATATTGAACTAGACCCCGACAACATGTTGTTTTCAACGCAGATTGACACAACAAAGCGTGAGAATGACTATGTCTTCGATATGCCCTGCCAAATAATTCGTGAGGTTGTCTTGCAGATGCCAGACAGTTATCATTGCGAGCAGTTGCCCGACCCCTTCGACCTGCGAAACGAGGTGGCTGAAATGAATTGCAGTTTTAAGCAAATCGGCAATGAGATTATATTTCGCAAAGTGCTCACCATCCATCAACCACGACTGGCTTGCAATCATATTTCTCAATGGAATAAGGACTTGAGACAATGGAACGAGGCAAGCCATGAGCAAATCATACTTAAAAGCATAACCCCAAAAACGAATATCAATGAAAACTAACCTTTCTCTATGGCTCGCTATCTTAGCCTTGGTGGTGTCGTTGTCCGCTCATGCAGATGACGAAAAGAAGTATGCCGAATTTGCCCAGAACCTGCGCCAGCAGGTATGGAGTGACACAGACCCGATGTTTACTCAATATGAAGTTACCCATCAGTATGACAAAACCCATTCCGCTGTAATACTTGCGGCATTGACCGATGTCGAATTGACACGCAAGTCCTACCTGCGGATGACCGGACTGTTGATGTTCAATAGTGTGAAGCAATTAGGACGGCACGAACTGAATCGCATGTTGGTCAAACTGAATGATGATGCCGCTTTAAAGTCGTTCTCCGAATTTGACTATGCCACTATCACCAAGGGCCATAATGATTATGGCCTTCAGGAGAGCCTAAGACAAGTGCTGGGCGTTCGTGTCATTAAACCCGACGGAACCATAGTCAATGTCAGTACGGATGACTACATGACAACCCGTGAAGGCAAGAAAGGGAAAGAAGTAAGCCACAAGTTGGCTGTCCCTAACCTGGAAGTTGGAGACATTCTTGATATCTTCACGTATGACGAGATGGTCATTAAGGAGCGTAATATCCCACCTTTTAAATTCAACTTTGTTAATAAGTATCCGATGATGCACTATAAAGTGCGTTGCAAAATTGACGACAAGTTTGCTGTGCAATACCGTACTCTTAATGGCGCTCCAGACTTCACAGCCACTACTGATAAAGATAAAAACACTGTGCTTGAGACCGAAGTTAGGAATGTGAGTGCTGTGCCGCCCACTCTGTGGTATAATGAGATGGAGCAGGCTCCAATGACGATACTCTATGCTATAGACAAGAGCGTGAGCAGTAAGTATATCAAAAGTGTGAAGAAAGACAAACTGCAGCCCAATCCCGACTTCAGAACTATTCTGAATGACGACTTGTCGGCCCTAAGTGACAATCAGCAGTGTCTCCCGCCGAGAGGGAATAACATGAAGATGCTTCGCAACCTTCTCAAGCAAAATTCATCTCCTAGCGACATAAAACAAGCCGTCGACAAACTCTATGCTGGATTGACCTATTATTATTTTGCATTTGACGAGTATGACGAGTTTTCGACCTACACATTCTCGGTGGTGCTGGGCATGTACCTGAAGCATTGCAAGATACCTTTCCAATATGTGATTGCAACCGATAAGAATCATGAATCATTAGACCAGCTCATTAATCGCAGCAGAACCATATGGATAATCAAAGTCGGAGATTACTATTATGCCCCACCACAATACAACTGTGCCACGCCTGGAGTGTTGCCAGTAGAATTGCAAGGCCGAAAAGCAGCAGTTATCAACAAGTTGAAAGGGGACAAAACGGAGTATAGTATCATAAACTTGCCAACCACGAGGGCCGACCAGAACGTTGACAAGGTGATTATGAAAGCCACTATCGACGGCTTGGGCATGAGCGTCGAGCGTATCGAGTCAAGAACTGGCGGGCAAAAAGAGGATTTCACGATGCTTGTGACGCCCCAGCAGACTTATGCCGCTTATGACAAATTTCTCAATTGCGAGAAACCATTTATCGAAACTGTCTCTAAGAAGAATCGCCAAGGAGTCCTTCAGGCATTCGATAAGGCAAATGAAGCACAGCAAGATTTTTTCAAGGAAGAGGTTGAACTATATCATGGGCAGCATGCCAGGGAATTCTTTTCCTATGAAATCTTGTCTGATGGACTTGATCCGGCGAAGCCCGAACTGGCATATCAAAGCAAGTATCTGATGGATGGCTTAGTAAAACGCGCGGGAGGAAATCTTGTGGTAAGTATAGGAAAACTTATTGGCACTCAAATCAAGGTCGAGGAACAAGAACGAGAACGTGTTGATGATGTCAATCGCAAATCGCCAACAATGCTTTCTTGGGACATCACGCTCCAATTGCCCGATGGTTATCACTTGTCGGATGAGGGCCTGTCAAAACTGCAACAAGAACTAAAAAATTCGGCAGGAGAATTTGTGTCGACCGCAACTCTTGAGGGCAACATCTTGCATTTAGTGGTGAACAAATGCTACCTAAAAGCGCATCTTCCCGTAGCCGAGTGGCCAAATTTGTTGCAAATCCTCGACACAGCCGATCAATACACCAACCGTCAAATTGTCTTAGAAAAATAAGGCATTGCTTACTTGTCGTGGGCAGTATGGCAGTGGTGCATTAAGGCCGTTACCTGCTGGCTGTGTGGACGCGGCGTGCCGCATTGCCGCCATCGACAGAAAATTAAAATTCCCCGTCCCTCGATTTTTTCAGGGAACGGGGAACTTGCATTTTAAAGCGTGAGTTCGACGATAATAAAGTGCTGGGACACAAGTCTCAGTCGAGGCGGGCGGTGGCCAGGGTGAAGAGGGAAACGCGGGTGCCGGGAATGGCTAGCAGGGCGTGGGCGCATGCCTCGAGCGTAGCCCCTGTGGTGACGACATCGTCGACGAGGAGGATGTGTTTGCCTGCCAACTGCTGGCTGTGCGATGTGCGCAACGTGTATGTGTTCTGGGCATTGAGCCAGCGGTCGGTGGCACCACGGCGCGTCTGCGAGCCATGGGCGCGAGTTGACTTCAGTGCCTGTATAATCGGCAACTTCAACACTTGTGCCAAACCTTGTGCCAGATAGTCGCTCTGGTTGTAGCCACGCTGGGCCAACTTGCTGGGATGCAGCGGCACAGGCACGATGACCTCAATGCCGTCAAAGAATCCACTTGCCCGCAAGTCGCCGGCGGAACGGGCTGTGAGCCAGCGGCCCATCTGCGGGCGATTGCGATACTTGATGTCGAACAATATCTGGGCATAAGGACTGCTCTTCTGGTAGTAGAAATAGCCGGTGGCGCGCTCAACGGGCACCTTTCCGGCAAAGAGTTGCTCCATGGCGTTGAAGTCGACTTCCTCAAGGTGAGTGCGTGGCAAGGCGGCAAGACAGCCACGACAGATGTAACGCTCGTCGGCAACCAGAGCCTTGCCGCACACGGGACAAAGGCGAGGCATGAGCACATCGGCCAATGCCCTACCCCACTCAGTCAACGCCTTCATCATCAGGCAGGTTGTGTGCCCGCCACACCTCATCGAGGCAGCGATAGCACAGGTCCGATTCAAAACCGCGAGAAGCAGCAAAGCGCAACAGGGCGGCACGAGCCGCACGGGGCTCACGCGACTGCAACGAGCGCAGTTTGCCTTGCATCAAGTGGACGAGTGTGTCATGATAAGCATCGGCCTCAATCTCCTCTTTGACAGCCTGCTCAATCCACTGACTATCAATATGCTTCAACCTCAGCGCATGAGCAATCTTGATGCGTCCCCAACCATTAAACCGAAATTTGTCACGCACGAAGGCACGGGCATAACGCTCATCGCTCAAGAAGTTCTCTTCCTTGAGCCGCTGGATGATGCGGTCGGCATCGGCAGGCGAGACTTCCCATTTGCGCAGTTTCTCGCGCAAGTCACTCTCGGCCTGCTCACCACGGCTACACAACGCCGCCAGTGCCGATAATGCCTGTGCTGGGGTCTTCATTTTTCTTTGAAATACGAGTTATCGAGCAATCGTGTGCTCGAACATTCGAAAGAGCCTCAAAGGGTGTCGTAGGGGAGCATGGCGAGCATCTCGCCAAACTTGCGTGCGCCCTCCTCCAGTTGCTTGCCCACCATGCCGCGCAAGAAAAACGGCAGATCCAGTTGCAACGAGGCAACACTCTCGGTCTCAGCATCACTCACAGCCGATAGTTCAATCAACATATTGAACTTGACTGGTGCCTGTGCGGCAGTGAACACGATGCGGTTGGGTGACTGGCTCTGCTCGGGGTCGATAGCGAGTTTCAACGGGCCCATGGGCGACTCAATGCTAATAGAGTCGGGACCGAAGACCACCTTGTCGATGTTAGCACGTGCCTCCTCGGGCAGACGATCCTTGTTGGCCTCAATCTGCTCCTGAAAGACAGCAGGATTGCTCAGTTTGTCGTAAATGACTTGTATGTTGTGGTTGATGCGCTGGGCATCGCTCTTGTAGGTATCCAATTAATGAAGAATGAAAAATTAAGAATTAAGAATAATTAGTCGATGGCAGTGGTTGCCGGAGTCCAGTTGGCGGGGTCTTCACGCCACTGCTTGAGTGTCTCCACGTCCTCGGCCTTGATGTAGTTGGCCTTAACAGCAGCATCGACCATAGCACTGTAGTTGCTGATGGTGAGCAACTTGATGCCAGCCTTCTTGAATGCCTCGGCAGCCTGCGGGAACTCATAGGTGAAGATAGCAACCATGCCCACAACCTCGGCACCAGCATCACGCACGGCCTGGGCTGCCTTGAGGCTGCTCTTGCCAGTCGAGACCAGATCCTCGACGATGACCACCTTCTGTCCGGGCTTGATGTTGCCCTCGATAAGGTTCTCCAGACCATGATCTTTGGGGGTCGAGCGGATATAGACAAAAGGCAACGACAGGGTGTCGGCCACGAGAGCACCCTGGGCGATGGCACCAGTTGCGACACCAGCCACGACCTCAGCCTCGTTGAAGTTCTCGGCGATGAGACGCGACAACTCCACCTTGATGAAGTTGCGGACCTCGGGGTAAGACAGTGTCTTGCGGTTGTCAGTATAGATGGGTGAGTTCCAGCCCGATGCCCACACAAAGGGGATGCTGGGTTGCAACTTGATAGCACTGATGCTGAGCAGTTTCTCGGCGAGTAGTTGGTCTAAATCTTTCATGTCGGAATGTTTTGTCGGTTATTATGGAGCGCAAAGTTAGCACATTCTGCACAATCATCAAAATCTTCACGATAAATTAATAGATTTTTACCCGCGAATTACGCTGTACTTGTTCTTTGGTCACGAATTATGGATTTTTGTGTCTTAAATCTGCGAATCATGCAAGGCAAAGAGAGCCGCACGAGTATCATGACCCACTTTTTCTGTCGTAATAACAACAGAAACCAATGGGAATTGCCGAGAATAAAGCATTAGCAAGAAATGCCGTGAAAACCATTAAACTTGTCATTCCATCATCGATAGCATGACGGATCCAAAATGTAACAAATATCATTAATACTGCATTAACGGCAATGCATATCACTATCATCTTGATTGACAAATTCTTGCAGCAACGCAAGAGGTACAATAAGGGAACTCCCATTATTGAATAGGACAACACATAGAACAAAATGAGAATTGGCTCCTCGCTATAAACCTCAATTCCAGCCATCATAAACAATGGATTTAACAACATTGCCACAAAAGAGCAACCTAGCATGTATAGCCAGTATTTCAGTAAATGATGTCCAATCATTGTAATGAACTTAAAAGAATTAGACAAACGCTTTTGTTCTGTGTCTTAAATCTGCGAAATAAGATTCTTCAATTCGAAAATTCGTGATAAAAATCAGGACGGAGGGGTCAGTTCGGTATGGAGTTGAGGGTGGCAAGGTGGCCCGTGTTGACAAGGTGCAGGATGAGTTCGCCGAACAGGGTATTCTGCCAGGCAAACCAGCGGCGGGTGTAGTTGTTGGGGTCATCCTTGTGGAACGACTCGTGCATATAGCCCGTGCCAGCATCGGTGCGCATGAGTGTTTCGACGCACCACTTGATCTCGGCCTCGTCCTGGCTGGTGAACGCCCGCATCATGATGCTCATGGGCCAAATCATGTCCTGCCCGATGTGGGGTCCGCCGATGCCCTCGCCTGCAGTGCCCTTGAAGAAATAGGGATTGTCCTCGCTCAGGACAAAACGACGGGTGTTCTGATAGATGGGGTCGTCGGCACTGACATCGCCCAGATAGGGCATCGCCAGCAGACTGGGCACGTTGGCATCATCCATCAGGTTGCGACCACCGAAGCCATCGACCTCAAAGGCATAGATGTCGCCATACTTGGGGTGACGCACCACAGCATACTGCCGCAGGGCCTGCTCAACCTCGCCAGCCAGGCTGATGCAGCGATGCGCCAAGTCGGGACGCACATTGACCTGCGTGAGTATCTGGGCAGCCTTGCGCAATGACGAAACGGCCATGAAGTTGCTGGGCACCAAGAACTGGAAGATGGTGGCATCGTCGCTGGGACGGAAGGCCGATGCGATGAGCCCAACGGGGCGCACGGGATTGCCATAGCCGCCATTGTTGCGGGTGTCGGTAGCCACATGGGTCTTGCGCTGGAACTTGTAAGCCCCACGCCCGTTCTTGCGCTGCTGGTCAACAAAGACGGTGAGTATTTTCTCGACCGCCTGCAGCCAAGTGCTGTCGAAGATGCTGGCATCGCCTGTCACGCGCCAGTACTCATAGGCCAGACGCAGCGGGTAGCACAGCGAGTCAATCTCATACTTGCGTTCATGCAGTTCGGGCTTCATGTCGGTGAGGTCGCTGCTCCAGTAACTGCCCGTGGGGCCGTCATTGAAGGCGTTGGCGTAGGGGTCGAGCACGATCGAGGCAAACTGACGGCGAATGACACCCTCGATGAGTTGGCGCAACTGCTCGTCGTCACGAGCAAACTGCACGTAAGGCCACACCTGCGCTCCCGAGTCGCGCAACCACATGGCGTGGATATCGCCAGTGTAGACGATGGCATCGGGCTTGCCGTTGCCATCCAGACGGAAGTGCACGGTGGTATCGAGCGTATTGGGGAAACACTTGGCAAACATCTCGGCCAACTTCTTGTTGGTGAGCAACTGCTGCATACGCGCAATTTCCTTCTCGATCGACTTGCTCACAAACAGGCGGTCGGCCTCGACAACCCGATGGTCAACTGGAGTGGCCTGCTCTTGACTGAATTCTCTATCTATCTGGCCTGCACGGCTCATGGGCATCATTGCAGCAACAGCCACAACGAGCAGAAGTGTACGTTTGATATTCATCATTCAGATTTTTTGCAAAGTTAGCAAAAGGTTTTGGAATCTACAAATCGAATCTATCGCCCACAATTCACCGAATATACCCAGATTATTGTCCACAGCATGTGATCACATTGTCAAAAATACAATAAGTCGGCCTAAACAAGCAATATCTAACGCACTATTGGACAAAGCAGGGCTTGTTGTGAACATTACAATAAGCATGGTTGCTGTATCGAGTACAATATTTATTTTACTGACTTTTAATTAGTTATAAAACCTTAAAAAGAATGGTTTGTGCTTGCAAAACTTGCAATTTTGCCCTACATTTGCGAAAAAAATAACGCTATGCTATCACAATCTTCTTCACAGATGCCACTGGCAGTGAACCACATCTCGGTTGACTGCGTTGTGCTGGGCTTTGACGGGGAGAAATTGCGCGTGCTGTTGATCAAACGCGTGGGCGAAGAGAACGGTCAGGTATTCCATGACATGAAGTTGCCTGGTGGCTTGATCTTCACCGATGAGAACCTGGATGATGCCGCCCGCCGTGTGCTGCGCGAGTTAACAGGCATCAAGAGCATCAACCTGCTGCAATTCAAAGCCTACGGCTCAAAGGACCGTACCAAGAATGCCAAGGATGTCCACTGGCTAGAACGTGCCATCCAGATGAAGGTGGACCGCATCGTCACCATCGCCTATATCGCCCTGGTGCGCATCAACCGTGGCCTGACCAACAGTAGCGGCGAGAACGAGATCTGCTGGGTGCCGCTCGACGAGGTGAAGACACTGGCCTTCGACCACAACATCATTCTGGCCGATGCCATCGATGTCGTGCGCCGCCACGCCGAGGCCGACCCGTCTTACCTGTTTAACCTCCTGCCCCAAAAGTTCACCATCCTGCAATTGCGCACACTCTATGAGCGCGTCTACGGCAAGCCACAAGATGTGCGTAACTTCCAGAAGAAAGTTAACCAACTTGACTACGTTGTTGCCCTCGACGAGCGTGAGCAGGGTGTGGCGCATCGTGCCGCCCGACTCTACCGCTTCGACCGCAAGTTGTTCAAGCGTGTCCGCCGCTAATTTTCTTTAGTCGCGCTGGAGTAGTACCGCCATTACAAGTAACCTGTTGACTAGCATAGCGCAGTCTCAATTATTAACTCTCAACTCATTAAAAAAACATGTATTTACTAGGATATGATATAGGCAGTTCGTCGGTCAAGGCAAGTCTAGTCGATGCACACACGGGACGATGCGTGGCACAAGCCTCCTGCCCCGAGAGCGAAGCTCCCATTGCTGCGCCCCAACGCGGTTGGGCCGAGCAAAACCCTGAGGACTGGTGGCGTTACGTCAAGCAAGCCACAGCCCAAGTGCTGTACGACAGCCGCGTGGCCAGCGAGGACATTGTGGCTATCGGCATCTCTTATCAGATGCACGGACTGGTGGTGGTCGACCGCGACCAGCAGGTGCTGCGTCCCTCCATCATCTGGTGCGACTCGCGTGCCGTCGCCCTGGGCGAGGAAGCATTCCATGCCCTAGGCGAAAACTATTGCCTGGAACATCTGCTCAACTCGCCAGGCAACTTCACCGCAGCCAAACTGGCATGGGTCAAGCGCAACGAGCCTGAAGTGTATGAGCGCATCGACAAGTTCATGCTGCCCGGCGACTACATCGCCATGCGACTTAGTGGCCAGGCAGTCACCACCGCCTCGGGACTGTCCGAGGGCATCCTGTGGGACTTTAAGGACAACTGCGTGTCACAATCCCTGCTCGAGCACTACGGCATCGACTCCAGCCTGGTGGCAACAGTCAAGCCCACCTTTGGGATGCAAGGCATCGTCAGTGGCCAAGCGGCAGCCGAGACGGGACTGGCCCAAGGCACACCCATCACCTACCGTGCAGGTGACCAGCCCAACAACGCATTGTCGCTCAATGTGTTCAACCCGGGCGAGATTGCCTCGACAGCCGGCACATCGGGCGTTGTCTATGGCGTGCTGGGCGAGGTGAATCATGACCCCTTGTCGCGCGTCAACCCGTTTGCCCATGTCAACCACACTGCCCAATCGCCACGTTTGGGCGTGCTGCTGTGCATCAACGGCACCGGCATCCTCAACTCGTGGATGCGACGCAATGTGGCAGA
>Ga0310691_10007508_pt1 | contig 11335 bp, 8 predicted proteins | sample 176DNAGHGlowgp2_FD_203887 | JGI IMG/M metagenome (GOLD analysis project Ga0310691, IMG submission 203887) | Sheep rumen microbial communities from Palmerston North, Manawatu-Wanganui, New Zealand - 1766 DNA GHGlow gp2 (v2) (version 2) | ecosystem: Host-associated > Mammals > Digestive system >... | reverse complement strand
CTTGTTGATCTGGTCCAGGGTAAGGGCGTGGCGGAACTTCTCGAAGGCAAGCCCCATGCGGTTATAGTAGGTGAAAAGGTAGTGGTTGGTGATCTTTTCGATACAGTCTCTGAAGACAAGATATCCATAGGCGTATTCACCTTCGTGGAGGGGGACGAATACGTACATATGACTGTCTCCCTCGGGATCGTATCCCGGGATGAGTCCTCTGGAATCAAAAACCTCTCCCTTATATGTGATCCCGTCTTCGGTGGAGTAGATCACATCCATCTTTTCACTGTAGTGGTCAGTGTTCAGCTTGACATTGGAGTCATAGATGGAAAGACTGAAGTTGGGTTCCAGGAGGACATGGAAGGAATCTCCCTCATAATCGTGGTTCTTTGTAAGGAGCTGATTAAGGTTATCCCTGAGCTCCAGATATGTGATGCTGGACAGGAGCGTCGAATCGATGAAGTTGAGCTTCCGGTTAAAGTAGGTGTTCATGGCGCGCTTTGAAAATGCGTCGCGGCCCATCTTTCTCCTTAGCGCATCGCTGTTCCTGTACTCGTAGCAGCTGCAGCTTTCACCCGGGACGAATCTGCAGGGGACCATCTCGCAGAGTTCACCTTCTTCTCCATCACGGAGCTTTTTCCAGATCTTTGCCGTCGCAACTCCCATCTCAGTGAAGCATTGATCCACAGATGCGATGGAGGGGTCGAAGATCTTACTGTCATCGATATAGTCGAAACCGGTGACCAGAACATCACGGGGGACATCATATCCGTTGTTCGTCAGCGTAATGCATGTCTCCATGGCAAGACCATCGTTTGCGCATATGAAGACATCGGGAAGTTCTGCTCCGGACTTGCATTTTGCATTTATATATTTAGTGACTTCAGCATTTTCCCAGTTGGTGTAGAAAACCTCCTTCAGGTCTTCTTCACAGTTGTTCTCCCTCAGGTAATCGCGGACCGCCTCCAGCCTGAGCTCTGAGTCATGGGAGTCTTTTGTGCCTGCAAAAAAGGTGATGGACCTTGCGCCATGTTCGTTCCGGACATGTTCGACCAGATCCTTCACGGCCTGATAGTTATCAGATCCTACAAAGCTGACGCCTTCTCTTCTTGATCCCTGAATGATCACGGGGATGCCGGCTTCACGGCTCCTTGCGATTATGTTGTCTATCCTGTCCTTATAATCAAGGCCGCTGGCAAATATCACAGTTCCATCAAAATCATGGAGATCCGGAAGGTTGAAGATATTCATCTCTCCATGTTTAACTGCATCGGAATCAACATATGTGGAGTAACAGACAAATAAAAAGATATCGGTATCTTCATCCTCAAGTCCCTGTTTCATTCCCGCAAGAAACTGGCCGAGGATCTCAGCCGCCCAACCGGTAGTAAAAACAGCGATCTTTTTCTTCATTTCCGATACCTTCTGAATTACCGCTTTCAGATCTATTGGGTGACAAAAGGAATACTATAAACCATAACTGCCCCTCAACAGGATAATTATACCACGGACTCTTTGATCTATGTAGGGGAGCTTTATATGAAAGATTTCAAACAAATTATGTAAATATGCTATAATCCACTTGCAGTAAAGCCCTTAGGGGCAATGATCCGAGTCTGGGGAATAGAAATGACAGATACTGATGAAGCTATCACATTAAGATGCCGTGTATGCGGCGGTGTCATAGTAAATGATTATCTGAATGCATCCTGTGTGTGCGGCCACTGTGGTAACAAGTGGTCCATGGATGAGATGCTTCCGGGCTATAAGGAATATTCCAAAGCCATCGAACAGGTGGGAAAAGCGAATGAGATCCTTTCTCAGAAGACGGATGTGGTCTCAGCCCGTCAGGCAAAGCTCATGTTCGAGAGAGCCTCTTCTGACTGCTCCCTTCATCCTGATGCCATAGCACTGGAGCTTCTCAGGAGTTGTGAGGAGGGCATTCAAAAAGCAGATCAGATCATTACATATGCCAAGGGTAAGAAATGCTTCGACAACAGGGACTACAACCAGGCTATGGCTGAGTTTCAGAAGATACCGGGATATAAGGACGCGGACAGGCTCATATCTGAGTGCAAGGATGCGCTGGAGGTTTCCCACAGAAAAAGGTTCCCCCTCGCATGCCTCGTGGGTATGGTGCTCCCTGCTATCCTTTGTATCTTCCTCCGCGAAAAGGCCGGCTTTCCGCTCCTGGCAGATATACCTCTGTTCCTGATACTTTCTGCAGGAATGGCTTATCTGGTCCATAAGGAGAAGATACCGGCGCTTTTTATCACTATCCTGTCCCTTGCCTGTGCGGTACCGCTCCTGATGTTCCTGTTGCTGGCTTATGTCTTCCAAGTGGATACGGTCCCTGCGGTGATACTATCCATAGTCATTCCCCTTGTGGCCTCAGGTCTGCTGTCACTTCTGGCGGGAAAGACCACAAAGAGCGGAGAGTAGTGCGGCTGTTGGATCTGTAACAGTGTTACACCATGTTTTCCGGGATCATCTGTTCTTTTTCTTTGCTCTCTTTTCGAGATACATTGCCCTGTCTGCCTTGTTCATGCATTCCATGACCTCATGCCAGTTTGTGAGGTCGCATGTCCCGATACTGGCGCTGAGTTCATATTGAAGCTTGCCTGAAGCATTGATATCCCTGATATTATTTCTGATATTCCTGATGAACTTACCGACCCTTCCTGGTTCTGACAATATGAGGATAGCCGAGAACTCGTCTCCTCCCATCCTCGCCACGAACTCATCTTTCTGAAGAGCTCTCTTTATGCACCTGGCGGTCTCTTTAATGGCTTCGTCTCCTGCCTTATGACCAAATGTGTCATTGATATACTTAAGTCCGTCCATATCTATGGAGACGATGGCAGATCTCTTGACCATATTCCCCTCTTTGTCGAATATATCGGAGATCCTCTTTTCAAAACCTCTCCTGTTCAGGATGCCGGTAAGTGGATCGCTTATGTAAAGCGTCATGACGTCTGATATACCAAAGAGCTTGCTGTACAGTTCTATCTTGTTGATGGTCTGTCCCACCTGGGTCAGGAGATACTCGATCTTGAAATTGATATATTCAGGGAGCAGGGTGTCGAAGACAAGGACGGCATAACCGTAGACCTCGTTCTTATATAAGAGCGAAAAGTGGATCCTGGTGCCCCGATCATCATCTTCAAGCCCTTCAGGAAGAAGTCTGTCATCCGGGAAAGGTATGGAACAGATGTTATCTTCCCCCTTATCAGTAAAATAGCCGGATATCTCCCTGTCGTTCTCGCGGAATCTGACCAGATAGCATGACTTTATGCTGGGGATGCTCTTGAACTGATCCAGGGACACCTGAATAGCGGCATTCCGCGTGAGGGCTCCCTCGAAAAGAGCATTGATCATGACAAATTCGCGCCTGTCATCCATGGCTGCCGAGGAAATGGCATGCTGAAGGAACAGAGACTGATATACATCGCGCTCCTCGATCACATCCCCGGTGCTCTCACGAAGGATAAGATCTCCGGGAATATAGGAATTAAGGGGCGGTTTGTTTTCTGTTGATGTTGCCTCCAGGATGCTCATGGCTATATCTACAAAGGCTTCTTTGGAGATCTCCACCGTTGAGATGGAAGGAATATGTGTCTTTCCTTCGATGCAGTTGTCAACTCCGCTGATGAGGGTATCGGTGGGTATGGAATACCCACGCTGTATCAGTTCGTTACACAGGGCGATGGCCTCATAGTCGTTGGAACAGATTATGGCCTCGGGAAGAGAGCCGTCCTCCCTTATGAAAAAATCTGCCGTTTCAGCAGCCTGGGTTATCCAGTAGTTACCATGGAAGATCTTTTTCTCATCGATGGGAATTCCTGCCTCCCTCATGGCCTTTTCGAAACCGTCCCTTCTTTCATGGGCATCATCAAGGTCATCCAATCCGGTAACGAAACCGATATCTCCCTTTTCGCACTTGGAGATCACATGTTTTGCCATGTTGTACATGAGATTTTCATTGTCGGGGATGATGTTGTAAAATCCCGGGATGGCAGCCCTGATACATACTATAGGAGGTGCTTCCATATCGCTCAAAAGATCCTCGATAAGGCCTTTGGCAAGTCCGTCATGGATCAACGTGTCGTAGCAAAGGATAACTCCGTCATAATCATGGATACGCGGAAGGTCGAGTATGGACTGATATCCGTTCAGATAGAGCGGGTTGCTTGTGAAGATGGAACAGGTTCCGAACACGTCGATACGGTGCCCCTTTTCACGGGCATACCAGTCAAGGTGTTTTATGATGGACAGAGCGAAGTCCCTGTACATATCTCCAACAAATACGCAGATCTTCATGAGCACATTATATCGTCCATAAGAGTCAATAAGGAGAATAAAATGTAAATAATAGATTAAGACTGAAGGCAAAGAAATGATATAATCATCCTATATCATTCAGAGGAACGGGAGGCGCTTATGGAAAACTATACGATCTGCAACTGCATGAACGTTACGTACTTTGATGTTGAGGATGTTCTTAACAACAGCAAGACATTTACGGATGTTCAGAAGTCTTTTGATGAGGTCCAGGCTATCACACACTGCTCCACAGGATGCGGCGGATGTCATGACAAGATCATGGATGCCATTTCTGAGATCATGAGCAGATGACCTGATCATTTAAGGTGAGATAAAGAACCCCGCCTGATGGCGGGGCTTTTTTATCCGTTAAAAACTCTTCTCTGGTGGTCTTGATAGAGGACTGCGTAACTGTAGAGACCTACGCCGTATCTTATATTCGGCTGGAAGTTATCCTTCATATACTTATTGTGGTCTTCATCCCTGAAGATAAAGAAGATGACGGGGTAGGGATCGATAAAGATCCTGTCACTGTTATTGCAGATCCCCGCCAGGGCATTGGAAAATTCATTTCTTGTCTTATATGTCTCCTCTGCGGCTTCTGTGACCGGCCAGGGAGCTATATAGTAGATCTTTGACGCAGGGGAGATGGAATTGATCTGGGCAGTGATGCCTTCGAGATTGGAAACATATGCATCTCCTGTCTTTGCACTGAGAGGATCATCAGGGGAGTATATGTCATATACTCCGAGGGCTATTACATAGATATCGGCTTCGGGGATCTTATCTTTCTTGAGCAATACATCTCCTGAGGTCCAGTCCTTCTTGGAGAAATTGATGATATCACCTTCGATATAAGGCTTTAGCGGATCATACCATGAAACACCCCAGTTCTCGGAACCGCCGGTTATGCTGTCTCCGATAAAGCAGATTGACTTGCCGCTCTTCAGGTCCTCGTAGAATTCAGAGTCTCGAAGTTCGTTATTCATGTCCCCATAGAATTCGATCCTGAAGCTGTTGGAAAAGATCAGGGATCCTATAAGTGTCAATGTCAGAAGGGCAACGACCGTCACCCATATCTTTTCCTGTCTGGATAATTCACGTGTCTCTTTCTTATTAGCCATCTTCCTGAAAACCCCGTTAGTATTGTGTTCACATTCTATCACATTCCGGGGTGAAATATAAAGAAAATCTGCTATTTGGATCTGTTTTTTTGGGGAGTCTTTTCCCTGTCAGTGAAGAATATGGTTTTGTGATACAATAATGGAGTATTTCGGAGGGCCCCATGGAATTGATAAAAGTTTTTATTTGTGAAGATGAAAGTATAGTGCGCGAAGGTCTTCGCGATATGATCCCGTGGGAGAAATACGGATATGAGTTCGTAGGAGATGCCCCTGACGGAGAGATGGCCCTTCCCATGATAAGGAAGCTCAAGCCAGATGTTCTCATTACGGATATAACAATGCCATTTATGGATGGTCTGTCCCTCAGTAAGACTGTCCTGAGCGAACTTCCCAATATAAAGATCATAGTCATCAGCGGATACAGCGACTTTGAGTATGCCAGAAAGGCCATAGAACTTGGAGTTGAGCAGTATCTTCTCAAACCCGTTACAAAGGCTGATATGATCACGGCCCTTGAGGGGACCAGAAAGAAGATCAGCGATGAGAATGAGCAGAAGGACTACCTTAGACAATACGAACAGGAGTTCAAGAAGTTCGAGAGATTTTCCCACAGGGCATTCTTTGAGAAACTGGTCGAAGGGTCTCTTTCTGTTCAGGAGATATACGAACAGGCCAATAAGCTCCATCTGGATCTTTCTGCCGATGAATATAATATAGTTATCTTTTCTATAAGGGATATTCACCAGTCCACGTATACAGATGACGCCTCTGTGGTCACAGATGATCTCCTGAACCAGCTTCTCCAGTATCCTGATTACATAATATTCAGATGTAATCTCCAGGCGTATGCAGTCCTCATAAAAGGAGATGCCGAGAGCCTTCCCAGGCTGGAGGAAAAGTGCGTGGATCTCATCAGAAGGAGATGTGGGGAAACACACCATACCCTTGACTGGCATGTGGCGGTGGGAGTCAGGACCAACAGGCTCAGTGGCCTTTCTTCCTGTTATTCCGATGCCAACAGGGCTTTCGCCTACAGGCATATCTTCCCCAGCCAGCATATCTTTACGCCGGAGCTCCTGAAGGAAGAACAGTATGAGCCTTCCGAAAATGATATCAACAAGATAGATGCGGGAAAGTTCGATCCCATGATCATAAGGTACTTTGTTCAGACCGGTACCCTTAACGAGGTGGAGACCTTTACCGATGAATATATCAGCAGCCTGGAGGGCGGAGAGCGTTCGATCCTTTTCCGCTACTATCTTCTGGTGAGCATAAGGGTTAATGTGGAACTTGCGCTCAAGGAGGCGGAGGTCGATCCGGAGGAGATCGCAGGAGGGCTTCCTACCTTCGATATGAATATAAATGAGGCGGAAGTGCGCAATTACATGATCGATATCTTGAAGACCGGTATACAGATGAGGGAGAAAGAGGCTCAGAAGCGCGGAAATGACATAATAGATACCGCCATCAAATATCTTGACCAGCATTTCTCAGATCCCGATATATCCCTTGACGGGGTAGCTGAGGCCATCAATATCAGTTCCAATTACCTGAGTGCCCTCTTCAGCAACAAAGTGGGACTTTCCTTTGTTGAGTACATCACCAAAAAAAGGATGGCAAAGGCAAAGCACCTGCTCAGGAATTCCAGCAAGAAATCCGGTGAGATCGCATATGAGATCGGATATAAAGACCCGAGGTATTTCTCTTTTGTATTCAAGAGGCATCTGGGGTGTACACCCAGCCAGTACCGTAACGGGGAAACTGAAGGATGAGATTCTTTAAGGAGCGTTTTAACAAGAACACCGTACAGGGGAAGATGTTCCGCCTTCTGCTTCAGATGTTCATTCCCATCGTGGGTATACTCATTATCATCTTTGCCATGATCGTGACCCGTAATGTCATGTATGAGTCAGTGTCGGGTAATATCGTAAAGGCTTCCGGATTTAATCAGAACTTCAAGGATGAGATAGATCTTCAGATGTATCTCTATGTTTCGGGAAGCAGCGATGAGATCCCCTGGGATGACGTTTCCTCGGCCAAAGCCCTGGCAGAGGAACTCCTCAAGAACACCACCGATCCGGACAGCCGTAAAGCTATGAACAACGTTCTGGCGCTTTGTGACAACCTGAGCACATATATGTCCAGGATAGAGCAGACCAGATCATACGATGAGAGGATGAAGCAGCTGGAGACTAACATCTACGGCATCACATCCCTTATCGAGGATTATATTTATTCATATCTCTATTACGAGGCAGGCGAGATGGCCAGTATCCAGAAGCAGCTGGATTTCTGGATGACCATAGAGACTGCCTTTATCGTCCTAGTAATGGTCATCATTACGCCCATCGTTCTGAGAAGGGCTGTGCGGCTCAGCAGGAGCATCACCGAGCCTATCGTTGAGATGAATACCAGGGTAGAGGAGATAGGTGGCGGCGATCTGACTGCCCATACCCCGGTGGAGACTGATGATGTGAGCCTGTCCCTTCTAAGTTCAGGTATTGAGGACATGGCGGATAAACTCAACAAGCAGATCGAACTCAACCGTCAGGAGCAGATAAAACTCAGGGATATCGAGCTCTCCCTTATCCAGGCACAGATCAATCCCCATTTCCTCTACAATACGCTTGATGCGATAGTCTGGCTCATCGAGATAGGCAAGAATGATCAGGCAGAGCAGATGGTCACCAGCCTTTCATCCTATTTCCGTTCCTTCCTGAGCGATGGTAAGGACATCGTTACCATCGGCGAGGAAAAGGAGCATATCAAGAGTTATTTGGAGATCCAGCAGGTCCGTTACAGGGATATCATGGAATATGAGATCAACATAGACCCTGAGATCGAGCAGAACAAACTGCCTAAGATGACCCTCCAGCCTCTGGTGGAAAATGCCATCTACCATGGCCTGAAACCTAAGAGAGGAAAAGGTAGGATCATAGTAACAGGAAGTGCAGTGGATAATAAGATCATCCTCAAGGTGAGTGATACCGGACTTGGAATGAGCGAAAAGGAACTTCTGGAACTCAAGGAGAGGGTCCTCAATGAAGACACCACCAGCTTTGGCCTTACATCGGCTTATAAGAGGCTCAAGCTCCTTTATGGAGATGAGTGCTCCTTTGATATCGAAAGTACCCCGGGAGAAAGCACATCTATCAAGATGAGCATCCCACGAAAGGCGGAAATAGATGATGATGAAACGATTCTTTAGTATATTGCTCCTTGCAGTATCTGTTGCCTTGTTCGGAGGCTGTATCAGGGATGGTTCCGCCCCTGAAGAAGATGAGGAACTCTTTGTGATCGGCTTTTCCCAGAGTGGATCCGAGTCCGACTGGAGACTTGCAAATACAGATTCCATGATAGATACCTTTACGGAAGAGAAGGGATATGAACTTGTCGTTGAGAATGCCATGCAGCAGCAGGACAACCAGATAGCTGCCGTAAGGAGTTTTATCCTTGAGGGCGTGGACCTCATAGTCCTTGCCCCCGCCATGGAGGAGGGATGGGATACTGTCCTCAACGAAGTCTATGATGCGGGGATACCGGTCATCATAATGGACCGTTCCGTAAATGTCGGAAACCATAACCTTTTTCTTTCAAATGTGGGATCTGATTTCCTGGGGCAGGGCAATAAAGCCATCGAATGGCTGGAGGAGCAGACAGCCGGTGAGGACCTTAAGATACTTCATCTTCAGGGTACCTACGGGACCACTGCCCAGCTCTTGAGGAGCCAGGCTCTGGAAGAAGGGGTTGCCGGTCATGACAACTGGGAGCTGGCAGGTCAGATCTGCGGTGATTTTACGGAGGCCAAGGGATACGAGATAATGACTGAGTTCCTTACCGAGACAACGGATTTCAACGTTCTCTACAGTGAGAATGATAATATGACCTTCGGAGCTCTAAGGGCTCTTGATGAGGCCGGGATCACATACGGCGAGGGCGGCCAGGTTAAGATCATAACCTTTGATGCAACATCTGATGCTCTTCAGTTGTGCTATGACGGAAAGATAGATCTCTGTGTCGAGTGCAATCCTCTTCAGGGACCAAGTGTGGAGGATCTGATCTGCCGGTACAGGGATGGAGAGGATATACCTAAGCAGGTATTTATAGAAGAAGCTCTTTTTACCAAGGATGACCTTACCCAGGAGATAATAGACGGAAGGACTTATTAACTGCTCTTTCTGATATTGAGGTTCCACTTTAACTGCTTACCCTGTTTTTGAGATAAGACTGCATCGGTGATGGCATCGCAGACCTCTTTTTCGTCATGGGATACTGTGGTGATACTGATGTCGCTCCTGGTGGTATAGTAGCTGTCCCCCGGGGAAACTACTGCTATGTCTTCCGGGACTTTGATATTCCTTCTCTGAAGCGCTTTTATGAGGTGATATGCGATCTGATCATTTTGGCAGATCACCGCATCCTTTCCGGGGAGACATTCATCGATAAATCTCCTGAAGAGATCGTCCTTTCCTCCGAACAGCTGTTTCTGGTCTGCGAAGGAAAAGAGACGGAATCCGTTTTCGTCAAAGGGCAGGGAAAGGTAGGCGCATGTCTCCATGCAGCCTCTGTAAAATGAAAGGCCGGAGGAATCATCTATGCGGAAAAGTCCGGCAAGGTTTTTTCTGCCCCTTTCGGCAAGGTGGTGTACAAGGGCAGAGGCACAGTCCCCGTGATCGCCGCCAACTGTTATCAGACTGTTATTCTTGAGGGGATAGGAGCATCTGAAGAATATGACGGTGATCCCTTTGTCCACGATCCTGTCTATGAGCGGGATATTGGGGTTGGGTATCATGTTGCAGAGGGGATCGATGATGACGGCGCGGGGGATCCTTTCGATCACCTCAGATAACACCGCGCCTTCCCTGGCGACAGATCCGGAAGTGCTCCTGCAGGTAAGTTCGAATCCCCTGGCCCCAAGCTGCTTCCTCAGACGCGATAACAGGGAAGGGAAGAAATACTCATCCTCATCTGCTGTGATAAAGAAAACATTATTGTCAGGTGTTATTACCGAATCGGCGATATATGATCCCGATCCCCTGCGCTTAAGGATCAGACCTTTTCTTTCCAGTACCTCGAGGGCGAGTCTTATGGTCTGACGGCTGCAGGAATAAATGGAACAAAGCTCCCCTTCGGAGGGAAGTCTGCTGTCCCCTTCAGCTTTCATCTTCCTGATCTGCAGCTCGAGATCGTCAGCGATCGTCTGGTATTTTGATGCCATCGGTCGTTCTCCTGAATAGGCGTTTCCGGTACATATTCTTCACTTGCCGCCATTATATATCATAAGGTTGTAATAGCTGGTTGATTTTCTTATCATCATTCGTTGGATAATGGTCTTTCCATGTTGGTTTTTTTACCGTATTTTTTTCGGACAAGATGAATTTTCCCACCTCAGGATGTTTGTATTGTCAAAGTGCTAATGGATTATTAAAGAGATTACGAAGGGCTGTCGTAAGATATTCAACAATAAATCGGAAGATTTCCAACATTTTCCTTGAAAAAGTGCATTTTCCCTTAAATCTGTACTTGTTTTTTTGCTCTTCCACAAAGTTGTATTTATGCAGTTTTACCATTCTCGATACCCCTTACGAGGAATCATTGAAAGGCTTTTTGAAAATGTGTTTACTGGTGGCAGAAACACAGGGAGGGCCTGTGTTATGAAAACCCAATATCCTTAAAAAGGAAGAAAGAGGCAAAAAATGAAGAGATTAATGAAGATCTTAGTTTCAACAGTTCTCGTTGCATCACTTGGCCTTGCTGCTTGTTCTTGTGCAGCTAAGGGCGGCGAAGCAGAAGATGACGGTGGTCTCATCAAGGTCGGTATCATCAATAACGATCCTAACGAGTCCGGTTATCGTACAGCTAACGACAGAGACATGAAGAACACCTTCACAGAGGAA
>Ga0310691_10007507_pt1 | contig 11336 bp, 10 predicted proteins | sample 176DNAGHGlowgp2_FD_203887 | JGI IMG/M metagenome (GOLD analysis project Ga0310691, IMG submission 203887) | Sheep rumen microbial communities from Palmerston North, Manawatu-Wanganui, New Zealand - 1766 DNA GHGlow gp2 (v2) (version 2) | ecosystem: Host-associated > Mammals > Digestive system >... | reverse complement strand
CATTGGTCATCTGAGCGTATTGCAGCATCATTGTTAAAGTATTATCAACAGGCATTATACAGGAAACATGAAACCGAATAGGGAACCTTTAATCAGCGTAGTGCTGCCCACCTACAACGTAGTGCAGTATTTGCGGCAATGCCTGGAAAGCGTTGCGGCTCAGACCTACCATAACATTGAGGTCATCATCATCATTGATGGAGCCACTGATGGTTCGTACGAGATTGCCCAAGACTTCTGCAAGACAGATAACCGCTTCTCCGTCTATTGGCAAGAGAATGCCGGCAGTGGTCCTGCCCGCAACAATGGGTTGGCACACTGTCAGGGAGAGTTCGTCATGTTTGTGGATCCCGATGACTGGATAGAGCCGGAGCTGTTGGAGAACCTGTATGAGGCTCAACGGGAGGGAGATTACGATTTAGTAGCTACAAGAAGAACTCGTGTTTTGTGTGACAATAACAATCATATCTTGAAAGTCATTCCCCGTCATTTCAAAGAAGAGACCATTCATGGGCAGAAGGAGATTCGCCAATCATATATTAGAATGTTAACTTCTGAAGTTGTGGGCTCTCCCACGCAAAAGTTATACAAACTGTCGATCATAAGGAATTCCGGAGTGGAGTTCCCTCCTTTACGCAGGTCGCAAGATGTTGCTTTCAATTATAGGTATTATTCCTGTATTCAATCATTAAGGCTCATTTCGTATAGTGGTTATAACTATAGAACAATGACAAAGAGAGCGCCCGGTAAGACAGGACAGGATTATTATAAAACGATTGAATGGTTCTACAATGACTATCAGCGTCTTTATCAGTCATGGAATATGCCTTTCCCGGAACAAGACTTGTGTGATTTCTTTTTTAGAGTACGCATTTATGCCAACTTGCAGCAGTTTGCTGCACATGGTTGGGACATGAAGCCTGTCGTTGAGAATCCAACGATTCAACATATCTTTCTAACGGCAAAGCCTCAGACTTTTTATCTGAAAACTGTTAAGAGCCTGCTTTGTAGGAGAAAATATGAGACGCTGAGGATATTTCTGATTATGATTATGTTTGTTAAACGGTATTTGAACAAATGAACATTAGTTATACGACAAGACACCATCTGTGCTTAGGATGTGGCTTGTGTGAAGATATTTGTCCACAAACTGCTATAACCATAGATGTTTGCCAAGGAGAATACCGCCCGAGCGTTAATGAATCCCTTTGTATCGGCAGTAAATGTGGACGATGTTCAGATATCTGTCCTGGGTTAGGCGTTGACCTTTTAAAATTATCAACAAGGCAGGACTCTCTAACGAACGGTCATATTACATATAATGAGTATCTCGGTCGCTATGTGCAACTATATACCGGTCATTGTACAAATGAGGATATCAGATATCATTCTGCTTCCGGGGGACTGGTTACAGGTCTGTTGGTTTATCTGCTCGAGAAAAAGATGATTGACGGAGCTGTCGTGACACGGTTCTCTTCCATCGACCATCTGACGCCGGAGGTTTTTATTGCGCGTAATACTGACGAGTTGATTTCTGCCAGAAGTTCTAAGTATTGTCCTGTATCTATGCAGGGCATCAGGAAGCAAATAAGAGAGGCCGAAGGGAAATATGTCATCGTGGGGTTGCCTTGTCATTTACACGGATTCAGGAAAATTGAAGAAAAGGACAAGAAATTCCGTGAACATGTATTTGCATATTGGGGACTGTATTGTTCATCTGGCCGGACATTTCACCTGACTGATTATGTTCTTCAACAAAGACATATCAATCAGGAGGATATCCGTTATTTCTCCTATCGTGACGAGGGATGTTTAGGGTCTTTAGTGGTCAAATGTAGCAATGAGGTATATAAAGAAAGATACCAAAGTTATTTTCATCCGCTTCGAAGCATTTTTATACCTCGTCGTTGTCATTTCTGTATCGACCACTCTGCAGAATTGGCTGACATCTCATTTGGAGATATACATATAAAGCCTTATTCCGATGACACCATAGGAATTAATTCTTTGATAGTACGCACTTCTCAAATGAATGAATTGTTACAACAAGCCATGAGGGATGGTGCTATTGTCATGGAAGAACTAAACGAGGCGACATTAGTGGCTTCTCAGAAAATGGCCAGGGTAAAGAAAACAAAATATGCATCCTTGGTCTATTGGTGCAAACGAATGGGAATGGCAGTCCCCCAATACGATGTAAAACCGTATTCCAAAATAGGATTTGTAAAGTCTCTACTCTATTTGATAAATCTAAACTTACAATACCAAGTGGGACATCATCGTAATATGTGGTTTTTTATAAAATACATGATAAAGAAAAGAAAGGCATGATGAAGATAGGCTGTGTTATAGCATATTCCAAGGGTCACAATAACTATGGAACTTCACTTCAAGGCTATGCTTTGGTTCGTAAGATTCAGGAATTGGGGTATGATGTAGAGATTATAGAATACATCAAACGACTCTCACTGATTGATAAAATTAAATACGTTATCAATGCTATACGTGCTGGCGAAATATTAGTGCTGAAAAGGAAAGCATGGGGTAAAAGAGCATATATTAATCCTCAGTATGCAGAAGACCTGACATTGCGTACCCAAGCAGTAAATGCTTATAAAAGCAAGAAATTGACTCCATTTTTTCATCGCTACACAGGTTATAAGGCATTGTCTGAAGGTTCTTTAAATTATGATACCGTGGTGGTCGGGTCTGACCAGGTTTGGACACCATTATCACTACCCAACAAGTTCTTTAATTTGTTGTTTGTGAAAGATTCTGTGAGGAAGGTGTCTTATGCCAGTAGTTTCGGAGTAAGCCATATTCCTGATTTCCAGAAAAAGGCCACAGGTCATTATCTTGACAGGTTCTATAAAATTAGCGTCAGAGAGCAGCGCGGAAAAGAAATTGTAGAAAGTTTAAGTCATCAGCAGGCATTAGTAGTGGCCGACCCCACATTATTACTTACTAAAGAGGAATGGGAAAATGAAATTACTGAAAACATATCGGAATCAACGGCTCAGAATGTTGCAAGGACAGAAGGAACACCATATATCTTTTGCTATTTAATCTCGCCCAACAAAGAAGCGCGTATTCAGGCACAGAGATTGAAGGATGAGACAGGCCTGCCAATTATCACCATCAGGCACATGGAGCAATATCGCGAGATAGACGAAACGATAGGCGATGAAGCTCCTTACGCTGTTGATCCCAATGATTTTGTCAGATATATCAGTAAGGCACAATATGTATGTACGGACTCTTTCCATTGTACGGTGTTCTCTACTCTATTTCATCGTCCATTCATGACTTTTTATCGTACCAGTCATCAAGTACATTCAAATAGGAACTCAAGAATAGATTCCCTATTTGAGATTTTAGGAATCAATAAGAGCCATATATTTAAAGATGACATCTTGAAGATTAAAGAACCGATAGACTGGAATAGGGTAGATAACAATCTTGAAGAACTCAGATTAAATAGTTTAAAATTCTTGAAAACAGCATTAAAGTAATGAAGCAAGTTCTCTTTGTCGGTTGGGTGAATCAGGGCAAAGCACCTGTGGACGGTGAGACCACCAAGAACCAGTATATCATTGCAGAACTGAAAAAGTATAGCAAAGTGATAGTCTTGGACTTCTACGAAAAACGTAAGCACCCATGGGTATATCTGCAGGCATTATGGGCTGTAATCATTCAGTCTCATGCCACTATCGTTTTTTCTACTTCTGCATCGAATATTTATGGTGTATTGAAATGGTTCAAGAAATTGAAAATCCATCGTAATGTTGTCCATTGGGTTATTGGCGGAACCTTAGGTGACAAAGTGAAGAATGGTGTATTCAACGCAGACGTTATCGGTTATGCTAAACATACGCTCGTTGAAAGTCCTTTAATGCTTCGACAATTGGAAGATTGCGATGTAAAAGGGGTTATTCATGTTCCGAATTTCAAGCGCATCGATTACCTTCCCCAAATAAGTGCCCCCAAAAACGTTCTGCGTTTCGTTTTTCTTTCACGAATTATGGCAGAAAAAGGATGTAATGAAATTTTAGCAGCAGCAAAGCTCTTGAATGAGTGGGGATTACAGAAGCAATATGTAGTTGATTTTTATGGCAAGGTAGCAGATGATTACAAAACGACTTTCGAGGAAGGATTATCCAAATTGCCAAACGTAAAACACCAGAATTTCCTTGACATGCGGCAAAAGAAAGGATATGACAGGTTAGCCACATACGATATGCTGCTATTTCCGACTTATTGGAAAGGGGAAGGGTTTGCGGGTATATTTATAGATGCCTTTGTGTCAGGGCTACCGATGATAATTACTGATTGGGCACATAACAGCCAGTTTGTGAAAAAAGGGGAAACAGGACTGTTCATTCCCGTTCATGATGCGAAGGCATTGGCGTATAAAATGAAAGATTGCATTGATGGCCAATACGATATCTGGAAGATGAAACAGTATTGTCAAATAGAAGCAAAGAAATATGATGTAAGCAGAATTGTTACGGAAGGTCTTTTGAAGAAAATCGAAATATTATGAGCAAAACAATGATTCTTTTCTTCGTCAGCTTTCTTGTCAGGCTGCACATCTTGACACCCATTCGGGTGGCAAGACTGAAGTTCTTCTACAAGTTGCAACGTTGGCCCGACTTTGAGCATCCCAAAGACCTCAATGAGAGAATCAACTGGTTGAAGTTCTACGGCGACACGAGTCTTTGGCCTTTGCTGGCAGACAAGTATCGAGTAAGGGATTATGTCAAGGAACGTGGATTGGAAGATTGTCTGATTCCGCTGATTGGCAAATGGGATACTGTAGAGGACATAGATTGGGATACCCTACCCCATCAGTTTGTCATGAAATGCAACAACGGAAGTGGCGATGTGGTAGTATGCAAGAATAAAGAAAAGCTGAACAAGGAAGAAACGTTGAGCTATTTCCGAAAGCAATTAAGTAAGGAATATGGCATCTTGACAGGTGAGACTCATTATGCTCTGATTAAGCCATGCATCATAGCAGAAGAACTATTAGCCCCCAATGATAAAGGAGGACTGATTGACTACAAGATATGGTGCTTTGATGGGAAGCCTGCGTACATCGTATGTTATAGTAACCGACATGACAAATACTATTGTGAAATCGGGGTTTATGATACTGAGTGGAACAGTCATCCAAAATTCCTGAGATATTCTTCTCACTATAAAAAAGAAAAGGAACCTATTGAACGTCCATTGTGCCTACAACAAATGTTGGACATAGCCTCACGTTTATCACATGATATTCCACAGGTCAGGGTAGATCTCTATGAAGTAAATGGGAAAGTATTTTTTGGAGAAATGACACTAACCTCAAGCGGTGGTTATATGGCCCACTTTACGCAAGAGTTTCTTGACAAGCTTGGTGCGCTCACAATACTGACTTGAAACCAAGAAACATGAATAGATTGACAATAGTAGTTATTGCCCTTGCAGCATTCCTCACCTCGTTCGCACAGAATTGGGAAAACAGCAAGACGGTCAAGAAGCAACTTGTTAATGCTGCCCACAAAGGAAAGACGTATTATAGTCAGTACAACATCTATAATCCACGGAAGTCGGACAAAACCACTTCTAACTATACGAACGTCCTTGCGGTAAAGCCCTATATATATGGGGTAGATTTCTACTACGCCAGTGGGACATGGCACAAGAAACGCTCGGTCAGTCAATCAAGGGCAAATCTCATTAAAATCGTCAAAGAGGCATGGAAGGAAAATAGGGCTATTCCCAGTTTCTCATGGCACTTGGAGAATCCGTATGCGCCAAGCAATTTTGGTACAATTCAGGCTTTCAGATACATTGATCACAAATCAGTTCCTGATTATCCCAAAGAACACCATTCTGTGATAGCAGAGATTGTAATGGAAAAAGGTGATACTTGTGGCGTAGGGAATTATTCGGGAAAAGACAATTTGATGCATTATCCTAATCCGCGTGCGTGGTTCATAGACAGATGCAAAGAAGTGGCTGCTATTATCAATGAGTTGGTGGACGAAAACGGCAAGCCAATTCCTTTCATATTCCGCCTATGGCATGAGTGGGAAGACGGATGGGCTTGGTGGGGAGCAAAATATACCTTGGCTGAAGACTACAAGAAGTTCTTTATTCTAACCGAACAAACGATTCGGAAATATGCGCCAAAAGCACAAATTCTTTGGGCGTATTGTCCAGACAGACATTGGGATACCGAAGAGATGCTCATGAGCAGATACCCAGGAGATCAGTATGTAGATGTCATCGGTTTTGACGACTATGCTTTGGGGGCTCCAGAAGAGAACTTCCAATCTGCTGTCCAGCGGGCTAAAATCATCTGTAAAGTTGCAAAGGAGAAGAAATTGGCTACTGCACTATTTGAGACAAATAACAATAAGCGTAAGATTCCTGAGTTCTACACGAAATATCTAAATCGCCTGTTAAAAACCGATGGTGTAAACTTGGGAATCGTCCAGATATGGAGTCTAAAGAATTTCAACGACTCTACGGATATGAGGAATTTTCTTAATAAGGATAATATCATAGGAGGTAAGCATCTTCCTCGTAGGCATTAACTACGACAAGGAAACAAAACAGCATGAGTGTAAGATTGAAAGTAAGCATTCGATAAACTACAGGTGTTAACACCTATATACTATAACAATGGCAGCTACAATCACCAAAGACTGTAGCTGCTATTGTATTTTGTAGTACCTATATCATGTAGCCTTAGTCATGACAGGTTCCGGATGTGTAAGTTTCCACTTGTGTGGTAGCAGTTGTAATAGTTCCTCATATGATGCCTTTGTATGATACGGCATCTGGCTGATGACATCATTCAGGTAGAGCCTGGGATTGACATCGTGGTTTCTGCATGTCGCCAGCAGAGAGCAAACGACGGCCATATTCTGTGCAGCTGAAGGATAACCTGAAACTCATCATGATCCATTCATACGGCTACAGCAAGAATGTGTGCCTTCGGAGACTGGCACACGAATGGAAGACCGCACACAGGTTTTATAAGCAGGCAGAACACGAACCCCTGCCTGATGTGATGGTGACGGCCATGCCGACAATAGCGCAAGCGCACTATGTAGTGAAATTCGGCCGTAAACACGGTATTCCGGTATTGGTAGACCTCAGAGACCTGAACCCAGATGTGTTCGTGTCGCCGTTTAGGGGCTTTATGAGGCAATGCGTCAAAATAGGCATCAAACCGCTTCAGTGGATGCTGGGGAATGCCTTGAAACACGCTGACGGACTGATTGGAACAACCGAACCTTACCTCAACTGGGGATTGAACTATGCCAAAAGGCCCAAAGGTGACAATGACAGGGTTTTCTTCGTGTCGTACTCCGACAGCGGGGTGCCTACAAAACTGAACAACGAGGACAAGTGGGGCAAGTATCTGGGTTATGAGGGTATTGTCTGCTGCTATTTCGGTCAGTTTGGCAGACTGATGGATTTCGACACCGTGATTGATGCTGCAGAACTGTGTCAGAAGAATGGCGTAAAAGCGCTGTTCCTGCTATGTGGGGAAGGAGAACTGCTTGAACACTGCCGTGGTAAAGTAAAGGAAAGAGGGCTGACCAATGTAGAATTGCCCGGCTGGGTGAACAAGACCGACATTGCAGACATCGGCTTTATTGCTGATGCTGGCCTGATGGCCTATCAAAACGATGAAAACTTCAATATGCAGATGCCCAACAAGTTCAGTGAGTATCTGTCACTGCAACTTGCCATCCTATTGCAGCCGACGGGTGTGATGGAAAAAGTGATTGCCGACCATCAATGCGGTATGAGGTATGACAACGCCCAAGATTTGTATGAAGACGTGAAAGCCCTTGCTGAGGATCGGGAAAAGCTTGAGCTGTACAAGAAGAATTCGAGAACTGTCTTCGAGAAATACTTTTCTGTGGAAAAGATATATAAAGAATATGGTGAATACATCATTAAAAACGCAAAGAAATGAAAGTGAAGTACGTTGTGGTAGGTTCAGGTCTCGCAGGACTGACCATCGCTGAGCGCATTGCCAGCCAGTTGAACGAGAAAGTTCTGATTATAGAGCGGCGCGGGCATATCGGCGGCAATGTCTATGACTGCTATAATGAGGATGGCATCATGGTTCAGAAATATGGTCCTCATACATTCCACACCAACGATGACGAGGTGTTCAACTATGTACTGCAGTTTTGCGAGTGGCATCAGTATCAGCATCGCGTGATGTCATACGTGGATGGCAACTGGGTTCCCATGCCCATCTCACTGGAGACTATCAACAAGCTCTATAACATGAACCTCTCGGAAGAAGAACTGGTGCAGTTCATTGAAAGCAAGAAGATAAAGATTGATGAGGTACGAAACAGCGAGGACGTGGTGTTGAGCCAGGCCGGCAGGGAAATCTACGAGAAGTTCTTCAAATACTTCACTTATAAGCAGTGGGGCGTATATCCTGACCAGTTGGACAGTTCTGTGATTTCGCGTATTCCATTCCGTACGAACCGCGACACACGCTACTTTACCGACACGCACCAAGGCAATCCCAAAGGCGGCTTCACCAGGATGTGCCAGCGCATGGCTGACCATCCGAATATCAAAGTCATGCTGAATACCGACTACAAGGAAGTAATCGACCAGATTGAATATGAGAAGATGATTTATACGGGTCCGTTGGATTATTTCTATGATTACAAACTGGGCAGACTGCTATGGCGTAGCATCCGCTTCGAGTTTGAGACGCTGGATATGGAGTCTTACCAGCCTACCGCCTCTTCCCGCTATCCGATGGATCACGAATATACGCGCATCACAGAGTTTAAGAAGATGTATGGCCAGAAGCATCCCAAGACCACCATCTGCAAGGAATATCCTTGTTTTGGCGAAGAGCCATATTATACCTATCCGACCAAAGAGTGGAAGGAGCTGGCTCAGAGGTATCGTGATTTGGCTGCACAGGAGAAAGATGTCATCTTCGTGGGGCGTCTGGCAGAGTACAGGTACTATGACATGGACGATGTCATCAGAAGGGCTTTGGATGTCTTCAGAGAAAAGTTAGAAGTTAAATCATTACTGGATATAGCATGAAATCAATGAAAATCCCTTTCTCTCCTCCTGATATGAGTGAGGAAGAGGCAAAAGAAGTAAGAGATGCTATACTGTCAGGATGGATTACTACAGGGCCGCGAACAAAGAAACTGGAGGCACAGATATCAGAATACGTTGGGACTGTTAAAGCAGTTTGTCTGAGTTCGGCAACAGCAGCCATGGAGATGATGCTCCATTTGCTGGATGTGCAGCCAGAGGACGAAGTAATCGTTCCGGCATACACCTATACGGCTACGGCCTCAGTTACACAACATGTGGGTTGCCGGTTGGTCATGGTGGATAGCCAGAAGGACAATGTTGAGATGGACTATGAGCAGCTGGAGCAGGCTATCACGGAGAGAACCAAGGTAATCATGCCAGTGGATATTGCAGGCATCGTGGCTGACTATGACAGGGTGTATGAAATTGTAGAGCGGAAGAAAAAACTGTTCAGACCTGCCAATGCGCTGCAGAAGAAGATAGGCAGGATTGTTGTGGGGGCTGATTGCGCCCATTCATTTGGTGCTGTACGAAAGGGAAAGATGGCTGGCTCCATCGCTGATTTCAGCGCATTCAGTTTCCATGCAGTGAAAAACTTTACTACTGCTGAAGGGGGTGCCCTGACATGGAAATTGCCTTTCGAAAATGATATAGTACCGATTACTATTGATTATATGCCGACTGTACCCAAAAAAGAAGGTGAAACCTGGAATGATATGCTATACAGGATTTCCCAACTGTTCAGCCTGCATGGACAGAACAAGGATGCCCTGACAAAAACAAAGGGTGGTATGTGGGAATACGACATTATCGGTCCTTGGTATAAATGCAACATGACCGACATCATGGCATCTCTCGGTTTGGTGCAACTGCAGCGTTATCCCAAGATGCTGGAGAGAAGACAGCAGATTGTGGCTCGCTACAATGCCGCACTCGACGGTCTGAATGTGGCAGTACTGAATCACAAGGATGCGGAGCATTGTAGTTCGCATCACTTGTATATGGTTCGCCTGCCGGGTAAGAGCCGCGAGGAGGTGAACCAGGTGATGGAGCAGATGGCAGAACGAGGCATCGCCACGAATGTACATTTCAAGCCATTGCCGATGATGACGGCATACAAGGCTCTGGGCTTTGATATTGCTGATTATCCGAATGCGTACCATCTGTTTGAAAATGAGATAACACTGCCATTGTACACCCGCCTCACCGACGAGGAGGTGGACTATGTGATAAATAACTTCGTAGACGTCATCAAGAATTTGTGAAAAGATTATTCGATATCGTCGCAAGCGGACTTGGACTCATTCTGCTAAGTCCCCTCTTTTTGGTTCTTGCCATTTGGATTAAGGCAGATTCAAAGGGACCGGTGTTTTATCGCCAGGTACGTGTGGGAAGGTACAACAGGGATTTCCGTATCTTTAAGTTCCGCTCCATGCGAGCCGGTTCTGATACGGGAAGCCTTATTACGATTGGTGGCCGCGACCCTCGCATCACCCGTTCCGGCTACTTTATCCGCAAGTTCAAGTTCGATGAACTGCCTCAGCTCATCAATGTCTTTGTGGGCGATATGAGTCTGGTGGGACCAAGACCGGAGGTGCGCCACTATGTGAATTACTGGACACCCAAACAGATGCACGTGTTGGATGTCCGCCCTGGCATCACAGATCCTGCATCTATTAAATTTCTTAACGAGAATGAATTGTTGGAAAAGGCTGAAGATCCGGAAAAATACTATATAGAGGTCATCATGCAGGAGAAGATAAGGCTGTATTTGGAATATGTCGAGGAACATTCGTTCTTCTATGACCTGGCTTTGATATTTAAAACCTTTTGGGGTATCGTGAAAGAAAAAATATTCAGCGGCTCCAATGCAAAGTTAGCGAATTTAACAAATTATGGATAAGATAGACTTGAATTATAAGACCTTATTGGTTGCTGGCGCTGCTGGGTTTATTGGTAGTAATCTTGTAAAGATTTATCGGTCACCGGGAGACATGCAACAGAGTGACACATGTCCGTGTCACAGATGATGAATCTCTAAGAGTTGAAAAACATCTATCACATCTATCACATCTATCACTCGCCCCTGTTTATCGGGCATGTGGAGTGATAGATGCAGTGATAGATGTGATAGATGAAGGCCGAATTGTGCTCTTCATCGTGTCGTATTGGGTCCTGCTTCGTGTTGCATCGACTTCAGCATAGCGTTGCCTGCGTCCTTACATTAGTGGTGTAAAACC
>Ga0310691_10007506_pt1 | contig 11338 bp, 13 predicted proteins | sample 176DNAGHGlowgp2_FD_203887 | JGI IMG/M metagenome (GOLD analysis project Ga0310691, IMG submission 203887) | Sheep rumen microbial communities from Palmerston North, Manawatu-Wanganui, New Zealand - 1766 DNA GHGlow gp2 (v2) (version 2) | ecosystem: Host-associated > Mammals > Digestive system >... | reverse complement strand
GCCCGCTCCTATGACTTCAGCGGGGGTCAGATTGAGAACATAGCGCGCAAGGTGATGGTTGACCACCTGCTCTTTGGTGGCACCCCTGACCTCAACCACATCGAGGAGCTCTGCTCGAAGGAACAGATTGCCGGACGCAACACGAATAGCCGTAGGCCGATAGGGTTCCGCAACTAACAACAACAAACAATATAAAGATTATGATAGTAATTCACGTTGACACGATGGAAGACACCGCTCGTTTGAAGAAAACCTACGAGGGTCTTGAGAACGTAACCTTATTGTACAACCCCACCAAGGAGGAGGTCGTCGCGCAACTTGAGCGCGACGACGACCCCTTGGTGATGTGCCTCGGGCACGGAACCACAAGCGGACTATTCGGTACCAGTTGGCTGAATTATGTGGTTGACCGTAGTATTATCGACCTCCTGAAGGACAGGAAGATGATCGGCATCTGGTGCTTTGCCAGCAGCTTCGCCGAGCGTTATGGCCTACACGGCTATTTCACCTCCATGTTCATCTCCAACTGGGATGAAGCCTATAGCTTTGGCTTCCCCAATAACACCAACGAAGACATCCTCAACGAAGTCAACCTCTTCTGCGAGACCATCAACACCCACCTGAAAGGAGGCCTTCCTATGGACGAATGGGTGCCGCGCCTGCAAGCCGGTTGCCACAAGGAGAAGGATTTTGTGAAGTATAACTATGAGGGGATGAGGTATTTTGAATGACATGACAAAATAGAAAAAATATGAGTAGAAGCTATTTAAGAGACAAATGGATGCGGAAACGCACGACCGGTCAGTCGCATTTCGCTGCAAAGATGTTTGACGAAGTGAGAAACAAGCATCGCCAAGACGAGATGCCAAAAAACAAGGCATCTAAACTGGTCACGATGCATTGCTCTGCTGATATAGATTGGCTGAATCATCCTGGCTATTGTGAAGGACATCGTCCAAGGCGAGGCGGACATAGGCGGGTGAGCGGCTTGGTGCGCGCATCATTAAAGGAAGAATTGAGAAAAAGATTGAAGGAAGAACTGGATTAACTGAGTCCTATGGAAAACAAAAACAATCACCTCAAAGACTGGGAAGAAAGGAGTGCTTGCTACAAGCAAATGTTGCCACTTGCCGAGCAGCCTTTTGAGCGGCAGCGCGAAGCGTTGCTGGACATTGAAGGCCAAGTGAGAGCCATCGTGGGTGACAACCCAATGCTAGTGAGTCACCAAGACATAAGGCCTCTTTGCAGGGAGCTACGCCTGTTATTGCTCAAACGCTATTGGCTGCACAACTGGATGTTTAAAGAAACTCCTGAAACCTACGAGCGAATGCGGCTGGTCAACCAGCACCTCTACGACATGGACCGCCTGCTCCATGAGCAAATGGCTGATATATGTGAAAAACTAGTGAGGGAGCCCAAGCCATCATTCGTTGACGATTATGAAGTCAGAGGTATGCTAGGCTTCAGCTTTGACGACAAAGACTCGGTTTTGGCCTTGTCCATCGATGAAGACTATGGCAGCGACTATCTGCTGATGATGTCGGTGAACGAAAGCCTGTTGAAAGCGGAGAAACCCCATTGTGGCAGCTCGTATCTTGGCGCTGGATTGGAATGGTGCTGCCGATATGACCATACTAGAGAAGATATTCTCGATGACATCCTTGACGATGACGTATCATGGGCACACGAGTTGCCAACGCCTTTCGAGGGCCTTTGCATCTGCCACACCACGGTGGCCTTTGTCAAGGATCTATTCTATCCCGTATTCGACTTGCTTCACGTTAATGACTTCTGGAGTGAAGTCGAAGTGGCTTACCAGCATTTTACCCAGATAAAAAGCCATTCGCCCAAGAAGGATTGCGAGGTTGATCACCCTACCTCAACAATAACGCTTCAAGATGCTCTCGCCCAAGGACACATGCTTCTCGAAGACTTTGATAGGCAATTGAGAACCGAAAGCAATTAGTAAAGAACATGTCGCACACCGCGCCGGCCATAATACGATGAGTTGTATTAATCCTATCTTTTCACCTTCGTTGGTTGAAAAACCACCCTGTTGGGTCTATATTTATAACAATACGGATCATTCACAAAAACAACAAAGATTATGATTTTACTAGAAGACCCCAACATGAACCCTGCCGAGCTCTTTGAACCGAATAACGAGTTTCCACCCAAGTTCACTTTAAGGCTGCTCAACGAGAAAGCCCAATGCGAGAAAATCGCCAAAGAGTATGCCAACTCCATGAGAAGGCCAAAGTATTACCCTTTGTATGAGATGACCTGTGCCAAAGTCGATGTAGAAGAGCTCAAACTTTTCGATCATCAGAAGGTGGAGGTGGAACTCAACGATGAGGAGTATGTCTATCTGCTTACCCGGGCGCTGTTCTTTGGCTCCACCTACCGCTTCAGTCACCTGCGTCACGAAAACCCCGTTCTAGCCCAAAAGGTCTTTGCCCAAGCCATGGCTAGCTACCCCGACGACCTGAAGAGCGACGGTGCCCTCTATCAGATTGCCTTCAGCGAAATGCACGACAACGCCAAGGAAATCTTTCAACTGAAGAACTATTTCTTCCCTGGTGATTTGAATAACTCCAGGATTTTTATATAATCCCGGAAATAAATACTACCTTTGCTATCAAAAATCAAAACATCAAACGAAAAGAAACAACCATGAAAATATTACATACCAGCGACTGGCACTTGGGGCATGTGCTCTATGGCCACGACCGCACTAGCGAACAGCAAAATATGCTTGACAAAATGGTTAAGATTGTAGAGGAACAGAAGCCCGATGTGTTTCTCGTGTCAGGCGATGTATACCACACTGTAGACCCAAAGCCTGCAGTACAGAAAATGTTCAACAAAGCCATTGCAGCCTTATGCAAGACCTGTCCGGAAATGACTATCGTCGTCACGGCAGGCAACCATGACAGTGGAACGAAACACGAGATTTTCAAAACGCCTTGGGAAGCACTCAACGTATTTATGGTCGGCAAGTTTGACAAAGATAATCTGGACACCCACATCATTGAGATACCCGACAAAGGTTTTGTCATTGCCTTACCGTTCACCAACGACCGTTTTCTGCCAGAGGACATCTACCAACAACTGATTGACTTAGTTAATCAAAAGAACAAGGATAACTTGCCCGTGGTCTTCAGTGCACACACAGCCATCTCAGGAGTCGATTTCATGGGGCATGAGGAAGTAAGCGACAAGCGCGTGGGAGGCGTGGACGTTGTCGACATCAGCTCCATCGGTACCGGATACGACTATTTGGCGTTAGGCCATATCCACAAGCCCCAGTTTGTGCATACGGGCAAGCATAATGTCCGCTATAGCGGTTCGCCCATGGCTGTCAGTTTCGACGAAGCCTACACGCATTCAGTGACAATTGTGGACATCCCTGCACACAACGCAGTGCTCACAGACGACAATTATACTATCGTGGAGATAAACAATCCGCGCCCGCTGGTGACATTACCAAATCCCGAAGACACAACAGAGTTCGGTCAATGGGATGACGTGCATGCGCAGTATGAGTCATATCCTGCCGATAAAAAAGCATACATTCGCCTCAACATCATAGACCTTGAAAATATACCTTCTAATGCCTACGACGAAGCCGTTGTGCAGGCAAAAGACAAGGACTATATCTTTTGTCACATCAACGCCAAACGTAGGACATTTGACCACGGCAGCGGCAGTCAGCAACAAATGACAGTGGAAGAATTCCAGGCCACCGACCCATGGAGCGTGGTAAAGATGTTTGCAGCCGACACTCACAATGCCTTGTTTAACGAACAAGAGATGCAACCGTTGTTTGAAGAAGTATTGGACAAACTAAAAATCAAGGAGGACTAATCATGAAACTGAAAAAACTGGAGATCCACAATATTGCATCCATAGAGAATGCCGTCATCGATTTTGAAGCCAAACCGCTATCGGACAGTAATGTCATCCTCATCACGGGCGACACAGGAGCCGGCAAATCCACCATCTTGGATGCCATCTGTTTGGCACTCTACGCCACCACACCACGCTTGAACAACTCGGAGATGGATGGCAAATGGGAGGAAAATGATGCCGACACATTGGACATCACGGATACAATGCAGTTGATGCGAAAAAACACTTTGGAAGCCTATACGCGTCTTTCGTTTTTGGGCAACGACGGCAATGCATACTTGGCCGAATGGCACGTTGTTCGCAAGAAAAAAAACCTTGACCGCACCTGGTCTTTGAAAAACGAGACCCACCCGGAAGCCTCTCCTCAACCTGGCAATGGCAAAGGAAGCGTCAAGGACAAAGAAATGATAGAAGCCATCCAAACGGCGGTGGGGCTGACCTTCGATCAGTTCTGTCGCACGACCATGCTGGCGCAAGGCGAATTCACCCGTTTCCTCAAGTGCAGCAACAAAGAAAAAGCCGCCATCCTCGAAAAAATTACTAACACCGAGCAATATGCAGAGATTGGAGCAAAAGTGTACGATTTGACACACCGCAAGTACGAGAAGGAGATGAACGAGGTGGACCCAAAGAAAAAAGAGCAGGCGATGAAACCGGAACAAAGAGCTGCATTGGAGGAGAGCCTGATAAACATCGGAAAGCAACTAAAATCGTTGAACACCCAACTTGAGGCCAAGCAAACGAAGGTAAATTGGTTGACGACGGATAAAACCCTTCACGACAACCAAACAAAGGCACTGGATGTATTGACTCAAGCCAAAGAAGCCATGGAGACAGAGTCATTTAAAACCATGCAGCAGAATGTGCAGGATTGGGACAGCACATACGATGCCCGCACTTGGTTGACTGGCATCCATGAGGCAAAAAGAGTTATGTCCCATGCCGACCAAACCATCCAGCAGCTGCAGTCCCAGTTCATCACCTTACGCAACGGACAAGAATTCATTCATCAAGAGATTGAGTCGATTACCAGAAGGATCAAGATGATCGACGATGAAATCCAAGCCGAAGGAGGCAAACTGGTTTCTGCAAATGAACTGAGTGACCAAAAAGAAGAAGTGGTGACAATGATAGGCCATATTCGTGTGGCCCAAGCTGAAGTCAAGGCCTATTTCGACAAACAAACGGCTCGGGAAAACACGAAGAAAAAGCTCGACGAGCAAGCCCTTGCCATTGTGGAGAAAACCAAGCAACTTGACGAATTACAGCCTAAGGTAGAAGAAGCAAAAAAAGAATACGAAAGATTGGACAAAGAATACGAGCGTCTGAACTTGGCGGTCGACACCTTAGCCGAAAAACTGCGCGAAAATTTGCAATTGAACCATAAATGTCCCATTTGTGGCCAAGCTGTGAAATCGCTTGACACCGTTCCGCACGAGGAGCAACTAAAAGCCATTGTAGCCAAAGCAAAAAAGAATCGAGATGACGCCAAAATAGTGTTTGACGATCTTAACAATCGGCAAAACACATATTCAATCTGGCTGAAGCAAAACAAACCGGCTTACGACAGAGAGCTGAAGGCGTTCCAAGAAGACCAATCGCTCCACAAAGCCCAAGAGGACGCGTTGCGCTCATTAGAAAAATGCAACATCAGGCAATTGGACGAGCACACGACTGAGGTTTTGAAGCAAGCCATGGAAAAGACGGAACAGGATAAAACTAACCTTGAAAAAAGAATCAAACGCGCCATGGACCGCGAAAAGCTTCAACGCGACCTTGACGATTTGAAGAAAAACAAAGCCGACATTCTAAAAGTGTCGTTCAAACAGCTGCTTGAGAAGTTGCCTGAATGGGAATCTTTCGGTCCTCAAAAAGCAGAAGAACGGGCCAATATACTAGATGAAATGCAGTCGTTGTCAAACCATGTCGCGGCGGCTTTAACAGCCAAAGAGAAGGCCGTGGACAACCACCAAACCAACCGTAAACAGCTAGACGACTACTTAGGCGAGCACTCCGACATGACTGAGCCTCGCTTGGAGCAACTGCTGCAACTCAAGGACCAAATTGGACAGCAGCGTCAATCCATAGAAAACAAAACCAAGGCCTTTGCTAGCGCACAAGGAGCGTTGACAGCTGTTAACGAGCAATTGGAAGACCACCAGAAGGTCAAGCCAGAAATTTCTGAGGACGAAACCATTGCGTCATTGCAAGGCACCGTCAATGTACTGAAAGAGCAGATAGCTCCTTTGGGGAGAGAATCGGGCGCCATTGAACAACAATTGAAAGACGACGACAAGAGAAAAAAGGATTTGGCCAACCTTAAGACTGAGTATGACAAGAGAAAAGCCGTGTTTGAACGTTGGAACAAGTTGGACAAGCTGATTGGAGATGACAAAGGCGACAAATTCCGTCTTATCGCCCAGAGTTATATCCTCGCCAATTTGGTTAAGGCTGCCAACGTCCACATGCATACCCTCACCGACCGTTACACCTTGCATGCTGTGCCTGGGCAAGAGTTGATCATCCTCGTTGAAGATGCCTATCAAGGCGGAGTGAGGCGTCCGGCGAGCACCATTTCGGGTGGCGAGAGTTTCCTCGTCTCTTTAGCCTTGGCCTTGGCCTTAAGCGAGATTGGCCAAAGCTTGAAAGTGGAAACCTTGTTCATCGACGAAGGTTTTGGTACGCTGAGCGGCGAGCCTTTGTACAAAGCTATCGAAACACTCGAGTCGCTGCACGCCAACAACAACCGCCAGGTGTGTGCCATCAGCCACCGCGAAGAAGTGAAGGAAAAAATACCTGTACAAATTCAGGTCAATCAAAACCCGCAATCGTCCAGTAGCACCATAGACATTGTGCCACATTTGTAAATGGATTTGTATTTTTTTCACTCCCCCTGGTTGAAAAACCCATCGGATCATTCTATAGTAATTATGTGGCAGGGCGCCACAGGGGTGTCTTCACCCTCCATCATCATCAAAAAAAACAATAATACTATGGAGATCCAGCAAGTCAACAAAATGGAATTCGCCGAAATGCTCAAGTCGGCCGGCAACGAAACCCATCAAACCACCTTCGACAACGACGTGTGGTACGAACAAGTCACCGTTGGGGAGGTGACCTATCGTCACAAACTGCTTGCACTCAGAAAGCTAAGCTCGGAGTTGCTCAACAAGAAAGCCTTCGAGTCCAAGCCCCGCATCGAACCGCTCCGTCTGCGTGCCCAAGGCAACGGCCTCGTCGTGGCCCTTGTCTTCACCACCAAGTCGACGGTGTTCTACCACCTTATGGTCGGCACAAAGAGAGAAATGGCCCAGGCCAAGCGGCTGGTGATCCTCTTCGCCAAGAGCCTCCTTCCCAAGACGGCCAAACAGCTGCAGGAAGCCCCATCGGCTTCCTGCGCGGCATGAATTATCAGAAATGATCCAAAAGACGACCATCTAACTTGATCCAAAAAATTCAGTCAAAAGGCTGGCTATTTTTTGTTGCTTGAGACAGAAAAACGCACTTTTTTATAAAACAAACATAAGCAGCCAATTGATGGGTGTCAACAAAACTCTTTCTACCTTTTCCCATGGAGTCAGCTTTGGCCATTTCTTTTCTATCACACTAAAAACGCCGCCAATACCAATCCACACACCATATTTCAGAAAAATCCTGGTCGAAATCAGCCTAAACTCAATGCCATGACATCCTATTGATGACTTTACGCCATGCCTGGTATAGATTAAAGCATGAATCATCTCGTGCAAGATGGTGTTGTCAAGCCGGTCTTCATCCCACCCGACTTCGTTGTTATAGAAATCGGTTTTGGAAACGCATAGTATCGGCCTGACTACATCTTTATCAACAAACCGGCCAAGACGATCATTAGAGTTCTCAACCCTGAAATCGCAGTCACAGACTTTGTTCTCAAAATACCTTTCGTTGAAACAGCAGAACTTCTCTTTTAGTAGCTTTTTAGTGACTTGCATTTATTGATATCATTTTCATGCAAAAGTACAAAATAGAAAACAAATAATGTTTCTGGTTTGAGTTTCTTTCTATCTTTGCAAATCCATACAAGATGTACTTACGGAAAGAAGTCGCTTGCCTATAATGAAGGTGTAATTAAAATTTGAATCAATATGAAGAAGATTGCAGTTCTCACTAATGAAAAGGTGTGCATTGACATTGTTTCAGAGACAACTTTGAAGCGTTATAGGTCAATAGAAGGCTATATCAATGAAGCCTATGGCAAGCAAAATGTGAAAGGCTTTCTTGAATTGCCCGATGAAGAACCTGCCACCATTACCATCTACAAGGAGGATATTACCGAAGTTCCGAGCGAAGAGGAACAGAAGAACGACTACAAGGTAGAGTACGATGGTCTTTTTAGGGTTTTTGAGCAAGTTTTCGCAGAGGAATAATATTATCAGAATAAAACAATTTATGAACAACTATGACGAAACAACAAATGTGATTATTTCAAATCACCGCAAGACTATCAAAGATTGAGTATTATTAAACATACAAACATTATGATTAAATTATATGTTGACATCAGTGGCGGCGAGCATGAAACGTCACGGGAATATGAGATCAGCAATGAGTTGGCTGAGTTTTTAAGACTGAAGTCATGGTACGATGAGGTAGATGAAATGACGGAAGAGGATAAGACCTGCGACAAATTTGATTTGGATATGGATAATGAGTGGGTGGAAGACATCATGAAAGAAATACGTGATGAGAAGATTGCTTCCGAAAGCATACTCAAGGAACTGGACTCCATTGATACCGATGCTTTTTCGGTGGCAGACGAATTGGCTGTTGAGAATATAATTGAAGTATACCCACCCGAGGACTGGGACGTTGGCGCCAAGATGGACGAGGACATGGAAGCAGGTTTGTTTGTCCCTTCTCTGAGCTTTGAGCAGTATCTCAAGGATGAGGATTGGGATACCTCTGATGAAGATTTTGACGAGGAGTATGCCAAAGAGGAATATAGGTATAAAATAGAAGAAGAATACGAGGACTGGGTGAAGTCTTTGCCAGCTTACGAACGTGCCGAAAGATATGAACTTGATACAATGATGGTCGATTGTTACGCCGAAAAGGGCTATATGTTTAATCGTATCGACAAGGCGGCCAAAGAATGACCTCTCCTACTCTCCAACATGCACTTCACCAAGGATGGTGAGCCTTGTTCTCTCCAAGTCATTTGCGAAACCTACGACTTTGATCCCGAGGTCGCGACGAATCAAATTGCCGATTGGGTCGAGACCTACCACCCCGACCTTGTCATGGCCGAATCGATGGGTGCTATTCACGCCTTAGGCATCCAGGGTGTCCCGCACATTTGGCTCAGCCCAGCTCTCAACTACGACCGTGGCGCAGAGTTCTTCTTGCCGTTGGTATCACTCGCCAACATGATGGGATACACCTACACCAAACAACGCGGCGCAAGGCGACAAAAGATACTCGGCGATCCCGAGTTAGTTGCCAGGTTCAAGCCTATGATTCAGTCCTACAAGGAAGCCATCCTCAACAATCCACAACGAGACCCCTCCTATGCCTTCTTCGGCAGCAAAGACGATTTCAGAAAGACCGGTATTGTCAGCATAAAGGAGTACCAACGACTCTATGGCAACAGCTACGAGGTGTACGATGGCGGGCATTGTCTCGATGTCAGACAGATTCGCCCGAAACTCTTGCCCAAGATTGTCGAGATGCTCGGTCTGGAAATTGTAAAGAAACCACGTGGGCGAAAGATACAAGCTTAAGTTGAAAAACTAACCATCCGATACTATATACCTTTGAACAATCAAACTAAGAATCTTATGCGCAGAAACAATTATGACCCTCAGGTAACTCTCATCAAGAGACACAATGCGGATGTGTTCCGCGAAACCACGAACATCATCAAAGCCGGTTACTACATCACCCCGTCAGGCAAGCGCGTCGACCTCGACCTGCAAGCCATGATCGACGGAGGTCGTTGCTACCACAAGGATTTAGGTCCTATTGACGCTCCGAAACTGGAAGACGGTAGTCTTGTCAGGGTCGAAAAAGGCGACTGTCTCAAGGTGGCCGAACAATTGGTCAAAGAGGGCTACAACCCTGCCCTGCTCAACTTCGCCAGTGCAGGACATCCCGGAGGCGGTGTGGAAACAGGTGCCCGCGCCCAGGAAGAGACCATCTGCCGGCGCAGCACGCTGACGCGCTCCATCTTCAGCTTCGATGGCAAGTATGCCGCTCGCTATGGCTACGAACACCGCGAAGGCAACAACTACCCCATCTCCCGCTCACTCGACTTCAGTGCGATTTATTCACCTCAAGTCACGGTTTTCCGCGAAGCGGGCTCCGACTATACGCTGATGGAGGAGCCTTTCCAAATCGGCGTCATCACCAATGCCGCACTCAACATGAACGGCAGGTTCCCCATCCGTCTCACTCCCGACGGACATATCCCTGAAGAGGGCAAAACCATCACGCTCAACAAGATTCGCACCATTTTCCGAATAGGCCTGATCAAGGGCCACGACAGCCTGGTGCTGGGTGCCTTTGGCTGCGGTGCCTTCAAGACCCCACCGCGCGAGATGGCTGAACTCTTCAAGCAGGTGATGGAAGAAGACGAGTTCAAAAACCGTTACCGCCTCATCACCTTCGCCATCCTCAGCGACCACAACGACCGCAGCGGCAACCTCGCCGCTTTCGAGGAAGTGTTCAAATACAAAAACGACATCGATGAAGAACGGAAACGCAGGGCTTTCATGAACGCCTTGTCCAATATGTACTTACTTGAAGACCATGCAACTACACGAAATGATTAGGGACAACTATCCCGAGTATTACAACATCGAGCGGTATCCTGCCGCCGATACAATTTGTATTCGGGGAACAAAAGACGAATGGGGTGTCCTTGGCAATTTCTATCAGACCCCCATCGTTGTCAATGGTTTCACCTTTGACTGCACGGAACGCCTCTTCCACATCATGAAACTGAGACCCGAAGCTACCGATGGTTTCAAAGAGATGATGGAAGTCAAAGCTGGCATGGGAATAAAGATGCATGTAAAACACCTCTACAAGACCCATCCCGAATGGTTGCATGACCACTGGCCGAGCATGGTGGTGGATGCAATGAAATACTGCCTGATGCTCAAATACGAACAATGCGAAGCCTTCCGCAACGAACTGGAGCGGAGCAAGGGCAAGTATATCGTGGAAGATGAAACCTCTAGAAAGAAAGGCAAAGATGCCGACACTTGGGGTGTCGTGCTCAAAGGCAACGAATATGTTGGACCGAATCTCATGGGCAGGCTTCTTATGGAGCTGCGCGACAACGGACATTTTGAATTCAAGAACAAACCAACACTCAACTTCACATTATGACCAAAAAATGCATTCTCGGCACTGGCAACTTTGCCTTAGACATCATCTACCAACG
>Ga0310691_10007505_pt1 | contig 11340 bp, 7 predicted proteins | sample 176DNAGHGlowgp2_FD_203887 | JGI IMG/M metagenome (GOLD analysis project Ga0310691, IMG submission 203887) | Sheep rumen microbial communities from Palmerston North, Manawatu-Wanganui, New Zealand - 1766 DNA GHGlow gp2 (v2) (version 2) | ecosystem: Host-associated > Mammals > Digestive system >... | reverse complement strand
GTCTTCTGTTCAGCTTCTGCAGGCTTCACAAGAACTCTGTCTGCTAAAGGTTTGATGTTTTTCATACTGTTTTTATTTTAAGTTTGAATTATCGTCATTTCATTGACGGCGGAATACTTAGCAAATTCTGTGCCAAGTTTTTCAAAGTGAAATTTGGCACGTCGTGGCGCGAGACGGAGGGTATTGATCCGACGTGCAAGGGCGTGGGCTGTGACAAAATGGCAGACCGTCTCTTGGATGGGAAAGACAGCGTGATCGGAAGCTTTTCATCCACACGCAAAAAAAGCCCGGAATAGCGGGCTTCTTAAAATAAACGCACTCTGCCGTCACCCCAAACACTTGCGAGACGGAGATTCCGTTTGGCCGGTAAATGTCCGGCGGTTCCGATAATGCGATGTCATCGGCAAGGGCAAGCGTTTTCGATACGGCGTGGTGGCCAAACGGAATGGAGGTGCGATGTCCGGCAGCGTTTGCGCGTACGGGCTGTCGTTGAGTGACGGCCACTGCACATTCGACAACCCCTACCCTGACGAACAACCGCATTCCCGTTAGCCCCAGCACTAACGACCCGTGCACCGCCATTCCGTTTGGCCGGAAAGCGCAGGCTGTGACTCGCAAGTGCGGGCAGAGACGGATGAGGCAGGCGGTGGCTCGCGAGGGAGGACACGCCAAACGGAACCCCAGACTCGCAAGGGAACGCGCTTATCGAGAACCGCGTTCTTCCGTCACCCCATACACTTGCGAGACGGAGATTCCGTTTGGCCGGTAAATGTCCGGCTAATCCGATTATGCGATGTCATCGGCAAGGGCAAGCGTTTTCGATATGGCGTGATGGCCAAACGGAATGGAGGTGCGGTGATTGGTGGCGTTTGCAGTTGCGGGCTGTCGTTGGGTGACGGTCTCTGCACATTCGGCAATCCCCTACCCTGACGAACAACCGCATTATCGTCAACCCCAGCACTAACGACCCGCGCACCGCCATTCCGTTTGGCCGAAAAGCGCAGGCGTTGACCCGCAAGTGCTGACTGAGACGGATGAGGCAGGCGGTGACTCGCGAGGGCGAGTATGCCAAACGGAACCCCAGACTCGCAAGGGAACGCGCTATCGGAGACCCACGCTTCCGTCACCCCATACACTGGCGAGACGGAGATTCCGTTTGGCCGGCAATTGTCCGGCGGCTCCGATAATGCGATGTCATCGGCAAGGACAAACGTTTTCGATATGGCGTGATGGCCAAACGGAATGGAGGTGCGGTGACCGGTAGCGTTTGCGCGTACGGGCTGTCGTTGGGTGACGGCCACTGCACGTTCGACAGCCCCTACCCTGACGAACAACCTCATTATCGTCAACCCCAGCACTAACGACATCCGCACCGCCATTCCGTTTGGCCGGAAAGCACAGGCATTGACCCGCAAGTGCTGACTGAGACGGATAAGGCAGGCTGTGTCTCGCGAGGGCGGGTATGCCAAACGGAACCCCAAGCTCGCAAGGGAACGCGCTATCGGAAACCGCACCGCCATTCCGTTTGGCCGAAAAGCGCATGCGTTGACTCGCAAGTGCGGGCAGAGACGGATGAGGCAGGCGGTGGCTCGCGAGGGCGGGTATGCCAAACGGAACCCCAAACTCGCAAGGGAACACGTTATCGGAAACGCGCTCTTCCGTCACCCCATACACTGGCGAGACGGAGATTCCGTTTGGCCGGCAAATGTCCGGCGGTTCCGATAATGCGATGTCATCGGCAAGGGCAAGCGTTTTCGGTATGGCGTGGTGGCCAAACGGAATGGTGAGGCGTTGTCCGACAGGTTTTGCGGTTGCGGACTGTCTTTGGGTGACGGTCTCTGCATATTCGGCAATCCCCTACCCTGACGAACAACCGCATTATCGTCAACCCCAGCACTAACGACCCGCGCACCGCCATTCCGTTTGGCCGAAAAGCGCAGACTGTGACCCGCAAGTGCGGGCAGAGACGGATGAGGCAGGCGGTGGCTCGCGAGGAAGGACACGCCAAACGGAACCCCAGACTCGCAAGGGAACGCGCTATCGAAAAAGGCACTCTTCCGTCACCCCAAACACTTGCGAGACGGAGATTCCGTTTGGCCCGCAAATGTCCGGCGGTTCCGATAATGCGATGTCATCGGCAAGGGCAAGCGTTTTCGATATGGCGTGGTGGCCAGACGGAATGGAGGTGCGGTGTCCGGTGGCGTTTGCGCGTACGGGCTATCGTTGGGTGACGGTCTCTGCTCGTTCGACACCCCCTACCCTGACGAACAACCGCATTCCCGTTAGCCCCAGCACTAACGACCCGCGCACCGCCATTCCGTTTGGCCGAAAAGCGCATGCGTTGACTCGCAAGTGCGGGCAGAGACGGTCGAGGCAGGCGTTGGCTCGCGAGGGAGGACACGCCAAACGGAACCCCAGACTCGCAAGGGAACACGCTATCGGAGACCCACGCTTCCGTCACCCCATACACTGGCGAGACGGAGATTCCGTTTGGCCGGTAAATGTCCGGCTAATCCGATAATGCGATGTCATCGGCAAGGGCAAACGTTTTCGGTATGGCGTGATGGCCAAACGGAATGGAGGTGCGGTGTCCGGTAGCGTTTGCGCGTGCGGGCTGTCGTTGGGCGACGAACACTGCACATTCGACAACCCCTACCCTGACGAACGACCGCACTATCGTCAACCACCGTGCTAACGGCCTTCGCACCGCCATTCCGTTTGGCCGAAAAGCGCAGGCTGTGACTCGCAAGTGCGGGCAGAAACGGACCAGGAAGGCGGTGGCTCGCGAGGGAGGACACGCCAAACGGAACCCCAGACTCGCAAGGGAACGCGCTATCGGAAACGCGCTCTTCCGTCACCCCATACACTTGCGAGACGGAGATTCCGTTTGGCCGGCAAATGTCCGGCGGTTCCGATAATGCAAGGCTATCGACAACGGCAAGCGTTTTCGATATGGCGTGGTGGCCAAACGGAATGGAGGTGCGGTGACCGGTAGCGTTTGCGGTTGCGGACTGTCGTTGGGTAACGGCCACTGCATATTCGGCAATCCCCTACCCTGACGAACAACCGCATTATCGTCAACCCCAGCACTAACGACCCGCGCACCGCCATTCCGTTTGGCCGAAGACGAATGCGTTGACTCGCAAGTGCGGGCAGAGACGGATAAGGCAGGCGGTGGCTCGCGAGGGAGGACACGCCAAACGGAACCCCAGACTCGCAAGTGAACGTGCTATCGGAGACCCACGCTTCCGTCACCCCATACACTTGCGAGACGGAGATTCCGTTTGGCCCGCAAACGTCCGGCGGTTCCGACAATGCGAGGATATCGGCAACGGCAAGCATTTTCGGTATGGCGTGATGGCCAAACGGAATGGAGGTGCGTTGTCCGGCAGAGTTTGCGCGTGCGGGCTGTCGTTGGGTGACGGCCACTGCACGTTCGACAACCCCTACCCTGACGAACAACCGCATTATCGTCAACCACCGCGCTAACGGCCTTCGCACCGCCATTCCGTTTGGCCGAAGACGGATGCGTTGTCCCGCAAGTGCGGGCAGAGACGGATGAGGCAGGCGGTGGCTCGCGAGGGAGGACACGCCAAACGGAATCCCAAGCTCGCAAGGGAACGGGCTATTGAGAACCCACTCTTCCGTCTCCCCATACACTTGCGAGACGGAGATTCCGTTTGGCCGGTAAATGTCCGGCAAATCCGATAATGCGATGTCATCGGCAAGGGCAAGCGTTTTCGGTATAGCGTGATGGCCAAACGGAATGGCGGTGGGTTGTTAGGTAGGGTTTGCGCGGGGCAGGGAGTGCCAAGCCGACCCTATTGCACACGAGAAATCGGGGGCACGACAGAACCTTGATCTCTTGCGAATTTCAAGAGATCAATCCAACGCTTCCGGCTCGTCGTCCTCTTCACCCGTATCGACAGATGCGTCGAAAGTCATGAAAAGCTCAAGAAAAGCGGTTTCGCGGTAGAAATAGTTGGGATCGTCGGTGAGTTTGTCTTCCATGAAATGAAAGCCCCAATTGGCGTATTCCTCCATGGTTTGCATCAGCATATCAACAGCTTTGCGGGAGGTGATATCTCCCTTTTCCAAGGCGATGAAATCAATGTCGGCGCGGGCAACCAAAGCCGTGAAGATGTATTCACGCAATTTGGGATAAGGTTTGCGCCCTTTGACTTTAACCTTGTCGGCATTCAAATCACCCCAATATTGTATTTGGTGGCCAAAATCTTTTATCTTTTGGCTGTCTTCTATCAATTTGCGCCGTTGGTTGAAATACAAGCCGATAAAAAAGGCGATGATATAAATTTCGTAACCGCCGCCGAATATTTTGCCGCGATCCTCTCCTAAAGACGTGGCACCTCGCCGATAGTTACAGAAGTTTCCAATGATACTGTCTTCGTATCTTTTTTCCCACTTGGGATTACGGGTGATCCAAAGATCATATAATTTTTCTGCTGCCATGATGAACTATTTTATGCGTTTGATTATGGTTTGAATGGTTGACAGGTCTTTGTCGTTAAACGGCTCCACCTTCTCGATGCGATAAACAGAACAGGAAAGCTTGTTGATGGTGTCGAAATCAAGTTGTTTCTCACCCGTTTGTTTGTCAACGTTGAGCAAATCCTTGGTGACGATAAGGCACTGTTTTTCAATTGTATCAATCACATTGTAGAATGTATCCTCCTTGAAACCGCCGAATGACGATGTTGGGGCATCGAAGATCAGCGGATAATCCTGCTCGCGTTTCAAGGTCGTGATTTGGGAAATGGCAAATAGCACTGACATGTACATGGTGGTTTTCAAGGCTCCGTTCGGATTCTCAATTCTGCCACCATTCATACTGTGAAGTTCAATACGGGCGGAATTGTCGATAGTCTTACGGATGTGAATGACCCCGTAGAAATCGTTTTTGTTCAGTTTGGCCAAATATTGGTTGGCGACCTCTTCCAACATTTGGAGGAAAGTCCTGACATTTTGTTCCTTCGCGTTCACAAATGACTTCATAATCCGTTCAAAAGCGGTGTGAACACGCTGATAGACTTTTGTCATCGTGCTTTCCGGCTCAAGTTTGGAGAGTTTGTCTTGGAGATTTGCTTTGTTTTCCTCTTCTAGCTTCAATCTTTCATTCAACTCCACAGCACGTTTTTCCGCACGCCCTTTTGCTTCAAAAAAGCCTTTCCAATCTCTGATGTTCTTGTCCAGTATCTCAGCGCTCAAATTAGACTGCATGAGCAAATCGTTCATTTCATCGGTGAGCTCTTGAATCTGTTTGGTCACATCCGAAAGCTCCGTTTTGCGTTTTGTGATAAAATCCAAGCGGTCGGCAATAGTTGTTGAAATCCCGGCGATCTCCTGCTCTGTTTCGCCGCTTAACTTAATTTGGCGGGAATGAAGCTCGTTGATGAAAGAATTGGGGAATAATGGCTGCTCCTCTTCCTCTTCGTTCGGCTGAGTTACCACTTGTGCAGAAATATTGGCGAGATATTCGTTCAGCTTTTGGCACATGAAAAGATATGCCTCAGACCCTTTAGGTGCAGGACGACCACAGACTTTACAGATTTCATCATCAATCATTTCCTGCATCGTCTCCTTGTCAGGCAAATTCCAAGGAAGGGGCACCGCATCGTTTGCAAGTTTCTGAATTTTGGAGATTGCTTCCCGCTCGCCGGCTTCTCTTGCCCGACGCTCAGTCTCCTGCTTTTCGAGTCTTCTTTTCTCTTTGCTTAATGCGGAGGCTTTTGCAGAAAACTCTTTTATTATTGGGAGAAAAGACCGGAGAATCCATGATTCATCTAACAAATTTGTACTGTAATTACAAGAGGAAAGAGCTGACAACTTTGCTTTTTTCTCTTGCAACTCATGTATTCGGTCTTTTATATCTTGATATCGTTCTTGAGTCTCTTGATTTTTCTCGATTAATTCAATTTTGTCAGTGAAATCGGAAATAGATATCTCTTTTTCTTTCAATTCTTTCCGAATATCTTGAATTGAAACAGATACTAAATCAAGTTGTCTGTTGAGTTCTTTTGCTTGATTTGATACACGTTTATCGTTCTGCAATTCTTTGTTTGCTGCATTTGCCGATTTGTGTTCAAAATTAGATGTCATTTCGACCAGTTCATCGAATTGCTTAATGCCAGAGAAGGTGTCAACCAATGTTTTAAGTGCGGTTTCATTATCAAAAACATTAAGGTTGTTTTCCCCTTTAAATAGACAATATTTCCGAATAACAGGTTCGAAACATTGGTTAAGCATTACATCACCACGTGTCAACAGACGTTCTGAACCATCTATGGAATATCCATTAAATTTGAAATCTTTTATTCGAATGAAATCCTCTGAAACTTTCTCAAATGTAAAGCATTTCTCAATTTCCTTCTCTCCATCATGTTCAAAAGTGATGTTCACAATAACGTCATCGCTTTGCCCAACTTCTAATTCTGATTTTCTTTTTTCAGAAATATGGGTTAGTTGTTTATCCTCACTTGCCGTTTTAAACAACCATTCCAATGCTTCAAACAATGTTGTTTTGCCATCTCCGTTATCACCGATAACCAATGTTAACCCTTTGGACAATGTAAGAGTATTATAACCGTAATAACTACGGAAATTTTTGATTTTAATATCCTTGATAATCATAACTGCCGAATTAATTGGTTACTAACTTCGGTATATATCTCTTTCTCTGACACTTTTTCTTCATGCCTTTCAATTATCGTAGCAATTGCCTTGATAATCGGGATGTCAGAATCCATGGCTTCAGCTATGGAATAGTAATCGTCGGGATCAAAACCATAAATATCATACAGCTGTTTGTCATTCAATACAGCTTGTAGTAATTTATCCTCATTTGTTTGATACATTTGCATAACTATTTGAAAATTGAAAGATTATAATGGTTCAAAATATCAACTAATTCATTGTAAGTGTCATTAAGATTCTCGGAAAGAGAAGCAAAGTCTCTTACCCGGCATAATTCACTTTCTACAAGATTCTTCTCCAATGTGTAACATTCTTCATCAAACACATCGTCAGGAATAACAATGAGATCATGTATAATGGCAAATTGCTTATCTTTGTGTGTGCGTAAGACACGTCCACGTCGTTGAATGAACTGACGTGGATTACCAGTACTTGCACAGAAAATAGCCAACTCACTTCGTGGAACATCGACACCTTCATCTAAACACTTCATAGACGTAAGCACATCAATGCTTCCGTTAGCAAAACCTTTGAGCATAGCATCTCGATCAATTGATTCAGAAGTGAATTGACGAACAATGATATGGGAATCCATATCACGTACAATGCGGGTAAAATCGTCAATTAAATGTTCGGTTTCGGGGTCGGAAGCGATGAAGTCGGAATGGTCGAAAATATCAGCTTCGAAATTGTCAGGTTTGTTACCCTCTGGAACATAGACCAACGTATATTTAAGATTGCCTTTTTCTTCCATACGTTGCTGTACAATCTGCCGGAAAGCGGACAACTTGTTGGAGGCTTTGTGGATAATGCGTTTGCGTTTCAGCAAAAGCATTTTTAGGCGTTCCTGACTTTCCTCATCGTGAAAGCCCATTATCTGGACTATTTTTTTTGATAGTTCAACATATTCAGCCATTTCGTTTTCAGTGAGTCGAACAATGTGCGGATAGTAGTAATAACGGCACAAAGCACCATTCTCAATGGCTTGAGCCATTGAATACTCGAATGTGTAACTGTCGGCACAACCAAAGAAATCCATCAGTTTGCGGTTGCCCGTATCGTCAAACTGCCTTTCAGGAGTGGCAGAGAGGCCTATGCGGCGCAAGTACTTTATGTCCGAAAGGCGTTGAACCATCAAACCGCCGCCCATATTGTGTGCCTCGTCTGCTATAAGCAAAAGTTTGTTTTTGGGGAATTGGTTCAATTCCATAAAAACATTAGAACGGACAAACGAAGCGTAAGTTGATATGATTATGTAAGACAAATCGTTGTTGGCGTTGGTCATTTCGAGCAAGCGAAGATTGGCGACCGCCGATTTCCAATTGTTATACTTTGAGCAAACTTTTATAATAGTACTGAAATTGAACTTTTTACATTCAATTTCCCATTGTTCGACAAGTGTAATGGTCGGAACAAGGATAATGGCTTTGTAGTAGCCCAACTTGTTGTAGATCTCAAGCAGACAGTTCAGTGAGGTAATGGTTTTGCCCGTACCTGTTGCCATAGCAAACAAGCCTTTCTGATTGTTGTTCTTCCAATTTTCGAATGCTTGTTTCTGATATTCACGCGGACCAGATTCGTAGGGGAAACGAGGCTTTCCAAAATCAATAGGTTCAACAGACTCTCCTTGCTTCTTGATTTTCTCTATTTCGATTTCAACTTTGTTTTTGGCTTTCTCCAGCGCCTTAATCACAGATTTAGGTAACGATTTATCAGTAATATCCTGTTGTATGAACCGATATTCATCTTCCAACAAATCTTTCAGTTCTTTGTTTTTGAACGAATCGGCAATGTGAGTTTTCACCTTGTCGGTCGGGACAAAAACAACATTCTCGTCTTTGCCTGTGAACACAAGGTCAAACTCGTTTTTGATCTCATTGATTGTTGCAGCAGATGTGTTACCGTCCCAATCGCAGGAAACAATAAGACTTTCAATGTTGTCAATCAATGCCGAACGAGAGAAATTACAAGAACCGTCGAAACCGACCTTGTTCACGCCATCGCTAAAAACACCAGTTTTTGTGTGCGAAATGCCAATGCCGTCTTTAGGTGCAATAATTTTTATATCAAGCCGATTGTTACGAATTAGCCACGTAAGGCACTCGAAAAAGTGTATATCTCGCTCAGACAGTGTGGTTTTCAGTTTCTCAATGTCGGTAATATCAAAAAATGGGATAGATGTATCAAGTTCTCCGTTGGCAATAGCGATTTTATCTTGCTCTGTAAGAATGTCGTTAACAATCAGATTCATTCGTCCGCCATTATAGAGGAACGAAGCAAAGCCATCAGCCAAAATGTTAATAGCAGAAGAAGAGAAGAAGCCCAACATCAAATCGAACTGTGAAGCATTGCACAAGCAGTCAGAGAAGAAACCTATTGGTTCCCAATCTGTTCCCGATTTGAATCGGCGATGTGACGGGAATTGGACTTCTTTGAGCATAATTACAATGTAATTGCATTTATACGTTGTTCAGCATCTTGAACATCAATATTATATACAGTTGCATATTTGTTTACCATTTGCCTTTTCTCTTTATCCATCAAAAGATTAGCGTCTATCATATTTATCAGCAAATAATAAACCAATGATTGGTTTCTCATCAGCATTCTGTTAGTACGAGGATTCCATAAAATCATATCCCACATATCAGAATGGACATTTCGATTCAAATTGGCATATTGACTTATTATCTCAGTATATCCTTCTTGAGAATTCATTTTAATTCTTGCAACAGCTTCCACAAATGGCAACAAACCTATTGGACGGAAAAACAGATTTCCTCCATCATCTGTAGGTCGCATTTCTATCGCAGGATCATTAGAATTGTTATCAATGTATGTTCTTATTTCCACAAACGTTGATGCCATACCATTCCAAAACTCAATTAAATATTGATTGAATTCATTGATTACCTCATCACTTGGTCTGTATTTTAATTTGTCATTTATTTGTGATTTTTTATAGTTCTTTTGGTCTTTTTGACTGATATATGTTTTATACAATACCAAATGACATTCATATAGGGTCATCAAAGATGTAAAAGCCGTTTTGTCCGTATTAGGAATTGATTTGTTATTACTTGCTTTTATTCTTTTACCAATAAACAAAGGATATGTTTCCAATAAGTCTCTTGTAACTATGGCAACAATATCATCCTCATCAAGTGCTATAATATCACCTAATCGCACAGGCTTCACATATCTATTAAGAGTAGAGAATATTCTTCTAGATTTTTCTCTTCCTTCTGCCGTGTTTTGATGTCCAATAAGCATTACACTTATCATTTCTTCTCCTAACTCTTCGCTTTCGGCCAAAGCCGCCCTAATTCCCTCAACTCTATGCTGACCGTCAACGGGGAAAATTTTTTCCTGACCTGATAATTCTAACAGTCCAACGTTGTAATATGTTTCATTATCTATCTCATAGCGAACTTCTTTCCACATAGGATCTCCATCATATACAGCAAGAACAAGGCTATCGAAAAAGCGATCTTCTCGGTTTAAAATGTACTCTTTTATCTTAATATAATTATCTGTAAGAGACCTCTGAATTTGTTCCTTTAAAGAATTAGCAGTATGTAATTCATCATTCACGGGTTTTACCATCTCACCTACTTGCTTAAAAGTCAACGTTGTACAATAGTAGATAGTATTGCCTATTTTTCCTCTTATTGCTGGTATTTTAATTGCTTCCATACTTAAAATGCTTTTATCGGTTGTTGAATAGAAATGTTATTAGGAATATCCTCATTGTAATATGGTAAAATGGTTTGTATAAGCAAACTCTCATCTTTTGCTATTTTGTCATTATTTGTTTCTGGAAAACAGCGACAATAGATGTGGTTCTTCCATTTTGAAAACATTTCAATAATTAGATAACGATTTTTGGGGATATTATAGTACTCTTTTACTCTTTTTCTAATATTTTGTCCATTGGTAATTTCAGCCTTTCCAATATACAGAATATAGTTCTCAAAAAATGGCAAACATATTCCTTTTAAATAGAAAATATAAATTCCCCCCATATCATCTGGCAACTGATTGTTTAGATTAGGGCTTCCATTTTCGTCATAAAATTTATACTCCGATGTCCAATTATTAATATCTAAAATGGGATTATTATTTAATTGAGCCACACATCTATTCCACCTATTTGGATTATGATAGTATTTCAATTCGTAAGAAGAATTATCATCTATAGTTAAAAATGCTCGATAATGCATAATTTTTATATAAAACAATTAGCACACATAATTTCATCACCCAATACATCTACAAGCGTTGTTCCTTTGCATTGCTTGCGGTTTTCTTCCTGACGCTTGATGATGTCAAGTTTGATTTGACGAACACGTTCAGGTCTGCACAATTCAGCTAGACTCTCATTCTGATTCCACGTATAACCATCTTTTTCAAACTCCATTGCCTTTGCGTAAAGGTCTGGGTGTTGTTCAAAGAGCCAGATCCATTCGATTTTCTGTTGGAAGAAACAGAAGTAGCACCCCGAACGGCTTCGACAATAGGTTCCAGTTCTTCCGTCAATTTCAAATGGGATTTCCTCATAATATGCTGGAACACCAACGCCACTCTCGCGAAGCAACCGAAAGATGTCCTCTTTCACAAGAACATCTG
>Ga0310691_10007504_pt1 | contig 11345 bp, 9 predicted proteins | sample 176DNAGHGlowgp2_FD_203887 | JGI IMG/M metagenome (GOLD analysis project Ga0310691, IMG submission 203887) | Sheep rumen microbial communities from Palmerston North, Manawatu-Wanganui, New Zealand - 1766 DNA GHGlow gp2 (v2) (version 2) | ecosystem: Host-associated > Mammals > Digestive system >... | reverse complement strand
GTGTTCATGGGACTGTTCTATGGAACCGCCAAGAAACATGATATCTACGGAAGGGTGAAGGAAAGAAAGCGGGATCTGTTTCTGGCATTTCTGATTCCTGCCTTCTTTCACAGCTTCTACGATGCCTGTGCAATGGTGGAATCCGACACATCGATGACGATATTCGCCATATTCATTCTCATCATGTATGGACTGGCGTATGCTCTGATCCGCAGAACATCAAAAAAGGATAAGGAATTCTGAGGCACTCTCCGGGTGCCTTTTTGTTAAGACAGAAAGAAAACCGCACAGCGCGGTTATGTCAGAAGGGAAGATCGTCGCTGGATAGATCGTACAGGATTCCTTCCGGTTCAAGATCCTCCAGTCCCTGTTTCATAGAGAGGACACGGGAGATTTCTGATTCGATTTCCCGGTGCATGGCCTTCAGGGATTCGAGGTAGAAGTCCTGCAGCTGGGTATTGTTTACGAGCTGATCCCATTGCGGAAAGACTTCCTTCAGCGCGCTTCCAAGTCTTGATCCCTGAGTCAGTTCAAGCAGACTGGCCCGGGGATTGGTTTCTCCGATCAAAGAGGAGATCATCTGCCCGATCACTTCGCATTCAAGCTGACTGCGGAAGAGTTTCTCATTTCCGGTATACGGATCAGACGAAAGCGCGTGATGAAGGGCAGACATGACCTCCGGGGAACTGGCTGCTTCCTGCATCATCTGCCGGTATTCATCCACCATGAATCCTGCGACCGCCTTTTTCGCTTCCTTCCTTCTGCGTTTCTTTCTCATCGCTCCTGCCATAAAAACCTCCGACTTCCTGTAGAATAGCACATTATGAATCATTTCTTCTGTTTTCCCATCAGAAAAGCGATGGAAAAGAAAGCGGCCGGGACAGCCCGTACATCCTGCATGCCCATGGCAAGAAAATTTCTTGACGAATAAACCGGCAGTTGATAGTATTTTGCCAATAGGCAAATGCGATGACGGGGAAAAATACGGGAATGCGCGCCGCAGAGAGCTGTCGGAGGGTGAAAGACAGCACCGCTGAACCGGAATACCTGGCCCCTAAGCAGCGAGGCTGAACAGTGCAGTAAGCCGAGCCGGCTGTCCACCGTTAAAATGGGCACGATTCGCCATTGGCTGATCGAGTGAGCGGCCGCATATGCGGCAAGGAGAGTGGTACCGCGGTAAGTTATGACTTCCGTCTCTCAGCAGGGAGATGGAAGTTTTTTCATCTCCGGAGCATCTGAAAAAGGAGGAACTGAACATGATGGATTACACAAAGTACGCGCCTGGCTATTATCCCGCCCCGTCAGGATATGACACCTGGGTCAGAAAGGACCACATTGAAAAAGCGCCTGCGTGGTGCAGCGTCGATCTGCGCGACGGCAATCAGGCACTGATCATTCCGATGAGTCTGAAGGAAAAGCTGGAATTCTATGACATGCTTGTGAAAATCGGATTCAAGGAGATCGAGGTCGGATTCCCTGCCGCGAGTGAAACGGAATATGAATTCCTCCGTACGCTGATTGATGAAAACCGGATTCCGGAGGATGTGACGGTTCAGGTGCTTACCCAGTGCCGCGATCATATTATCCGCAAAACGTTTGAAGCGGTCCGAGGCGCTCCTTCGGCTGTCATTCATTTCTATAACTCCACCAGTGTTGCCCAGCGCGAGCAGGTGTTCAAAAAGAGCAAGGAGGAGATCAAGCAGATCGCCGTTGACGGGGCAAAGCTCGTCAAGCAGCTCTCAGAGGAATACGAAGGAAACTTCCGGTTTGAGTATTCGCCGGAGAGTTTTACCGGAACCGAGCCGGAATACGCGCTTGAGGTCTGCAACGCGGTTCTCGATATCATGAAGCCGACAAAGGAAAAGCCGATGATCATCAATATTCCATCGACTGTTCAGATGTCCATGCCGCATGTATATGCGACCCAGATTGAATATATCTCCAGGAATCTGAAATACCGGGATGCCGTGATCCTTTCTCTTCATCCGCATAATGACCGGGGAACCGGCGTAGCGGACGCCGAGCTCGGCCTGCTTGCCGGGGCAGACCGGATTGAATGCTGTCTGTTCGGAAACGGGGAGCGGACCGGAAATGTGGACGCAGTAACCCTTGCGCTGAATATGTACAGTCATGGTGTGGATCCGAAACTCGACTTTTCGGAAATGCCGAAGATTGCCGAAGTGTTTGAAAGAGTAACCCGCATGCCGGTTTATCAGAGAAGTCCATACGCCGGCGAACTGGTATTCGCAGCCTTCTCCGGAAGTCACCAGGACGCGATTGCCAAGGGCATGAACTACCGGGCTGACCGCAAGGATCACCGCTGGACGGTACCTTATATTGTCATTGATCCGCATGATATCGGACGTACCTATGACGCGGACATCATCCGCATCAATTCTCAGAGCGGAAAAGGCGGGATCGGCTTCATTCTTGAACAGAACTACGGCTACACCCTGCCGCCGAAGATGCGGGAAGAACTCGGCTATGCGGTCAAGGAGGTCTCTGACACCGGTCATAAGGAGCTTAAGCCGGATGAGGTCTATCAGGTATTTGCGGACCGTTATCTGAATATCAGTGAGCCGATGGCACTTACCAAAGTGCACTTCATGCAGGAGGAAAACGACAGGATCGCCGCTTCCGCAAAGCTTCTGCTTCATGGGGACGAGCACCGTGTGCTGGGCGAAGGAAACGGCCGTCTGGATGCCGTTGCCAATGCGGTGCGTGAAGATACCGGAACGCACTTTGTGCTTGAAACCTACAGTGAGCACGCCCTCGACAGCGAATCAAGCAGCCGGGCAGCCAGCTATGTCGGCCTGAGATGGGCGGATGGATCCATCAGCTGGGGTGTCGGAACGGATACGGATATTATCCGCGCCGGCATCAAGGCGCTTGTCTCAGCGTTCAATAACGGATATGTAAAGGAGAACCACTGATATGGCAATGACGATGACCCAGAAGATTCTGGCGGCGCATGCGGGTCTGCCCGAGGTAAAGGCCGGGCAGCTGATCAATGCGAAGCTGGATCTTGTCCATGGAAATGACATCACCACGCCGGTTGCGATCAATGAATTTGAGAAGGCCGGATTCAGCAGAGTGTTTGACAGAGACAGGGTTTCCATCGTACTCGATCACTTTGTCCCGAACAAGGATATCAAAAGCGCTACCCAGTCCAAACAGTGCCGTCTGTTTGCCCAGGCGCAGAATGTCAGTCATTTCTATGATGTCGGAACCATGGGCATTGAACATGCATTACTTCCGGAAAAAGGCGTTGTCGGGGCCGGCGATTGTGTGATCGGCGCGGACAGCCATACCTGCACGTATGGTGCGCTTGGTGCCTTTTCCACAGGTGTAGGATCAACGGATATGGCGGCCGGCATGGCTTCGGGATATGCCTGGTTCAAGGTTCCCTCCGCGATCAGGGTAGTTCTTACCGGAACGCTTCCGAAACGGGTGACGGGCAAGGACGTGATTCTCAGCCTGATCGGAAGAATCGGGGTGGACGGCGCCTTGTACAGAAGCCTTGAATTCACCGGTCCGGGGGCACACGCGCTTTCCATGGATGACAGGTTCTGCATCTGCAACATGGCGATTGAGGCCGGCGCGAAGAACGGCATCTTTCCGGTAGATGAAAAGACCATTGCCTATATGGAAGGAAGAACCGAACGTCCCTATACGGTATATGAGGCAGATGCGGATGCGGAATATGATGAGACAATTGAAATCAATCTCAGTGATCTGGTTCCGACTGTTTCCTGGCCTCATCTTCCCGAGAATACCCATCCGGCATCGGAAGGATCGGATATAAGGATCGATCAGATTGTGATCGGCAGCTGTACCAACGGCCGCATGGAAGATATGGAAGCGGCCTATGAAATACTCAAGGGCAGAAAGATTGCGCCATGGGTCAGAGGCATCATTATTCCGGCGACCATGGAGGTCTTCAGGGAATGCATCACCCGCGGGTACATGACTGCCTTCATTGACAGCGGCTGTATTATTTCCACACCGACCTGCGGACCGTGCCTTGGCGGATACATGGGCATCCTGGCGGAAGGAGAACGGTGTGTTTCCACCACCAACCGCAACTTCGTCGGCCGTATGGGTCATGTAAAGAGCGAAGTCTATCTTGCGAGTCCGTTTACCGCGGCCGCAAGCGCGCTGAATGGATATATTACCGATCCAAGAACGATCGGAGAATAAGGGGGAAGAGAACATGAAAGCAGAAGGCACTGTATTCAAATACGGCGACAATGTCGATACCGATGTCATCATTCCTGCCCGTTATCTCAATACCCAGGATGCGAAGGAACTTGCGATGCACGCGATGGAGGATATTGATGCGGAGTATGTGAAGAAGGTTCAGCCCGGTGACATCATGGTCGGCGGGTGGAACTTCGGCTGCGGATCCAGCCGGGAACACGCTCCGCTTGTCATCAAAACCAGCGGCGCATCCGTTGTCATTGCCAAAAGCTTTGCCAGGATTTTCTACCGCAATGCCATCAATATCGGCCTGCCGATCATGGAGTGTGAAGCAGCGGCTGACGCAATTTCCGCCGGGGACCGGGTCAGTGTGGATTTTGACAGCGGTGAAATCCGGGACGAGACAACCGGCCAGGTATTTCACGCCGCCCCGTATCCGGAATTTCTGCAGAAGATTATCTCTGCCGGCGGTCTTATGAATTCAATCAGGGAGAAATAGACATGGAAAAGAATATTGCGGTGATCCGGGGCGACGGATCCTCTCCGGAGTTTGTCAGAGAAACCCTCCGGGTTCTGGATCGGATCGCGGAAAAATACGGCCACACATTCCGGTACACGGAAGTGGCAATGGGCGGCGATGCGATCGACAAGTACGGCGATCCGCTGCCGGAAGCGGAACTGCAGAAATGCAGAGAGAGTGACTCGGTGCTGCTGGGATCTGTCGGCGGTCCCAAATGGGACAGCCTTCCGGGTGATAAGCGGCCGGAAAAGGGTCTGCTCAGACTGCGGGCGGGAATGGGACTTTATTCCAACTCCCGGCCGGCAAAGATCTGGAAGCAGCTCAGTGATGCCAGTCCCTTGAAGCGCAGCATTGTGGATCAGGGAATTGATTTTATTATTGTAAGAGAACTGACCGGCGGTGTTTATTTCGGTGAGCATAAGACGGAAACCGTCAATGGTGAGGAAAAGGCCAATGATGACATGGTCTATACCGAGCATGAAATTGAACGGATCGGACGGATCGCCTTTGAGACCGCGCGCAAACGCAGAAACAAGGTGACCTCGGTCGATAAGGCCAATGTGCTGGATACTTCAAGACTCTGGCGGAAGGTCATGCACCGTCTGAAGGAAGAATATCCGGATGTTGCCTATGAGGATATGCTGGTGGATAACTGTGCCATGCAGATTGTGAAGAACCCGGCCCAGTTCGATGTCATTGTGACAGAGAACATGTTCGGTGATATTCTTTCGGATGAAGCAAGCATGATTACCGGCTCGATCGGCATGATTCCTTCCTCCTCGCTTGGCGAAGGAACGGTCGGCGTCTATGAGCCGATTCACGGAAGTGCGCCGGATCTTGCCGGTATGGACAAGGTCAATCCGATGGCCTGCATTCTCAGCGCCGCGATGATGCTTAGATACAGCTTCGCGATGGCCGAGGAAGCGGATGATATTGAACGCGCGGTCGGAAAAGTCCTGGATCTTGGATTCAGGACCGCGGATAATCAGAGTGAAGGATGCACGGTGCTTGGCACCGCTGCAATTACGGATGAAATACTGAAACAGATCTGAAACAGCAGGAGGATGCCTATGAATGGTGCGGATGCAGTAGCGAAATGCCTGGAGCTTGAAGGCGTGAAGACAGTATACGGATATCCCGGCGTGGCGATCTGCCCGGTTTATGACAGTCTGATGGAAACGGGGATTCATACGGTGCTGGTGCGTTCGGAAGCCAACGCAGCACATGCCGCATCCGGCATGGCCCGGATCAGCGGTGAAGCCGGTGTGTGTATCTGTACAAGCGGACCGGGCGCGACCAATCTCATTACCGGAATTGCGACCGCCTACGCGGACAGTATTCCTCTGGTATGCATTACCGGTCAGGTCAAACTGGATCTCATCGGCGGTGATGTGTTCCAGGAAGCGGATATTACCGGCGCGGCGGAGAGCTTTGTGAAATACAGCTATCTGGTACGGAAGGCTTCTGATATCCCCCGCATTTTCCGGGAAGCGTTTCATATTGCCACAACCGGAAGACGGGGCCCGGTCCTGATTGATATTCCGGTTGATGTGCAGAATACCGAGATCAGGAAGTTTGAATGGCCGGAAGAAGTGAATCTGCGTACCTACAAGCCGACCTTCCGGGGCAATCCGATGCAGATCAGAAAAGTGGTCCATGCCCTGGAAACCTGCGAGCGTCCGATTCTCTATACGGGTGGCGGTGTGCACCTCTGCAAGGCGGCGCCGTTAGTCAGAGAGTTCGCGGAAAAATACCGGATTCCGGTGGTCTCCACAATGATGGGCATCGGAACCATGCCTTCCAGACATGAGTTATACATGGGCATGGCCGGCAACAACGGCAACCTCGCCGCCAACAAGGCGATCCATGATTCCGATGTGGTGATTCTGGTCGGAGCGCGGCTCGCGGATCGGGCAGTGAATGATCCGCAGAAGATGCTGGCGCACAAGACGCTGATTCACATTGATGTCGATCCCGCGGAAATCGGCAAGAACGCGGCATGTGATCTTCCGATTGTCGGTGATGCCCGGGCGATCTTTGAGGATATGCTCAAAGAGGAAATCACTATGAAGGACATTACCCCATGGTCAATGGCTCTGCGGGAAATCCGCCAGAAGAAAAGCCGGCGGGTTGTGCCGGAGAGATTTACGGATCCGGCGGTATTTGTAAAAACCCTGTCCCTGGCCATGGATGAAAATGCGGTATATGTTGCGGATGTCGGTCAGAATCAGATCTGGAGCTGTGCCAATGTCGTGATGCGGGAAGGAAGATTTCTGACCAGCGGCGGCATGGGAACGATGGGATACGCGCTTCCCGCGGCGATCGGCGCCAAGATGGCGGACCGCAGCCGTCAGGTCGTATCCGTCAGCGGTGACGGCGGCTTCCAGATGGCCATGATGGAACTTGCGACCATGAATCAGGAAGATCTTGATCTGCGCATTGTTGTCTTCAATAATGCGGCTCTTGGCATGGTGAGAGAGTTTCAGATGTTCTCGCTGAACAGACGGTACACGATGGTTGACCTGAACGGCGGCCCGGATTATGAAAAACTGGCGGATGCCTATGGAATCCGTTATATGAGAATCGATGACAATGAGGGGATCGAAAAGAAGGTTCAGGAATTCCTTTCCGGAACCGGCAGTGTGCTTCTCGAAGTGACGGTGGATCCGGACGGGGTTGTGCGGAAAGCAGGTGGCAGTAAATGAAGCGGATATTTTCAGTACTGGTGGAAAACCGGTCCGGTGTTCTGAGCAAGGTGTCAGGCCTTTTCGCAAGACGGTCATTCAATATTGATTCGCTCGCAGTCGGTGAGACCAATGATCCGGATGTCTCCTGCATGACGATCGTATCCAGCGGCAGCAAGCAGACCATGGAGCAGATTGAAAAGCAGCTCAACAAGAAACTGGATGTCATCAAGATCAAGAGTTTTGAGAACTGGCAGAGCATCACCAGGGAACTGATCCTGATCAAACTGAGATACAACAAGTCCAACCGTGAGGAAATACTTACCATCTGCACGCTGGCCGGTGCCAGAGTGGTCGACGCCGGGAAACGGACCATGATGGTGGAAATGTGCGATACGCCGGAGAAGGTACAGATGCTGCTGGATCTTCTGTCCGGCATCAGTATCGCCGAAGTGGCACGCACCGGTACGCTGGCGCTGCAGCGGTGTGTGGATACGGAACACTGAATACAAGGAAGGCAGAGAAGACCGCAGGGATCCATGTCCGCAGTCTGATCCGCCTTTTTTCAGCACCTGCTGAGGGAGAGGAAAGATTCATGGAGAAGCTGGATCATCCGCGCCCTGTCAGACAGGATCTTCCATAAAGGACAGGCGGAAATCGAAAACATTCATTCATCCAGGAAAAATAGAAATATAATTTTGCTATGGAAGACAGAAACCGGATTATCAAACTGATCAGTGTCATTGTATTTCTGAGTTTTCTTCTGTCTACCGCGGTAGCGCTGGTTTCGCTGCGGTCGATGGGCACAAGGAATCAGAGAGAGCTTTCACGTGTGCTTGCGGCTCAGATCTATGACACGATCAGTATTGAACTTGGCGAACCTACCGTTGTCGCAAGAACGATGGCCAATGATCAATTTCTGAGAGATCTTATGAAAAGGGAAGATGCGTTCAGTGAAGAAGAATTCACCCGCATCATGAAAGACTATCTCCGCGGCATCCGGGAAGGGCTGGACTACGAAGCCGCCTTTACGGTCTCCTCCGGCAGCCGGCGCTATTATACCTATGAAGGACTGAGCAAGATCATTGATCCGGATCATGTTGCCTATGACCGCTGGTATACCAATTTTGTGGATTCCGGAAAGGCGTACGCGCTGGATGTGGACAATGATGAATTCAGTCAGAACGCCTGGACGGTATTTGTGAATTCCCGTCTGGAAGATATTGACAGAAATCTGCTCGGCGTATGTGGGGTCGGATTCCACATGAAGAAGAGTCAGGCACTGTTTACGGACCTGGAAAACCAGTATCATGTGAAAATCTGTCTGATTGACCGGAACCGGGTCATTCAGGTGGATACCGATGAAAGCCGGATTGAAACCAAGTATGAAAAGGATCTGAATCTCAGCGGTATCGATCAGAACAGTTATGTCTATCAGAGTCTTGGCAGAGGGGACTTCACCGTCAGTAAGTATGTGGAGAGTCTGGACTGGTTTCTGGTGGTGGAGAATACCGAAAATGAACGGTTCAATTCCTATCTGAATATCATTGTGATGAATCTGATTCTGTTCGCGTTTGTCATGGTGGTGATGTACATCTCTCTGCGGATCATCATGTCGCATACGGATCGTCTGACCAATGCGTCATTCCGGGATGAGTCCACCGGTCTGTATAATCGCCGGGCCTTTGAAGAGGACAAGGCCAGGATTGCGAAAAACGGACTGGGCGGGAATCTGATCTATCTGATTGCGGATGTCAATGGTCTCAAAACGGCAAACGATACCCTGGGGCATACAGCCGGAGATGAACTGATCCGGGGTGCCGCGGACTGTCTGAGGGTGTGTCTTGATCCGTATGGGAAGATCTACCGGATCGGCGGAGATGAATTTGCGGCGATTCTGAATATGAGTGAGGAGAAATTTCAGGAAGTGCTGAAGCATCTGAAGGAGAGTGTGGACAGCTGGTCCGGAAAAGAGGTCAGTGAACTTGCCATGTCAATCGGCAGTGCCTCAGAAAAGGAATTTCCTTCTGAAAATATCACCGAGCTGATCCGGATCGCGGATGAGCGCATGTATGAAGCGAAAGAGGCGTATTACCGCGATACCGGGAAAAAACGCCGGAACCGGCAGATCGTGGAAGCGGATCAGAACAAATAAAGAAAACGGCCGGGATTTCCGGCCGCAGTTTTGCTTTTGGGATCAGAGTGCGGTAGATGCGATGATTTCATCATCGGAAAGATCGGAGGTGAGTCCGGTTACCGCGGACTTGGCAACGTTGCAGCAGTGGTCGCCCATACGTTCAAGTGTACCGAGGATATCACTGTAGATGGACTCCGCAACGGGAGATGTGCAGACTTTTTTGCTCATCCGGGTGAAGTGCGTCTGCCGGAATTCGATTTCCATATTGTCGAGGTTTCCTTCCATCTTCAGAAGCCGGCTGTAATCCACCGCGTTTCTGGTCACGAAGATTTCCGCGGACAGATCGAACATGTCAAACAGAAGCTGATACATCTGCGAAATGTCGGAGATCGCTCCTTCTGTAAAGGCTTCTTCCTTGGAAAAGACCATGTCGTAGAATTCAGAGAGGTTGGCGGCGAGATCGCCGATCCGTTCATAGTTCTTGACTGCGTCAAACTGGAAGCGGACATCCTCACTGTTTTTGGAAGAGAGATTCGAACGGGAATTCAGTTTGATCAGGTAATCGGTAATTCTCAGATCGAAGCTGTTGATCATGGATTCCAGTTCCTTCATCTTGTCGACTTTGATATCCTTTCCGCTGCTTCGCAGGAAGGTTTCCGAATGGGTGATGGAGAGGCGTACCAGATCGATCATCTTGAGAATTGCCTGCTGGCTGGCAGTGATCGCAGCCGATGGCAGGGAGGCGGAGATGCCGTCATCCAGTTCATTGAGATCCACCCGGGAGTGGGGTGTTTCCTTGCCGGGAATCAGACGGGTGACAAGCGCCACGAGCTTGTCGGAGAACGGCAGGAAGAGAAGGGTTGTGACGGTTTTGAAGATGATGTTGGCAATAGCGATCTGCATCATTGGATTGGTATTGCCGGCAATGGCCTGAATGAAGCTGGAGTATGGGATCAGAAGGATCATGCCGATGACGGTTGAGATCGCATTGATCAGGGTATGCAGAGCGGCTGTCCGCTTGCCGGCGACCGATCCGCCGATGGAGGCGAGAATTCCGGTCATCGTTGTTCCGATATTGGCACCGAACATGAACGGCAGAGATGCGGAGAAGGTGACTGCCCCGGCCTGATACAGCTTCTGAATGACACCGATGGTTGCGGCACTTGACTGTACCGCGGCAGTAAGCAGAATGCCGGCAAGCAGAGCGAGCATCGGATTCTTGCTCATGGTAAGAGCGAAGGATTCAAAGCCGGGCATGTTTTTCAGATCGGCCAGTGCATCTCCCATGGCGGACATTCCGAAGAAGATGAGACCGAATCCAAGAATGACGTTTCCGTAATACTGAATTTTGATTTTCTTTGCGAAGCATATCAGCATCGTTCCGATAAAGATGATGAACATCGCATATTTGTCAATATGGACCGAGATCAGAAATGATGTGATCGTGGTTCCGATCGTCGCGCCAAAGATAATGCCGGCGGCCTGCTCCAGCGACATGAGTCCGGCCCGGACAAGACCGATGGTTATGGCGGAAGTGGCCGAACTGGACTGCATGATGATGGTGATCGCTATGCCGATGAGCAGGGCGGAAATCCGGTTGGAGGTATATTTGTTGATCATGTCCCGCAGCTGATCTCCGGCCGCGGATTTCAGCCCGTCCCCCATGAATTTGATGCCGAACATGAACAGGCCGAAGCCTCCGAGTATCATTCCGTAATTCAATGATGACAGTCCCATATTTTTCCCCTTTTGTAAAAAAACACACAGTCCTGCTGTGTGCGGTCTTCAGATTCCATTTCCGACA
>Ga0310691_10007503_pt1 | contig 11346 bp, 11 predicted proteins | sample 176DNAGHGlowgp2_FD_203887 | JGI IMG/M metagenome (GOLD analysis project Ga0310691, IMG submission 203887) | Sheep rumen microbial communities from Palmerston North, Manawatu-Wanganui, New Zealand - 1766 DNA GHGlow gp2 (v2) (version 2) | ecosystem: Host-associated > Mammals > Digestive system >... | reverse complement strand
AATGTCTTCGCCGTATCTATCATAAAACCAATATCACCAAACTCCTCTTGATAACCTTTATTCGTATGCTTCTCAACAATCTCACGCTGGTGAATATGCTTCTTCAAACACAGCAATATCTGACTCGGATTAACCGGTTTTATCAAGTAATCGGCTATCTTTGCACCAATCGCTTGCTCCATAATTCGCTCCTCTTCGCTCTTAGTAATCATCACTACCGGAACATCCGAACGAATAGATTTTATCGTTTCCAACGTCTCCAAACCGCTCAATCCGGGCATGTTCTCGTCCAAAAACACAATATCTACCGTCTCGTTACGGAACAAATCTATCGCGTCCTGACCGTTTGTTGCGCTCAAAACCTCGTAGCCTTTCTCTTTTAAATAGATGACGTATGGCTTTAACAAATCTATCTCGTCATCTGCCCATAAAATCGTATTCATAAAAAAACTCCTTTGTTTCTTTCAGCCTCCCACTCGCCTCCACTTGGCAATATATGCTCAATGTATGCTCAATGTATGCTGAATGTATGCTCAATGTATGCTCCACGGGACCATACTATAACTCAATGCCAACACAATCCTATTTTTTGCCTGCAAAAGTACTGCTTTTTTACCAAATATGCAAAAATTATGCCACTTTTATTTGTATATTTACCAAAAATATTGTACCTTTGCGCCCAAATTTGAATGTGCAACCTATAAAATTCTGTCATTATGAAAAAATTTCTTCTTTCTTTGCTCGCAATTATTTGCGCCACAACCTTCGCCTTCGCAGATGGCCAGGCCGGTCCAAATATCGAATGGTGGTATACCAACACGAAACAGTTGGTACGTTTTACCGGCTACGGTCCGATGTACGATTTTGATATCTCTGATAATCAGCCGGCATGGTGGTTTGTTAGTCCTATTCCCTATTACTACGAACTGGCTGATGGCATAACAACAATTGGAAATAATGCCTTTTATGGATTTTGGCTTAAATCGTTCAACTTCCCAGCATCTCTTACTTCCATTGGAGAATATGCTTTTATAAGCTGTAGTTTTGAGTCAAAGAATATTACTTTGCCGGATAATCTACAAACAATAGGTGATTTAGCTTTTGCAGGAACGAACATTACCAGCGTGTATCTTGGATCGAAAGTTAAATCATTAGGACGTGATGCTTTTTATGGCTGCAGAAAACTAGCCAAATTCACGGTTTCCTCTTCCAACCCATATTTTACATCGGTAGATGGCGTGCTATATAATAAAAGCATGACTGAAGTGATAGCCTTCCCTATGGGAGATGCTAAAGGGCGCACCTCCTATGTGGTACCGGATGGTGTGACCAAGATTGGCCATTATGCTTTTTGTCCGGGTACTTATTATGTTTGTCAATTGACTTCGATTGAGCTACCGAGAACACTTAAGGAAATTGAGGGCGCCGGTTTGTCTTGCTATGAAATAACATCTATTACTTGCGCAGCCAAAAATCCTCCTGTGGCAACCGAATCATCTTTCTATGAGGTAAAAACTTCTGCCACTATTACTGTTCCCACCGGCAAGACAGCGGCGTACAAAGCAGCGCCCGGATGGAGTAAGTTTACCAATTACGTAGAGAAAGACTTCCCTGAAATTATTGACCCTACCTGTGCTGTTCCTACAAACTTAGCTTTGGTTGGAGAACCGTCATTCAGCACGGCAGAGATTACTTGGACACCCGGTTCGAATGAACAAGCTGGTTGGGGGTTCCGCTATAAGAAAGCAAGCGAGAGCGAGTATCACAATTATCCAAATCGTATAGCCAATACTGGCGAATCAAGTTATTCATTCACTTTGACTAACTTAGAGCCTGAGACAGAATATAATGTGGTTGCTTTCGGTGTTTGCGCCGATGATGTAGAGGAAGATATCCTTAGCGAAAACTCTGCCGTATTTACTTTCACTACCGGAAAAGTTCCTGCTCCGCAAAATACACCAACTGTCGAAAACGATTGGGTATATTACGGCACAAATACATTCGGCATGAGCGGCGAAGTCGCTGGCGATACATATTGGGGAATGATGATTCCGACTAATGTGGCTGTAAGCAAATACCTTGATACTGTTGCGCTCTATGCTTCCAGCCTTGACGAAATGGAAATTAGCATCTATACAGGCGGAAATACTCCCGATAAAGCAACGAAAGTATGGTCGCAAAACGTTGTACCTACAGAATTGAATACCTTTAATTACTTCGCATTGGTTGAACCGATTGAATACGTTAAGTCCAAGAACCTTTGGATATTCTTCCGCAACACAAATGTTTACAATATACCTATAGCTTATTCAGTTGGAGCCAATACACCTAATGCACGCTGGATTGGCATCGCTTCTGGGGATAATGTAACATGGATGGACATGAAAGATTTTGCACCCGAATACTCCTATATAACTTGGCTCATTGATGCACACTTTACTGCAAAACCTGTCTATCACCCGTATGCGAAAGACCTTGTAGCTAAAAGAGTGAATAATAACTCTGTTACACTCGGTTGGACTGGAAGAGCTGATAAGTTCGAAGTACGCTATCGCAAAGTTGCTAATCCCGAAGAAGAGTGGAACCTGAAAATCAACATCACTTCGAAATCTACTACTATCTCTAAATTAGAGGCAGAAAAAGATTATGAATTCCAAGTACGTGCTAAACTCGGAGACGATTATAGCGATTGGTCTGAAGGCCTGAATGTCTTCACCGAGGACAAAGTGGCTATCGATCAAGTACTTGAAGAAAAAGCACCCAGCACAAAATTCATGAAAGATGGACAACTGTTCATCCTCCACGATGGAAAAATCTATAACGCTTCCGGATTCCGCGTACAATAAATACGCAGTCTAAACGAAGAAATAGTTTATACTTGGTATGTCCGCCACTTGTCAATCAGGGCGGACATATCTTTTGGCCACTCGCTGTCAAAAAACATCCGCTCTCCAGTTCTCGGATGAGTAAAACCAAGCGTCTTAGCATGTAATACTTGCCGAGGACAAAGAGCAAAGCAGTTCTGAATATACTGCTTGTACTTTTGCGTCGGAACTCCTTTAAGAATCTCTGTGCCACCATATTTCTCATCGCTAAATAGCGGATGACCTATATGTTTCATGTGAACGCGTATCTGATGAGTACGACCTGTCTCTAAGCGACATTCTACTAACGTCACATACGGAAAACGCTCCAACACTCGCCAATGCGTAATTGCCTCTTTCGCATTCGGATTATCTTCCAAGTCCCACACCCTATATATAGTACGATCGCGATTGTCGCGAGCTAATGCACCTATAATCGTTCCTTCCTCTTCTGCGAAGGTGCCCCAAACAAGAGCATTATATGTCCGTTCGGTAGTATGATCAAAGAACTGCATTCCTAAATTGGTCTTCGCTTCAGGAGTCTTGGCTATCAATAGCAAACCACTTGTGTCTTTATCTATCCGATGAACCAAACCAATATTAGGATTATTCATATCAATCTCACGACTGACTGCTGACTGCTGATGGCTGAAATAATAAGCCAACGCATTTAGCAACGTGTGCTCATAATTCCCATGACCTGGATGAACCACCAATCCTGCCGGCTTATTTACTACCAATATATCATCATCCTCATATACTACATCTATTGGTATATCTTCCGGTTGAATAGAGTAATCATGCGGCTCATGGTCTAACAACACTTGAATGACATCCAATGGCTTAACCTTGTGATTACTGCTTACTGCTTTCCCATTCACCAGCACATTGCCGGCTTCTGCTGCGTTTTGAATACGATTACGAGAAGTACCCGACATGTGTTCTGTCAAGTACTTATCTACACGAACGGGCGTCTGACCTTTATCTACTTCGCAACGCCAACGTTCCCATAACTCTTCTTGCTCAATATCTTCAATATCCTCTTTCACCTGAGCTAATTAGAAGAAGTCTTCTTCGTCATGATGATCTTGAGTGGAAATAGCTTTCTCTAAGTCCGTGGACAAATACAAATCCACTCTTGAACCTTCCAATATCGATGTCCCTGCACTCGGCTCTTGCCTATATACTATATATAAGGAACTGGTCTCTTCTGTTGGCTCTTCATCATATGCCGTCATTCCTACTGTTAAATAGCGACTCAATAGTAGCGAACGAGCCTCACTTAAATTCTTGCCTATCATATTCGGAACGGTCGTTTTAACATCACCTTTACCGCGACCGATTACTAAAGTAACTGAACTTCCTTCGTCTAAACGCTCTCCCGCTGGAATAGATTCACCATTACGACGTACATCTAATACCAAATCACGATACTCAGACGGCTCATATACATAATTACTTACATTGATATTGAGAGAACGCAATGTCGCTTCCGCTTGGCGGAAACTAATATCATGCAAATCAGGCAATGGAACTTGACGAACTACTTTACTATTGATTATCACGTATATCGAACGACCATGCTTACAATGACTATTCGCAACCGGCATTTGCTCTACTATCGTGCCAAGAGGTACTTTCTTGCTAAACGTAGAATCAATCACTTCTATTTGCAACCCTTCATGATGTACCAACGTCTCTGCTTCTTCCATATACATTCCTGTTATATCAGGCACTTCTACTTCTATACCATGTTCCGTATAACGCTTCAAGTAACTGTGTAGGATAACCAATAACACGATGCCGATTGCCAACGCAACAAGCAGATTCTTTACTATAAAGCCTGCTTTCGTCTCATTCATAAATGATTTAAATGTCATAACGCTTACTTTTTTCAACCCCTAAGGGACAATAATTAGCAAATTTGGGGCAAAAGTACACTTTTTTTTGCATGTATGCAAATATTTATGTACTTTTGCACCCGATTAGCGAAATATTTCGCTAATCTAACCATTTTAAAACGCGTTTAACAATGAAGAAATTAATGATTCTGACCGTTATTGCATTAGCTGCAATCGGTTGCTGCAAAAAAGCTGACGGCAAGTGCTGCAAACAAGAGGGTGAATGCTGCAAACAAGAGCAAAAATGCTGCGAAGCTGCTGAACAAGCTGCTCCGGCTGACACCGCTGTCGTTGAAGTTGTTGAAGAAACAGTTGAAGTTGCTGAGTAATTACCCAACACTTTAATCATTTTTCTTTAATGATTCTGTTAAGCATCTAAGTATGCTTTGAAGAGTGGACTCATCTGAGCCACTCTTTTTTCTTCTCTCTCTAATTAGAATATTCTGCACAAAATCTTATAGAGAACGATGGTAATGATAATCGGAATAGTCTTTGTCCTTGGCATCATCTACATCGCCTTTCTTCTTCCAAAACTTAGGCAGATGCCAATTACCACAATACTTCCAATAAAGCAACAGAATCAGACCAAACAACATCCCGCCTAAATGCGCAAAGTGTGCTACATTATCACCGGACATATTCGCAATTCCTGCAAAAAGCTCTATTAACGCATATATAATAACGAATATGCGCGCGCGTATTGGTATCGGAACGAATATGATGTACATCGGAACATCCGGAAATAACCAGCCAAATGCCAACAATATTCCAAACACCGCTCCAGATGCACCTATCGTAACTACTTGGTTCACATAATTCAGCATCACGGACTCGGCATTATATGTAGCCAACAAATGCTCAATCCGTAACGCCCATACACCTTCTTGAATTATCGCAGCTCCTATTCCGCATACGAAGTAGTATAGCAAAAACTTCTTTACACCCCATTCTCCTTCCAATACCGGCGCAAACATCAATACCGCGAACATGTTGAAAAAGAGGTGACTGAAATTTCCGTGCATGAACATATATGTCAAAGGCTGCCACCAATGAAACTGACTCGCACTCCAATAGTGCAATCCTAATAGCGAGTATAACTCTATTCCGTAGCGCTTGAGAATAGTATCAAGCAGCCACATTGTCAAATTAGCCAATAATAGGCTTTTGGTTACAATTGGTAAATTTCTCATAGCGACTGCAAAAGTACTGCTTTTTTCCCATATTTACACATAAAAAGCGGCGAATTTTACCTAAAATCAATAAAAAATGCATTTTTTAACGTTTTTTTTACTGAATTTCTTGGTAGAATAAGAAATTCTTTGTACTTTTGCACTGCATTTCGCATTTAATACCGAATGTGAATGAAATTAAACGTTTAATTAATAACTTAAAAAACACGTAGTATGAATAAAGCTGAACTCGTAGCTGCCGTTGCAGCTAAAGCTGAAATTTCTAAAGCTGCTGCCGCTAAAGCCGTTGACGCTGCTATCGAAGCTGCTGCAGAAGCACTCAAAAATGGTGAAAACGTACAATTGATCGGTTTCGGTACCTTGGCAGTTGTTAAGAAAGCTGCTCGTAAGGGTATCAATCCTGCAACGAAAGCTGTTATCAACATCCCTGCTAAGAAAGTTGTTAAATTCCGTCAGGGTGCTAAACTTGCTCTCTAATTCTTTTAACAATTAGAAAATCGAGTTGCTCCAAGGGGCAACTCGTTTTGTTTCAAATCATTGTACATCATGTTGAACATTATTCTTGGAGGCGCTCCTGGAAGCGGAAAAGGTACCTTATCCGACATTATCGTACGTAATTATGGCCTCCAACATTTGAGTACTGGAGACGTCCTCAGAGCCGAAATAGCTTCTGGTAGTAAACTCGGACAAGAAATAAATGACATCATCTCGCTTGGAAATCTCATTCCTGACGAGCAAATGATTGAACTGCTCAAAAACTATATCAACTCGCTTCCTCAGGGGTGTAAAGGCGTTATCTTCGACGGGTTCCCACGTACCGTCGAACAAGCACACGCACTAACTGCTATGCTTGACGAACACCAAATGGATGCATATATGCTTGATTTGTACGCCGAAGAAGACGTGATTATCGAACGACTCCTTAACCGCGGAAAAATAAGCGGAAGAGCTGACGATAACTTGGAAACAATCAAAAAACGCCTGCGGATTTATAACGAAACAACACGACCAATAAGCGATTATTACTTGCGCAGACATAGATATTTCCTTATTAATAGTAATATCAATCCGGAATGCACTTGGTCGCAAATGGATGTGATACTTAAACAACTTTACAAATAATGCCATCTGGTAACTTCATCGATTACGTAAAAATTTACTGCCGCTCCGGAAAGGGTGGAGCTGGATGTATGCACCTCCATCGCGCCAAATATGTGCCTAAAGGAGGACCGGACGGCGGGGACGGAGGAAGAGGTGGACATATCATCCTACAAGGGAATCGTAATCTTTGGACGCTTCTCCATTTGAAGTACCAAAAACATATCATGGCTACCGATGGCGGACGAGGCGGCGAAAGCCGTAGCTTCGGTAAAGATGGAGAGGATAAAATTATTGAAGTTCCATGCGGCACAGTCGTTTATGACGGAGATACAGGCGAATTCCTTACCGAAGTGAAGGAACATGGCCAACGCATTGTGCTGCTAAAAGGTGGTCGTGGAGGTTTAGGAAACTGGCACTTCCGCACAGCAACAAACCAAACACCAAGATACGCACAGCCCGGAGAACCTTGTCAGGAGAAAAATATCATCCTCCAACTCAAGGTCTTAGCTGATGTCGGACTCGTTGGCTTCCCAAATGCTGGCAAATCAACACTCCTATCAGTCGTTTCTGCTGCCAAACCCGAGATTGCTGATTACCCTTTCACAACTTTAGTTCCTAATTTAGGTATCGTCAGCTACCACGACGGACAATCCTTCTGCATGGCGGATATACCAGGTATTATCGAAGGCGCAAGCGAAGGTAAAGGACTCGGATTGCGCTTCCTAAGACATATCGAACGGAATGCCGTTTTACTCTTCCTCGTGCCCGCAACAAGCGATGATATCGAAAAAGAATACAACATTCTTCTCTCTGAATTAGAGAAATATAATCCGCAATTACTCACCAAAGCGCGCTTATTGGCAATCTCTAAATGCGACGTCCTAACCGACGAAGAATTGGCCAAAATTCAAAAGCAAGCCGATAAGTTGACCAAAAAACTCGAACTTCCAGTTTTGCTCTTCTCCAGTATAAGCGGAATGGGAATAAATCAACTCAAAGATGCACTTTGGGAGGAACTTAATAAAGAGCAAAATCAAGTAATTGAGATCTCTCACGCACCTCTTGACATCGAAGTGAGAGAGAAAGAGGAATTTACTGAACAAGAAGACGACGAGGAAGGAACTATCTATCTTAACGAGGTGGAAGAAGAGTGGGACCTTTCCAAATACAAAGGTATCGGTTGGGATGACCAAAACTGATGGCAAGGAAACATTATTAGCATGGCGTGAGAAACATATCAGCGAAAAGCAGTTGGTGTTGCTTCTCAGTTTCTTCGTTGGCGCATTTGCCGCTTTCGCTGCGGCTATACTAAAAACATTCATCCATCTAATTCAATACTTTATACAAACCTATCTAATTGCCGGCGGACACGAATGGTGGTATTTCTTCTGCCCAATGATAGGTATCGCTTTAGCTGCATTCTTTGTCCACTATGTTGTTCGTGACGATATTTCGCATGGAATAACTAAAATCCTATACGCCATTTCACAGCGCAAAGCCATCATCAAAGCGCATAATATGTGGACTTCCGTCGTCGGATCTGCACTAACAATCGGATTTGGTGGTTCAGTCGGCGCTGAGGCTCCTATTGTGCTCACCGGAGCTGCTATCGGAAGTAACTTGGCGAAGTTCTTCCGCCTTGACCAAAAAACAATGATGCTTATGATTGGCTGCGGAGCTGCAGGAGCTATCGGTGGTATTTTCGAAGCTCCTATTGCCGGTTTGGTCTTTACACTCGAAGTGCTGATGATGGATTTAACAATGGCTTCAGTAGCACCTTTACTCATCTCATCAGTTACCGCAACTACAATATCCTACATCTTCACCGGCACGGAGCCAATGTTCATCTTACATACCATTGAACCTTTTGCCATTTCACGTATCCCTTGGTACATCGTTTTAGGTATCGTCTGTGGCTTTGCTTCACTCTATTTTACAAGAGGCATGAATGGTTTAGAGCAGTGGTTCAAACGAAATATTCGCTCGTGGGGACTGAAAATTCTTGTTGGTGGAGTCACTCTCGGTGTGCTTGTTTTCCTTTTCCCGCCTTTATACGGAGAAGGATATGATGTTATCTCACAGCTTATTAATGGCGAGTCGCAATCGGCAATACAAAATAGTCCTTTCGCTTTGCTGGGTGAAACAACATGGATATTTATTGCTTATTTCGTAGCGATTATTTTGTTGAAGATTGTCGCTTCCGTAGCTACAAATGGTGGCGGCGGAGTGGGTGGTATCTTTGCTCCTTCGTTGTTCATGGGAGCATTAGTCGGATTTGTTACCGCGCGCGTATTTAATATAATAGGAGTCTCTGTGCCCGAAAGCAATTTCGCACTCATAGGTATGGCAGGATTAATGTCGGGCGTCATGCATGCCCCTTTAACGGGTATTTTCCTTATTGCCGAACTCACTGGTGGATATCATCTCTTCTTACCTCTGATGATAGTCTCCGTTTCTTCCTTCCTAATAATGAAATTGTTCGAGCAGCATAGTCTATACGCAATGCGTCTTGCGCAAAAAGGTGAACTGCTAACGCACAATAAGGACCGATCCATTCTTACGCTTTTGAAAATGGAAAACGTCCTCGAAACAGATTTAACTACTGTTTCGCCTGAAATGACTTTAGGAGAATTGGTTAAATGTATTGCTACTGCCCACAGAAACATTTTCCCCGTAGTCGATAAACAAGGTCGATTATGTGGAGTGCTTCTTCTCGATGAAGTGAGAAATATTATGTTCCAACCGCGTCTCTATAACCGCTTTACGGTCAATGACTTAATGACTGCTCCACAAGCGGTTATTACCAACGCTATGCCCATGGAAAAAGTGATGGAAACATTCGAAGACACTGGTGCATGGAACTTACCCGTTGTGGATGCTAATACAAAAAAATATCTTGGCTTTGTTTCTAAGTCCAAGATATTCGAATCATACCGACACGTGCTTGTTCACTTCTCCGAGGAATAAGCATCTAATTCTTGCGTGCACGAATCAAGCAATTCTTTGGCTTCGGCTGCTTTCAACTTATACGTCTCCATTGACAAAGCTTGAGTTTGCTCTAATTCCGAGATAATAGTCTCGGCCTTTTTTATCTTTTCGTCGTAGTTCATATTATTGTCCTTTACCATCTACTAACACGCCAACTGTGCGAAGTAATATCTTTATATCAAGTGTCAACGACATATTCTCTGTATAAGTAATATCATACATTAGTCGTTGCAACATTTTTTCCATTGTATCTGTGTAACCCACTTTTACAGGACCCCAACTTGTTAATCCGGGGCGAACTTTGTATAGTAAGCAATAATAAGGCGCTTGCTCCATAATCTGTTTCACAAAATATGGACGTTCAGGACGAGGACCAACAATAGACATCTCACCACGTAATATATTCCATAGCTGCGGCAGCTCGTCCAAACGATATTTTCGCAAGAATTTACCTACCTTCGTAATACGCGGATCGCCTACTTTGGATAGTAACGGCGTCTCTTCTTCTGCATTAATGTACATACTGCGGAACTTGAGAATCTTAAACACTTGACCACGAAAACCAATTCGATCTTGACGATAGATAATCGGACCGGGACTATCACAATGAACCATCAGCGCTATTATCAAGAATACAGGAGATAGCAGAACCAACGTCACGGCGGCTACACAAATATCAAACGTGTGCTTAATCACTAATTCCCAATCCGCCATTTTCGGATCGCTCACCATTATCAATGGAGACTCATCCATGTGAATGATACGCGCAGCGCCCGTAAAGACATCAAAGAGCCGTGGTTCAATCGCAATATCTTTGCCCGACAAAAATAATTCGTTAATTTGCTGATATAAATCATTTTCCGTCATCCCGTCTGTCATACGAATTATCACCCGCTCACGACGATAACGACGTTGAATAGTATAGTATAAAATAATACGTGGAATCAATGTGAATACAAACAGGAATAGAACCAAAACACCAAACGACTTGTAGTAACGAATGGCATCTACTAACTCTACATCATCTAATATAATCAAAAAGAATGCTCCGCCGGCAATAATGAGCGCGCCTGCAAAAGTGTTCCATATTAAAGTTGTTAGACGCTGTTTGCCGGGACGAAGATAATAACCTAAAAAATAGTATATTACAAAACATCCCAATGGGAAAAGAAGAATGGGAACATACGTACTCGATAGAGAAAAATCAAATGCGGGCGCCCAAAAACTATCCCAACCGCTTACACGCTCGTCCAATACTAACCAGCGGAAATACAAAAATGCAAACCACACAAACTCTGCTGC
>Ga0310691_10007501_pt1 | contig 11348 bp, 10 predicted proteins | sample 176DNAGHGlowgp2_FD_203887 | JGI IMG/M metagenome (GOLD analysis project Ga0310691, IMG submission 203887) | Sheep rumen microbial communities from Palmerston North, Manawatu-Wanganui, New Zealand - 1766 DNA GHGlow gp2 (v2) (version 2) | ecosystem: Host-associated > Mammals > Digestive system >... | reverse complement strand
AAGGCGTAAAAGATTTCAAACGCATCGTGATCACAGGAGGACTTGAGGGTGAACCCTTACAGTACGCCTCACCCTGCGGCATATGCCGGCAGGTTATGAGGGAATTCTGCGATCCTGACACCTTCGAGATCATACTTGCCAGGAGCACGGAAGACTACAAAATCTATACATTGGCCCAGCTGCTCCCCGAGAGCTTCGGACCGGAAAACCTGCTTTAATGAACAGAAATCCACCGGGGACGGTTCTCGCCGGTGAGAACCGTCCCCGGTGGATAAAATCAATGTCAGTCAGGGCCCCTGACTGACACATAAATTCTAGGAGGAAATGAAAAATGCCAACACCGCATAACAAAGCAAATCTTGGAGACATTGCGAAAACAGTTCTTATGCCGGGAGATCCCCTTCGCGCAAAGTACATCGCAGAAACTTATCTTGAGAATCCCGTATGCTTCAATACAGTAAGAAATATGCTGGGCTTCACCGGAACCTACAAGGGCAAGAGAGTTTCCGTTATGGGCGGCGGAATGGGCATACCTTCCATCGGCATCTACAGCTACGAGCTTTACAACATGTATGACGTAGACAATATTATCCGTATCGGATCTGCCGGAGGATTACAGGACGACATTAATCTCAATGATGTCATCATCGCCATGGGTGCCTGCGCAGAGTCCAACTATGTATCACAGTTTGAGCTTCCGGGAACCTTTGCACCTATCGCAACCTATGGTCTTCTCGCAAAGGCAGTGGATGCCGCAGAGAACCTGAAGGTGGATGTGCATGTTGGAAATGTCTTAAGCTCAGATATATTCTACGACAAGAGAAAGGGCAAAAACGAAAAGTGGAGAGACATGGGCTGCCTTGCCATTGAAATGGAGGCTGCCGGTCTTTACATGAATGCTGCCGCAGCACACAAAAATGCCCTTGCCATACTTACCATTTCCGATCATCTTTTCAAGTCCGGTGAGCTTTCCGCCGATGAGCGTGAAAAATCCTTTAACAACATGATGCTCATAGCTTTAGAGCTTGCATAATGAGAAAAATACATCTCTTAACTATTTGTGCCGTCAGACAAAACGGGCGTAATGGAGATTAGTGTGAAAAATATATTCCATCACTATTTGTGCCACAGCTTAAGGGCGGAATGGAGATTAAAATGATTAATTACTCAGAAGACCAAACCATGTACCATATAGGTGTTGCCCCCGGGCAGATAGGACGATATGTACTACTTCCCGGTGACCCTAAGCGATGCGAAAAAATCGCGAAGTATTTTGATAACCCGAAATTCATAGCTGATAATCGCGAATACGTTACCTACACAGGAACTCTGGACGGTGTTAAGGTATCCGTCACTTCTACGGGTATCGGGGGACCTTCCGCATCCATAGCCCTTGAAGAGCTTTGCATGTGCGGGGCGGATACATTTTTACGCGTGGGAACTGCCGGAGGTATGGATCTCAATGTTGAGTCCGGAGATGTAGTCATTGCCAGCGGCGCGATACGTATGGAGGGAACTTCAAAAGAGTATGCTCCCATCGAGTGGCCCGCAGTTCCGGATTTTGAGGTGACCACTGCCCTTAAAAATGCCGCAGAGAATCTGGGCTTCAAACATCATATTGGCGTTGTTGAGTGCAAGGATGCCTTCTATGGTCAGCACAAGCCGGAGGATCTTCCCGTTAATTACGAGCTCCTGAACAAATGGTATTCCTGGCTTAAGCTTGGCTGCAAGGCTTCAGAAATGGAATCCGCTGCCATCTTTACCGTAGGAGCCTATTTAAGAGTCCGGGTGGGAGCAGTTCTTTTCGTCATGTCAAACCAGGAACGTGAGAAGGCCGGTCTTTCCAATGTCATAGAGCATGACACTGACAAAGCCATTCGCACTGCCATTGAGGCAATCCGTACCCTCATAAAACAGGATCAGGCAAAGGGTAAATAAGGATATTTTTTATGAATTTAAGCCATGAAGAAAAGTATATGAAGCTTGCCCTAAGGGAAGCCCGGAAAGCTGCCATGAGCGGGGATGTCCCCATAGGCTGCATCATAGTCTATGACGGTACGGATCCCAACACTAAGGCAGATAAGAATGCCGAAGCTCACGGCATCCTCCCGGGAACCATCATAGGCCGGGGCTACAACAAGCGTAATAAAATGCACAGTTCCCTTATGCATGCGGAGATAATAGCCATCAAAAAAGCCTGTAAGACATTTGATGACTGGAGACTTGAAGACTGCACCATGTACGTTACCCTGGAGCCCTGCCCCATGTGTGCCGGGGCTATAATCCAGTCCAGGATACCAAGGGTCGTTATCGGTGCAATGAGTCAAAAATCCGGCTGCTGCGGTTCAATCCTTGATATGCTGCACGAAGAAAGATTCAATCATCAATGTGAAGTAACAAAAGAACTCCTTCTTGATGACTGTACACATCTGATGACGGATTTTTTCCGGAATATGAGAAGCAGAGAGAAGTAAGCATTATCCTATAAACAACAATGGCGGAAACCCACAACATAAAGGTGATGGGTTTCCGCCTTAACAACGAAAGGCAGAATTTATGAAGCGATGCATAATTGTCGGTGCGGGAGACTATTTCGGAATCCCCATAGAACTCACGGAAGAGGACTTTATCATAGCCGCAGATGCAGGATATAAGAATTTAAAAAAGTCAGGTATCCGACCGGATCTCCTTGTGGGGGATTTTGATTCAATGCACATTGACGGGGTAGCAGGCACCACCGGACCGGTTAAAGATCTTGACATATATGAAGACGCAGAAAAAGCCGAATATCTGCATCATCTTAAACAGATGGAGGTTGACGGCATCGAAACAAAGGTCATAGATCCCATAAAAAACGATCCCGATATGATGGCCTGTGTGAGACTTGGCCTCGAACAGGGCTTTTCGGAGTTTCATATTATAGGCGGAACCGGAAAACGTATCGACCATAGCATTGCCAATCTTCAGATACTTGGGTTTCTGGCTGCTCGTGGCTGCCGGGGATATATTTACAACGAATTCCAGATCATAACGGCGATACATAACGAAACCCAAAAATTTCCGGCTGAAATGCAGGGGTATTTTTCCGCACTTGCTCTGTCGGACCGGTGCCGTGGAGTAACCGAAAAGGGCTTCAAATACATCGTCAATGATGTGGAACTGCAAAACACCATCCCCACCGGAATAAGCAATGAATTCGTGGGAACAGAGGCGGAGATAAGCGTTAAGGACGGAACCCTTCTTCTTATCTATGACCAGATGAAGGTGCATAAATTCAGCTGCTGTAATTAACCGGAGCTCCCATGTGCGTTTGTATAAACACAACGTCCGCATGACTGCCTTATCCTGAAAAAAAGAAATTTTTTTATTTCTAAAATTTTCATGACAGTTTTACGTATATCTTGAACAGAAAAATGTGTTCTGTTATAATTCGCTTAAGAAGTAAATAACTGGAACGTGCGAGGCCGCACAAATTGAACCTACAAATACGACATACGGGATTCCGATATCTGAATACATAATATAATGCCTTCCATCTGGTAAAGGACTATAGTGGTATTCGTGGGGTCTCCCACCTAGCAAACAGGCTAGGAGTCAAGCGTGTGGTACGGCGTTTTGGTCTTACTCCAAAAAATCGTATGATTTTTAAACCGGTGAGCAGTTCACCGGTTTTTTTGTTTGTGCGATACGACCTTCAAGCGAATATTTATATTCATTTGAAGGCCAACGCGACATCGAGTATGGGTGCCTTCCCTCTACTCGATTACGTTGGGGAGAAAAAAATTCCATAGTTTAATGTAAAAAAGTGAATTTGGTTTATCATGTGTTATAATCAGTATTATAGTTATATAAGATAAAGTTCGATTCTTTCACCTTAAACTTATACAGGATCATCCCGGAGGACAGCAGTGAATAAAGAGAAGTGGGAAATACAGAAACGCTGGGGAATCACAGCATTCCTTGTGATAGTAGGAAGTGCCGTTGTCATATTGGCCTTACACAACTATAATTTGATAACCGACAGGTTCAACAATCTGATAGCTATCTTATCGCCCATCATAACCGGTGCTGTCATGGCTTATCTTGTGAACCCTGCCTACAAGCTTATTTATAAATACACAGGGATACTTTTGGATAAAGTCATGAAGTCTGCCTCGGATCAGACTACCGAAAAAGCTCTCCTTGGAAGGCAGAAGCTTCAAGCAAAGCTCAAAAGCCTTTCCGATAAGATTTCCGATAAAATTTCCGAAAATAAGTTTACCGACAAGCTGCGGGAAGAAGTCACCGGAAAACTTGCAAAAAACAATACCGAGGAAACTCCTGCTGAGGTTAAGAGACAGAACTTTATAGCAAGGATCAGCAGTATCTCTGCTACATTTTTCTCCGTGCTGCTTGTTTTGATAGCTGTTTTCGGACTCGTTTCAATGATCATTCCTGAGTTGATCAAGTCCCTGTCCAGCCTGTCCTACACCTTGAGATTTATCGATGACGACTATTTCTCAGAGCTGATTGAGAACTCCACTGATTCTCTGGGTATCATCACCCATATCTCCAATTTTATACAAGGCATTACAAATTCCCTGGGAATAGGCGATTCTTTGTCCGGTGAAATACAAAAAATCTTCACCTCTATGCAGCAGTTTATTCAGAATTCCCTGCTTCCTAACCTGAGAAATGTCATTACATCCCTGGGAATAGGTATATGGTCAGCGGTAACCTGGATAAAAAACTTCATCATCGGTCTCATCATCATGGCCTACCTTCTCAATACCAAGGAGTCCATGCTCATAAGCGCCCGCAGGATTCTCTTCGCCATACTTCCATCAAAGTATGCTCATATGGTAATTGCTGAGCTAAAAGAAATAGACAGGATGTTCGGAGGCTTTATAGTAGGAAAGATCATCGATTCTTTCATCATCGGTATAATATGCTTTGTGGTTCTGAGCATAATGGATATGCCTTACACCATGCTGGTTTCCGTTATAGTGGGAGTCACCAATATAATCCCATTCTTCGGACCCTTCATCGGAGCAATACCTTCAATCATACTTATACTGATACAAAGTCCTATCCATGCTCTGTATTTTGCCATCTTTATCCTGATCCTTCAGCAGCTGGACGGCAATATCATCGGTCCCTACATCCTTCGTGGCTCAACAGGTCTCAGCAGCTTCTGGGTACTGTTCTCCATCCTTTTGTTCGGCGGCCTCTTTGGATTTGTTGGCATGATCATCGGGGTTCCCATCTGGGCCATCATCCTTCAGGGGGTAAAACGCCTCACCCAATATCTTCTGGATAAAAGGAAGGTAACGCTGGATGACCAGGGAAACCTGATAGCAGATAATATTACAAATGCAGAAAAGTAGTGTAGAGCCGGAGGCATCCTCCGGCTCTTTTTCAGTCACTTTATAAACCGGTTTTCTAAATTACCTTGAAAGCGCTTTAAGTGTTGCAATTCCGCCATTTTTATGTATAATGATTTTGGGTTCGGAAGTCCTGTTTTTGGCAGAGCTCCGGACCCGTTTTTTATAACCAAAAGAGCATTATTTTTTTCAGGAGGCTATCAATGGATATAAGATACAGCGCAAATCAGAGAGATGTAAAAAGATACACAACAGAAGAACTCAGAAACGAATTTCTGATCACAGACCTTTACAAGCCGGACGAAGTAGTTGCAGTTTACTCCCATGTTGACCGTATGGTTACATTCGGATGTATGCCAGTACATGAAACAGTTTCTCTGGACAAAGGCATCGATTGCTGGCATAATTTTGGAACACACTATATACTTGAAAGACGTGAGATAGGTATCTTCAATATCGGAAGCGGATCCGGAAAGATCCTGGTTGACGGTACAGAATATAAGCTTGGCTACAAGGATTGCCTTTACATCACAAAGGGAGCAAAGGAAGTTCTTTTCTCCTCCGATGATGCTGAAAAGCCGGCTAAATTCTTCATGGTTTCCGCACCCGCCCATGTAAGCTATGAAACAAAGCTCATTACCATGGCAGAGGCAAATCACAGACCTTGCGGAGAGCCGGAGCTTGCAAACCAGCGTGTCATCAACCAGTTCATCCATCCCGATGTACTTAAGACAGCCCAGCTCAGCATGGGTATGACAGAACTTAAACCGGGTTCTGTATGGAACACCATGCCTGCTCATACACATGAGAGACGTATGGAGATCTATACCTATTTTGAGGTACCCGAGGATCAGGTTGTATTCCACTTCATGGGAGAGCCTCAGGAAACAAGACATCTGGTAATGCATAACTATGATGCTGTTATCTCACCTTCATGGTCCATTCATTGTGCTTCCGCAACCCATAATTATACATTTATCTGGGCTATGGGCGGAGAAAATCAGGAATTTGATGATATGGACAATATTTATACACCAGATTTGCGATAAATATAGTAGAATAGTGTGGTGGTCTGTCGTATAATGTCAGACCGAAACATTATCAAAAAAGGAAACCCTGTGACAGGGTGAGGAGATTTTTATGGCAACATTACTTGAAACCTGGAGAACCCAGGCTTACGGCAACGGACTTTCAAAGGCTGACCAGGAAAGACTCTGGCAGGAGTACTTCGCACTTGAGAAGGGATTCTATGAGGAAGTACTCAAGGATCCTTCACATGTATACGAAGGAACTGTCAAAGAGCTTGCAGACCACTTCGGAATCGACGTATTCCATTTTACAGGAGTACTTGATGGAATCGACGAGTCTTTAAAGGGATATCACAATCCTATCGAAACCATGGATGAGAACACTCAGGTTAAGATTGAGATCGACCCTGAGAAGCTTTACTACAACATGGTAGAGGCAAAGGCAAGCTGGCTTTACGGACTTCCTGCATGGGATTCTATCCTTACAGAAGAGAAGCGTCATGAGCTTTACCGTAAGCAGAAGGCTTCAGGAACCATCCGCAGAGAAGGCAAGAAGATCTACCCTAACGATCAGTGCCCTTGCGGATCAGGCAAGAAGTACAAGAAGTGCCACATGCGCATAGACCAGGAAAATGAGCTCAAGGCTATGGCAGGAGCTGAACAGTAATGTCAGAAAAGATCAGGACAAACATAAGTGCCGGTGTGGAGGGTAATGCTTCCGCCGGCACTTATCAGGATAAAACCCCTGCGGATTCTTTTGAACCGCTCAAAGCCGCGAGGCTCACTCAATCAAATATCGAGGACAGTCATGATTATGTGGTAAGAGCAACTGCGGCTAATGGACTGATCAGAGCATTTGCATGTACAACCAGAGATCTGGTTGAGGAATGCAGAAAAATCCACAACACCTTCCCTATATGTACAGCAGCCATCGGAAGACTTATGAGCTCAGCGCTGATGATGGGTGTTGACTTAAAGGGCGACAGAAGCGTGCTCACACTTACCATAAAGGGCGACGGTCCCATAAAAGGCTTAACTGCCACAGCTGACAATCTGGGCAATGTAAAGGGCTTTGTTTCCAATCCCAATGTCCTTCTTCCTCCAAACAAAGCAGGACATTTGAACGTGGGAGAGGCTCTCGGAAAAGGAAAGCTCAGTGTTATTAAGGATATAGGTCTCAAGGAGCCCTACATCGGTTCTGTGGATCTCCGGACCGGAGAGATCGCAGAGGATCTTACATATTATTTTGCCGTATCCGAGCAGATACCTTCTTCAGTGGGACTCGGTGTTCTTATGAACACAAACAACACCGTAAAGCAGTCCGGCGGTTTCATCCTTCAGCTTATGCCGGATGCCACGGAAGATGTTATCTCAAAGCTGGAAGAAAAGCTTTCAAACATCAAGTCCGTAACAGCCATGCTTGACGAAGGCATGACACCGGAAGAGATGCTTCAGTTTATCCTCGGTGATATGGATCTGGAGATCAACGATCATATTCCTGTACGTTTTCATTGTAACTGCAGCAGGGAAAAAGTATCAAAGGCTCTTATATCCCTGGGAAAGAAGGAGCTTGAAGCTCTGATCGCCGACAAAAAAACACAGGATGTTTTCTGTGATTACTGTGAGAAGCACTATAGTTTTTCTGTGGCCGAGCTTCAGGAACTGTATGATTCAGCAAAATAACCCCTGAGGACGTATGGTCCCCGGGGTTCATATTATTTTTATTTATGTTTCACCCTTCAAAAATGTATAACCGGTTTGTATACATTTGATTGACCTTGATTTTGGTTTATGCTAATATTTATTCCGTTGCAGAAATCATTCTGCATTACTTTATGGAGGTATACACAATGAAGGGTACAGTTAAGTGGTTCAACAATCAGAAGGGTTACGGTTTCATTTCTGATGAGTCAGGCAAGGACGTTTTCGTTCACTATTCAGGTCTTACAGGTGATGGCTTCAAGTCACTTGAAGAGGGACAGAATGTTGAGTTCGACGTTCAGGATGGCGCAAAGGGACCTCAGGCAGTAAACGTAGTTAAGCTTTAATTTTTAGATTTCCACGTACCTTAATTGTAATTAATATATTATTTGCAAGAAAAGTATCAGAGAACTAAACAGAAAAGCAAAGCGGTATCCGGATGGGTACCGCTTTTACTTTGCAATAACTTAAGCGCTGCTATACACAGTACTTATACTTGCGATTAAAATACCCTTCGCTTATAATTACCGTTATGAAAATATCATCAAGAAAAACAAGTTTATACGGGATGCTTCTGGCACTGGCTATGATTCTGAGCTATGTAGAAGCAATGATTCCCATCAATATAGGTGTCCCCGGAGTCAAACTGGGACTTCCGAATATAGTTACAGTCATAGGTCTTTACACATTGGGTGCTGTGCCAACATTAATCATAAGTTTCCTGAGAATCCTTCTGGTAAGCTTTATGTTTGGCAACACCATGACTCTGGCATACTCTCTGTCTGGCTTTGCACTCAGTTTCCTTACCATGACCGCACTTATAAAGATAGGCGGTTTCCAAAGAACAGTGGTAAGTATCACCGGTGGTGTAATGCATAATGTGGGTCAGCTTTTAGCCGCGATATTACTGCTTCACAGCGAGGCACTGTTGTTTTATCTCCCTGTACTTATGGTGGCGGGAGTTGTTGCCGGAGCCCTGATAGGTCTCGTCGCGGGACTTATAGCAGACCGCATACACATGTATTTGCATCAGGTTCAAAACATCTGAAATATGAAATAATCATAAACAAAAGCAAAACGTATATTCGTTATATTGATTTTCAATTTCAATCATGATACAATTGCTCGGCAAACATTTGTTTGTCGAGTTTTTTAAACATTTTACTTTTTTATCATATAAAGCGGAGTAGTAATGGGAAAGAATTACATCAAGATCAGGGGAGCCAGTGAACACAATCTCAAGCATGTGGATCTGGACATCCCTAGGGATGAGCTTGTTATCATGACAGGATTATCCGGCTCAGGTAAATCATCGCTGGCATTTGATACCATTTATGCCGAAGGGCAGAGAAGATATATGCAGTCCCTCTCGTCCTATGCAAGACAGTTCCTTGGACAGATGGAAAAGCCAAAGGTTGATATGATCGAGGGTCTGAGCCCAGCCATATCCATTGACCAGAAATCAACAAACAGAAACCCCCGTTCAACGGTCGGAACCGTTACCGAGATTTATGATTACATGCGTCTTTTGTACGCACGTGCCGGTATCCCTCACTGCCCGAATTGCGGAAGAGAGATCAGACGACAGACTGTAGATGAGATTGTAGATCAGCTGCTTCTCATGAAGGACGGAACCCGTATCCAGCTGCTTGCTCCCATAGTAAGAGGAAAAAAAGGCATGCACGAAAAGGTTCTGGACAGCGCCCGTCGTTCCGGATATGTAAGAGTGCGTATCGACGGAAATCTCTACGAGCTTTCCGAAGAAATAAAGCTTGAGAAAAACATCAGACATAATATCGAAATAGTAGTTGACCGTCTCGTCATAAGAGAGGGCATAGAAAAACGTCTGGCAGATTCAACTGAACAGGTCATGCAGCTTAGCGGGGGTCAGATGACCGTGGATGTCATCGGCGGTGAGCCGGTGAATTTTTCCACCAGTTTCGCATGTCCTGACTGTGGCATATCCATCGAGGAAATCGAGCCCAGAAGCTTTTCCTTCAACAATCCATTCGGTGCCTGTCCCGAGTGTTTCGGAATCGGCTATAAAATGGAATTTGACATTGCACTCATGATCCCCGATGAAAGCCTGAGTATAAATGAAGGCGCCATCTCAGTCATGGGATGGATGAACTCAAAGGACGAGGGAAGCTATACCCATGCCATGCTGAAGGCTCTTTCCGAAAAATATGCTTTCAGTCTGGATACTCCTTTTAATGAACTGAGTGATAAGGCCAGAGACATCATCATAAACGGAACAGGAGACGAGAAGGTTACTGTTTACTACGAGTCCCAATTCGGAAACGGCAACGAGCACCACGTAGCCTTCGAGGGTCTTGTTTCCAATGTTAACCGCCGCTACAGGGAATGTTTCTCCGACAGGATGAAGGCAGAGTATGAACAGTTCATGCGCATAACTCCCTGTCCAAGCTGTCACGGTGCCAGACTGAAACCCTCAAGCCTTGCAGTTACTGTTGGTGATCTCAATATTTACGAGGCCACAACATTATCCATTACCAAGTTCAATGAATGGGTACAGGGACTGGAGCTCACCCCCATGCAGCATAAGATTGCTGACGAAATCCTGAAGGAGATCAAAAACAGGATAACCTTCATGCTGGATGTGGGTCTTGATTACCTGAGTCTGTCACGTGCTGCCGGAACTCTTTCCGGAGGTGAAGCCCAGCGTATACGTCTGGCCACCCAGATAGGATCCGGTCTTGTGGGAGTAGCTTACATACTTGATGAACCTAGTATAGGACTGCACCAGCGTGACAATGACCGTCTCATCGGCACTTTGAAGCATCTCCGGGATCTGGGAAATTCAGTGCTTGTGGTAGAGCATGATGAAGATACCATGAGAGCTGCCGACTATATCATAGATATAGGACCTGGAGCAGGTTCCGAGGGCGGAGAAGTTATCGCCACCGGCAATATAGACGAGATCATGGCAAACCCGCGAAGCATAACCGGACAGTACCTGAGCGGTAAGCTGAAGATCGCGGTACCGAAGAAAAGGCGCAAACCCAACGGATGGATAAAGGTTGTTGGTGCACGGGAGAATAATTTAAAGAATATCGATGTGGAATTTCCTCTAGGTGTGTTCACCTGTGTGACAGGCGTATCGGGATCCGGCAAGTCATCTCTTGTAAACGAGATACTTTATAAATCACTGGCACGCCAGCTTAACAGAGCCCGTATCATAGCAGGAAAGCACACACGTATAGACGGCATCAAACAGCTGGATAAGATAATCGCC
>Ga0310691_10007497_pt1 | contig 11349 bp, 7 predicted proteins | sample 176DNAGHGlowgp2_FD_203887 | JGI IMG/M metagenome (GOLD analysis project Ga0310691, IMG submission 203887) | Sheep rumen microbial communities from Palmerston North, Manawatu-Wanganui, New Zealand - 1766 DNA GHGlow gp2 (v2) (version 2) | ecosystem: Host-associated > Mammals > Digestive system >... | reverse complement strand
AAGGTCCTTCCCATATATAGACCAAGACACTACGGGTGTATTATCATCTTCTTTATATTGAAATTGACTATCTTCGTCCGGATACTCATCAATTTCATTGATCCAGTCTTTTTCTTCCTCAGGGACATTGTTCTCTACAACGTTATTCTCTCTTAATCCTTTTCTTGGCATCTTCTTATCCTCCTCCATAAGAATTTGTTATATTTGTTGTCAAATACGTAGACCTGCTTACATATTCTGCTTTCAGTATAAAAACAGTATATTGATATATTTGTATTGTAATAATCACTGTCCAACAAATGTCCAACAATATTCTTATAATTCAAAAAAACTTCCCAAACCAGACCGTTAATGCGGTTGATTTGGGAAGTTTTTTATAGTTTTACAGCATTACATAATTGCTACTTTTTAATTGTATTTCCGGTATTGCCATCTCTTTTATAGATATTGACCGATATCCGATTCTTATTTATGAAAGTTTTTATTAAGCTGTTCAATTGTATGTTTGTTTATTCTTGTAGGTTTATGTACAGGCCTTTTTCTGCTTGTATTTATTGTGTTCTCATTAGTATTTATAATGCTATTTGCCTCATCAAATGAAAGTGACTTAACGAAACCTGAAGGCTTTGGATATCTGGGTGCAGTATATTTACTCATTTCAATTGCCCAGTCTTTTCTGTTCACTCCCATAGGACTTTTTGCATCTGCATGAGTTTTGGCATATTCTGCTGAAGCATTTCGAAGCTGCCTGTAAAGTGCGTCAAGATCAGCCGCATCTACCTTTGACAAAGTACTTTTTTCCTTATATGTCTCATTTAACTGTTTTAGCTTCGCCATGGTTGCTTTAAGGGAATTATTCATCCACTTGAAGCCGCCCCTATTGATATGTCCCGTCTTCTTATTATTATGTAAATCTTCATGTATATTTTTTAGCTTATTGTATTGAGCTGCCAAATCCTTAACATAAATTGGCTCTTCATCATTTTGCACACCTATTTTAAGAGATGCACTTCCCCGATTATATTTCACAGTTTTTTTGTTTAAGTCAGGCTTAATACTGTCTAGCTTCTCAAGGTCTGCTATTCTTTCAAAATGATTCTCCCGTGATCCCATTGTTTCTGCATTTGATCTGAGAAAATCATAGTTGTTATTAAGTGCTTTAAATTCTTCATCTTCTATAACAGCTATTCGTTTATTATTAATGCAATTTTGCATTTCAACGGTTCTTTCCCAGCAGCTATTTATTACTTCTTCTGAGAAGTTTAAGTCCTTGAGTATAATCGAAAGCTGCTCTTTTGAAAGTTTTGATACAGATTCTGCAGTAGCTTTTCTGATAACCTTCATGTCATTAGGCAATGTGAAGTATCCTTTAGTTCTCTTTGACAGACTCTCTGTATTGGTAACTCCAAACGTCCTGTCATTATCAATACCTTTTATGCCTGCAAGCTTCCATTCCCCATCAATTTTCTTCATATCATATATGATATTGCCATCATGGCGGTCTGTGTTTCCGCAAATAAAATCAAGGACCTGCATATCGGATATCTGCATTTTTATTTTAGGATCATTTAGCAGACCGGGATGCTTTGATATTTCATATAGTGGATCATTATATCTTAAATTGCGTGAATCCCTTCCCCGGGCTGTTTCCTGAAATACACCTGTTCTCTTTACTCCGTCTTTGTCAGTGATCGTTACTCTCTCTGCTTTTGCAACGACATCCTGTACTCCAAGAATCTCTGCAATTCTGGATACACCTACATTTCTGTTTGGTATGTTTTCATCAAACGGGATATTTTCGATGTTCTTGTTTATATATCTTTCCCTGCCAAGACCTGATGCATCCTCTATAAAGTCAATAAATGCCTGCCTGGAATCTGCATCCTTATTTATTTTCCCAAATGTCTCTTGGTAGTCAGGTCCATAAAGTATTTTTATATATCCTTCATAATACCTTTTAAAATTCACTTCATCATCAGCACTAAGTTCAGGTTTTTCACCACCATTTTTCTTGTTGTCCAAACTACCTCTGATAAAATGTAAATCATTAGCCAGACTCTGTATTTTTCCCTTTTTAATATCGCCATCTTTATCTACAAAACTATCAAAGATAGCTTTTAAACCATCACTTTTACCTGCATATGCACCTTTAAGATAGTTAAATAGATTTTCATCTGACAAAACAGTATAGTCTTCGGTAAAGAATCCCTGATAATTTCCTGCCTCGGTGCTTACTTCAATCGGGATTCTTGTACTGGATAGTGCGCCGACAACTTCAAGGTCTTTTGTTTCAGTCTCCAGCGTAACTTCTGTTATTCTGGCATTTTCAATTATCTTGGGCAAAGTTACTTTATCATAGGATTGTATATTCTGTAATTCAAGAATATCATTTCTTAGGATCTTCTCTATAGCCAGAACACTCTGCAATCTGGCAGTACCATAGCCGCTATGCCTGCTTGTACCTTTTCCTGATGTGTATTGCTCGCATAGGCGCAGAGCATCGCCATATATCTTCTTTATTTCTTCAATATCTTTTGAGCCAAGTACAGGATAATTATCACCGCTCTTTTCATAGTATCTGTTTATACATTCAGAGAGCTCATTTAATTTACGCTCCATCCTTTGATATTTGCCGGATTTTCCGTAACCGAATGAAGCATTTTCCAGATCTTTTATTGCGTTATTTAATTTGGGATTCTTTGTTGTCGGCATAAGCTTTTCCCCCTATTAAAGCTCTTTACCAGTTACTTTAACTTTTTTAATAATCGATGATAAACTCTTTTTCTTATTCTGCTTCTTAATATTATCATTACCGATTATGGCATTTATATCAATTGCTTTTACCATCTGCATTGGCTTCTCATAGCAGGGCGGCCACATTTCACTTAGTTCATCTGCACAGGTTCTGCGGGCTTTGCCATGTGGAGAAGAAGGATTTTCATGCTTTAAAATATAGTTATTTGATGCTTCTCGCAGCTGTCTGTAAAGTGAATCAAGCTGCTGTGAATCCTCTTTGGAGATCGGCTCTCTGCTATGTTTTGGATAGTTTATGGAAATGGATTCCAGCTTGTCTCGTAAATCGTTTATGGCTGTTTCCATCCATTTGTAGCTTGGATTGTTTATAAAAAATGAACTATCTGCATCATAGAGGATATCCCGGATATTTTTCAATTTCTCTTTATGTGAAGCAAGGTCACATGCATATATATCATTATTTTTCTTAATATATTCCTTATCTACTACTTCCGCATCATTGTAATTGACGGGCTTATCATTATAATCAATTTTCATTTTAAGTATGGTATTAAGGCTCTTTACAATACTAAATGTATTTTGATCTTCATACTGTTTACCCTCTTCATTTATGCAAGATTCGCTCTCAGATAGTTCCGTTATGGTTTTGTTATTAAAATATTCATCATCAACAACTTCTATTTTTCCCTTCTCAACTAACTTCAGAATATCATCTTTTCTGTCACATGCGGCAACATATTCATCAATGTCAAAATTCAAATCCTGAAGAGCAAGCTTAAGCGTATCTATACTAAGATTCTGTAAGGATTCAAATGTTGAGCGCCTTATTACCTTCATCTTTAGAGGGTCTGTTACATAAAAACCATACTTTTTTACGGATTCTCTTCCCCATAATCCAAATGATCTGTCGTTATCAATTCCTTTGATTCCGTTAAGCACCCATTTGCCATCAACATTCTGCATGTCGTACATAATGTTGCCTTCATGTCTGTCATTATTTCCGCACACGTAATCAAGAACCTGTAGATCACTAATTTGCATTAATACCTTTGGATTATTAAGAATTTTTAAGTCTTTCCCGATTTCCAGAATAGGATCTCCTTTTTTTATTCTGTGGCTGTCTGAAAAGTTTACAGTCTCCTGAAAAACACCGTCTCTGACATTTCCATCCTGATCTGTGACTTTTACGGTATATGCTTTTGCTATGAGATTCCCCATTCCCATGAGATTTGCAACTCTGTACATTCCAACATTTCTTTTGGGGATATCCATATAGTTATATATTTCACCCATATCAGAAGTACTCTGATTTGAATATAGTTCGCTCAATTCATTAAAAAAATTTAAAAACTTTGCCCGTTTTTCTTTAGAGTTCATGAGCTCGTCATATAACACACTACTGTGGTTACAATAAGTCAGAAAAAATGCTTTTCTAAATACACTTGAAAATGCTTCCGGGTCAGCTATAAAATCCTCCTGTGACATGGTTTTTAGCTTATCATGAAGTTTATTTGCCTTCTCATGGACTTCTCTTACAAAGACAAATAGTCTGTCCTTATCAGTTATCTTTCCGTTATGCTCAAATGAGCTAAACAATAGATCATATCTGCCTTCACCAAAATCATAATTCTCTCTCATCTTTTTGATTATGTCTTTATCGTCCAGTGCCTCAGCACTCTCTGTAAAAAATCCATTCATATGACCTGTAGGATGTTTAACACTAAGCGGTATTCTTGTAGTTGAATTACCGGATGCAGTTTTTAAAGTATCATTATTATCTTTCAGTGAAATATCCGATATTCGTGATTCTATAAGCAAATCGTTTAGATTAAGGTTCTCTGTAAAATATGTGTTTTTTATAGCACGAAAATCTCTTTCAAGAAGCTTTTGTATTTCATTTACGCATTTTAATCTGCCCTGACCATATCCGGTGCCTCTCTCTGTCCATTTCCACCGTGTATAGTCATTGCATCTTCTAAGTGCGTTGCTATAGGCTTCCTTAATCTCGCTTATGTTTTCCTGTGTCAAAGTTGGCGCAGGTTCATTATTCTTTGCTGTATATTTTGCCAGACATGATTCCAGATCAGACAAGGCCACATTCATTCTGGTGTACCTGCCGGAATCTTTGTGGTCACCTACATTAACTCCCCTTAAACTCTGCAAAGCATTATCAAGTTTAGAATCTCCACTTGCTACTGTTAGTGCCATAGCTTATCCCCCTCATAATTGTCTAATTTGAGCTTATATGATCAAAAATGTTTTCCTCTTGCTGATTGATCGTACTATGATTTCTTATTGACACTACCATCATATAATGTGTTGTCCAACAAATGTCCAACATAGAAAAGAGAAGTAATTGGTTATTTACAACCATTACTTCTCTTTTTTATGAGCTTATTATTTCACAGCCCCTTTATAGAGGGGAGTCCACCATTTATTTATCGCAGACTAACTTTGTAGTCTCTCATTGCTTCTCTTTGCTGATCTTTCTTGGCCTGAGATTCTCTCTTATCATAGAGCTTCTTACCTTTGGCAAGCCCTATCTGGACCTTCACTTTTCCCTTTTTGAAATATACTTCAAGCGGAACTAATGTGTAGCCCTGAACCTGTGCTGCCTGATCAAGTTTTAAAATCTCTTTCTTATGCAAAAGAAGCTTTCTTACACGAAGCGGATCCTTGTTAAAAATATTTCCCTTTTCATAAGGACTAATATTCATGCCACAAATATATGCTTCGCCCTTATCAATACTGACCCAGGCTTCTTTTATGCTGCATTTACCCTGTCTTAAGGACTTAACTTCTGTTCCGGCAAGTGATATTCCGGCCTCGTATTTTTCCTCAATAAAATAATCATGAAAAGCTTTCTTGTTGTTTGCAATAAGCTTTATGCTATCGTCTGCCATGACAGATTACCTCAATTCTTTTTTAGTATGATCACTTCTTCTTTTTTCGCTTTTTCTGAGTGCTTCTGGCAGCTTTGGATGTCGCAGATTTCTTGTACTTATGTACTTTATAGACTTTTCTGCCACTTTCAGATGCCTTTTTCTTTATGTCTTTTTTAACCTTTTTATCCTTTTTGCCTTTTGTCTCATCAGCATCAAGCGATAATCTGGAAATCTTATTAGCTCGAAGCTTTGCAGGTGTCTTCTTATCTGAGTAGGCTTTCTTAACCCTTGATCTTCCGGACTTTTTAATAGACTTTTTCCCTTTTACGAGGCGAAGGTTTCCATCTTCGTCCTCCTCATAATAGTCCTCTTCGTAAAAAGCATCGTCATCGTCAAAATCTTCATCATCGGACTCTGAAACTATTCTAAAATCGATAGTCTTACTTAGTCTGTCCGTATCATGAACGCGAACCTTCACAGTTTCACCAAGGGTGTAGACTTTTCCATATCTTTCACCAACTAGAGAATAATTATTCTCATCATAGATATAAAAATCATCCTCCATTGTTGCAGCAGGTATCATGCCCTCACAGGTATTAGGCAGCTCTACAAACATGCCCCAAGCTGTAACACCGGAAATAACGCCCTCAAAAACTTCTCCTATATGAGTTTCCATATACTGAGCTTTCTTAAGCTTTTCAGTTTCTCTCTCAGCTTCTTCCGCTCTTCTTTCGGTATCAGACGAATGCTTTGCAACTTCCTCAAGAATTGACTGATAATGAGTTATTTTTTCGTCGCTCATTCTGCCTCTTAGATAATCCTTAATGATCCTGTGAATCTGAAGATCAGGATATCTTCTTATGGGAGAGGTGAAATGGCAATAATATTTGCAAGCCAGACCATAATGTCCAAGGCACTCCGTGCTATATTTAGCCTGCATCATACTTCTAAGTGCAATTCTGCTTATAACAGCCTCTTCCTTAGTACCATCTATTTTTTCAAGAAGCTTTTGAATCTCTGAAGGCTTGATCTCCTCGCCCTTAACATTAAGATGAAGTCCAAGGCTGCTTATAAATGCATTGAGATTAGCTATTTTTTCAAGATCCGGCTGTTCATGAATTCTGTATACAAATGGTGCGTTCATCCAGAAAAAATGCTCAGCAACAGTTTCATTCGCAGCAAGCATAAAGCTTTCGATCATAGTTGTTGCTGCATTGGATTCCCTGACCTTGATATCCGTAGGGTTCCCGTCCTTATCAAGAATTATCTTTGCTTCAGGGAACTCAAAATCAATGGCACCGCGCTTTTTCCTCTTTTTCTTCAAAATCTCGGAAAGCTGCGCCATCTCCTTGAACATAGGCACAAGTTCAGAATATCTCTCGATTTCATCAGGATCTTCATCCTCTAATATCGATGCAACAGAGGTATAGGTCATCCTCTCATTTACATTGATAACCGTCTCCGCAATCTTGTGAGATAAGACAGCGCCATTACAATCAATGTCCATCAGACAACTAAGTGCAAGCCTGTCCTCCCCATGATTAAGCGAGCATATGCCATTACTTAATTTATGCGGAAGCATAGGAATTACTCGGTCAACAAGATATACGCTGGTACCTCTTTTTAAAGCTTCCCTGTCAAGAGCTGAGCCTTCCTGAACGTAGTTGGTAACGTCGGCAATATGCACTCCCAGATGATATATTCCGTCCTCCACAGTAAGTGAAACTGCATCATCAAGGTCCTTGGCATCCTCTCCGTCAATAGTGACCATAACTGTATCTCTAAGATCGAGGCGCCCCATGTAGTCACCTTCTATCAGGCTATCCTTACATTTTGCAGCCTGATTCATTACTCTCTCAGGAAAAGAACTGGGAATATTGAAGCCCTCGACAATTGAAAGTATATCAACTCCGGGATCATTAATATTTCCGATTATCTCAACAACCTTTCCCTCAGGCTTTCTGCCCTTTATGTTATCGCCATAATCAGTAATGGAAACGACAACTTTATCCCCTGATACGGCACCCATACTTTTTTCTTTTAAGATAAAAATATCCTGAGTTATCCTAAGGTTATCCGGAATAACAAAGCCGTAAGTATGCCCATCCTGATAAGTACCTACAACCCTGTCAATAGCACGAACCAGGATATTTTTCACCCTGCCCTCATCACGATTACCGCCGTTTTCCTCTTTACTGCTTGTTATCACAACTTCGACAGTATCACCCTGAAATGCGCCACCGGTATATTCCTCAGGTATAAAAATATCTTCATCGCCATCCTCATATTCCACAAAGCCAAAGCCTCTGGCATTGGAAATAAAGGTACCTACTATATTCTTTTTCTTTTCGTATATTTTCCTCTTACTCATAAACTCCTTTATAGATAATAGAAAAGCCACCCTAAACAGAGTGGCTTAAAATAATTCTTATAATCTCTTAGAAAACCTGCATATTAAGTACAACGCTAAGAACTACAAACAGTACTGAAAGAACTACAGTAATCTTCTTAAGTACGCCTTCTCTGGAACGTCCCTTGATCTTACCCCAGTAAGTTGTTTCAGCAAATCCCTGAATAGCTCCAAGTCCCTGAGTTTTACCTTCCTGCGCAAGAACAAGTGTAACAAGTGCTACGCAATCGATTATAAAAATAATTGATAATACAATTTTTAAAGCTGCCACGAGATACTCCCTCCTAAATTTACAAATGCTATATTACATTAACATATTTAAGAATAATAATCAATTATTTCTTAATAAGGAGTGACTTACCTGTCATCTCTGAAGGCTGCTCGTAACCCATGCACTCAATAAGTGTAGGGATGATATCTGCAAGGCATCCGTTCTCACGAAGTGTATATGCAGGATCATAGTTTACAAGGATGAAAGGAACAGGGTTGGTTGTATGAGCTGTCCAAGGCTCGCCTGTCTCATAATCGATCATCATATCAGCATTACCGTGGTCTGCACAGATGAAAAGTGTTCCGTTCTTAGCTTTTACAGCTTCAACAATCTTGCCAACACATTCATCAACAGTTTCTACAGCCTTAACTGCTGCAGGGATAACACCTGTATGTCCAACCATGTCAGGATTAGCAAAGTTGGTAACTACTACATCATATTTATCTGAGCCTATAGCTTCAAGAACTCTTTCACATACTTCAGGAGCACTCATCTGAGGCTTGAGGTCATATGTAGGTACGTCCTTAGGGCTGTTAACAAGGATTCTGTCCTCGCCCTCGTTAGGCTCTTCAACACCGCCGTTAAAGAAGAATGTAACGTGAGCATACTTCTCTGTCTCAGCGATACGCGCCTGCTTCATTCCCTTTGCTGCAAGCCATTCACCGAAGGTATTTGTAAGAAGAACCTTCTTGAAAGCGATCTCCTTGTTAGGGATAAGCGGATCGTAATCTGTGAAGCAAACATAAGTTGTCTTAATGCGTGGTCCTCTGTCAAACTTATCAAACTCATCATCGCAGAAGCAATGTGTGATTTCTCTTGCTCTGTCAGGTCTGAAGTTAAAGAAGATGATTGAATCATTATCCTTAACAGTAGCTACAGGAGCGCCATCCTTCATGATAACTGTAGGGATAACGAACTCGTCTGTCTTACCATTCTTATAAGTTTCAACCATGCACTCGTGAGCGCTGTCAGCCTTATTTCCCTCGCCCTTTGTAAGTGCATCGTAAGCAATCTTGACACGATCATAGTTGTTATCTCTGTCCATTGCATAATATCTTCCGGAAATAGAAGCGATCTCACCAACGCCGAGCTCTTTCATCTTATCTTCAAGCTGCTGAACGAAATCAATTCCTGATTCCGGAGGTGTATCACGTCCATCAAGGAAGCAGTGAACATAAACCTTTGAAAGACCGTTTCTCTTAGCCAGTTCAAGAAGTCCATATATATGTGTGATATGGCTGTGAACACCACCATCACTGACAAGACCATACATATGAAGAGCTGAATCATTTTTCTTGCAGTTATCGATAGCAGCCATGAGTCCTTCGTTTGTGAAGAAATCACCATCTTCGATTGACTTGGTGATTCTTGTAAGCTCCTGGTAAACGATACGACCTGCGCCCATGTTCATGTGGCCTACTTCTGAGTTACCCATCTGACCATCGGGAAGACCTACAGCAAGTCCACTTGCATTACCTCTTACATAAGGATATTCCTTCATAAGATTATCAAGAACGGGAGTGTTAGCCATTGCGATAGCATTACCCTCGGGATTGTCGTTAATACCAAATCCATCCATAATAAGTAAAACTGTTGGTTTATAACCCTGCATTTTTATGCCTCCATTATAATTTATCTTTTTAAAATGCTTTTCATCTACCTGCAAATCTAAAAAGCAATCCATTTGTATCCAAAATGTAGTATACCCATAAATTACTTGTAATTCAAGCAAAATGAACTGCCAAAATGGCAGTTCATATATCGAGAAATGCTTTGCCAGGTCAAAGCATTTCCTTACTGTATCTTTCAATCCTTTCATTAAGGATTTTCTTATCTTCATCAGATAGTTTTTTCTTTTTATTGTTGATGACATTATATTCAATCACCTTGATAAGCTGTGAATCAGAGCTCTCTTCTATTTCTTTATCCTTTAAAAGGAGATACTCTGCAAGGATTCTGCCAAACATTGAAGATAATGATCTTGCTGAAGTGTCACCGTCTGAGCCATCACCTGCCTGCGCATCCGCAATTTCAAAAATTGCCTTAGAAGTCTTGCTCTTAGTCTCATCGCCAAATATCTCATCATCTATAGTCGAAATAATAAGAAGAGAATTCATGAGCATATCAAAATCTGCACTATCAATGCTTTGCAAAGCTCTTGCAGCATAGTCCTTATCTTCGGATTCCGAAACAAGAGAAGGTAAAACATCAGATAAAATCTGTGTCACAAACATCTTATATTTTTTCTGCCTGCTCATCTTCTGCGGCATTCCTGCCATAAGTGAGTGATCGTAGGTATTTTTTATTTCAACATCTGTTTGAGAAAGCTCTGAAAAAGCCCATAGCATCGAAATCTTTTCTGAGAGCTCCAAATTTTTCAGATCAATTCCGGAAACTAAAAGATAATGCGCAGCATCAAGAGCTACATGTACAGAATCTCTTGCAAAAATAGGATCAAGATCCTCATACACGCGAGATACGATGCACATAAAAGCACAAGCCTTGGCAGTTTCTTTTACATTCCCTGCCATGCTTCCGTCTTCATCCTGCTTTTCAAAGCATGTGCCCGCAAAAGAGCTTGTATTTTCTACAAGCTCCCTGAAATATCCTTCATCACCGCTAAATGATGAATACTCTGCTGCAAACTCATGCCTGTAAAGAATATTAGCATTCTTTAAATATTCATCATCATCGGCCTTTTTTATTCTTTCGTCAAAAACCTTTTTAACAATACTGTAATCCATAATTGCCTCTTTTTTATTATTTTAAAAATGACACTTTGGAATTATAACAAAAATCAGTTTTCTCTTCTACTTATCCCGAGCTTTTCTGACTTAGGACGGGTATTTCTCCTGAATTTATCAGAAGAAGCCTTCTTGTGGCGGGGGCCGTCAAAGATTCCCTTTCTGCCTTCTTTTGAAAAGCTTTTTCCGTCCTTTGATCTGCCCTTTTCACCTTTTCCGAAGAACCTTTCACCGCTTCTTGAAAAGCCCTTTTTACCGGAGACATCTTTCTTGCCGAATATTTCA